>Ga0210057_1007043_pt1 | contig 13800 bp, 12 predicted proteins | sample CryGeyCG2114_010_2_FD_183968 | JGI IMG/M metagenome (GOLD analysis project Ga0210057, IMG submission 183968) | Groundwater microbial communities from aquifer - Crystal Geyser CG10_big_fil_rev_8/21/14_0.10 (SPAdes) (version 2) | ecosystem: Environmental > Aquatic > Deep subsurface > Groundwater ... | reverse complement strand
TTTTTTCAGTCTCATGTTAAATTCCAAATCTTGCGACCTAACAAGATTCTCATTAAAAAATCCTATTTTATCAAAAACTTCCCTTTTGTAGCAGCCGCCAAAAACCGTATCAACCCACCTTGGCTTAGCCGAGCCGGTTCTGAAATATGAACCGCCCGCTCCAAAAGGATGAGAAAGAACAAGGGCAATCGCCCTAGCAAAAAGAGTATTTTTGGCAGGCCGTGTCTTCATCACCCCGCCTACGTTGTCGGCATCGTACTCATTGAGATATTTCACGCATTTTGAAACGTAATCTTTCTCATAGCCGGCGTGAGCGTCCATTCTGACAATGACTTCGCCTCGGGCCTCTTTTATCCCGATATTCAGGGCAAAAGGAGTAAATTTATTAGAATTATTTATTAATTTAATAAATGAATAATTCTTTTCATATTTCTCTATAATTCCTTTTGTGTTATCTTCCGACATTCCATCAACGACCAAAACCTCCAGATTGTCTTTCGGATAGTCCTGAGAAATAATGGAATCCAAACACTTTGCTATATATTTTTCTTCATTCCTGCAGGGAATAATGATAGAAACGAACTTGTTTTGAAAAATCATAATAATTTCCTGTATCTCGTACTCCTCCCGAGTCCAATCCGTTCGATTTTTTTGAGACGCAATAATTTATCCAGTGCTTGTTTTACGGTAGGTCGGGCGATTTTGGTTTTTTTGATGATATCACCAGTGGCAACCTCTTCAACGCCCTGAAGACACTGCCATACTGAAATTTGCTTCTTTGAGAGAAGTTTTTCAATGTTTTCTTTAGACAACAATTCAACGGCCATCTTTGATTGCTTCAAAAAAATAGTCAAAAAGAAATCCAGCCACGGAACAATGGTTTCTCTGTTGGTCTTAAATGTTTTTTGGCTTTGGCGAAGTGCAAGATAATATTCCGGCTTATTATCTTCCACAAGCTTTTCGTGAGAAATATAGGGCATATACAAATATCCCTCTTTGAGCAGAAGAAGGTTTGTGAGGATGCGGCTAAGCCGGCCATTGCCATCTTGAAATGGGTGAATCTGCAAAAACTCAACAAGAAAATTGCCCGCGATGAGAAGCGGGTGATATTTTTTCTCGGCCAGCGCCTCTCGGGTCCATTCAACCAACTCCTGTGTCTCTTTGGGCGTAAGATATGCCGGCGTAGTGTCAAAAAGTACACCAACGGATTCATCGGCTGCATTAAGCATGCGCACCTTATTCTCCTCTTTCTTTACATATTTCAAGAGCTCTTTATGAAAATGCTTAATAGCGTTTTCGCTAAAGCGAAGATTCTTCCACGAGTTAAAAACATTTTCAAGTAACTCAAAATAACCTTTCGCCTCTTGCTTGTCACGATCAGTGAATTTTTGAATATCAATGCCACGCATCATTTTTTCTACATCCTCATCAGAAAGACGAGCACCTTCAATACGAGTAGATGCGCCGGTAGAAGTAACCAAAACCGACTGCTTGAGACGGCCCAAAACCTGTGGGGAGAGTCGCGCGCCGGCGATCCACTGTCCCTTCAATTCATCAACTTGTGTTATTTTTGACCAGATTTCAGCTGGAATATGTTGAAGCCGCCGATCTAGCTTGTTATTTCTTAGCATAATCATTGGATATATTAACTATATCCAATTATAGCCAATGCACCGAGAAAGTCAAGATTACATCCCGTCAACGACCAAAACCTCCAGATTGTCTTTCGGATAGTCCTGAGAAATAATAGAATCCAAACACTTTCCGATAAGCTTTTCCTCGTTCACTCAAGCAAGCGTAGCAAGCGCAGAGTTAAAGAAGAGATTTATCTCTTCGCCTACTCAAGTAAGCGTAGCAAGCGCAGCATGCGAGATGAGACAAAGTCTCAACGAGCCGACAAGGAATTATTATTGAAACTTCAATCATAAATAATTTTAATTCTTCTTAATTTTACATAAAACATTAATTGTCGTTTCGGGCAGACAATCTTTAAGTAATTCTTCATCACTTGAATATTCTCTTAAATTTCTTTCTGAGAAAAAAGAATATCCTAAATCTTTTAGTATTTTTATTAAATCTTCTATTCTGTCGCCCCAACCTTCTAAATTGGTTCGGCTAAACTCTATAACCATAATTGGTTTAAATTTGACAATTGAGGTTTTGGCTCCTTTAATAATTTTATATTCATAACCCTCTGTATCTATTTTTATAAAGTCAATTTGATTTATTCCATTTAATCTGACATATTCATCTAAGGTTATTTCTTTTAATTGATTAATATCAGAAAAAAATTTATCTATTATCATCACATTTTTAAAATTATTTAATTTTACATTTTCTTTAAGTCTCTCTATATATTTTAAATTGGGTTCAACGGCAAAAACTTTACCATTTTTACCGACAATTTTAGCTAATTGTAATGCATGAGCCCCAATATTAGCTTCGATATCAAAAACAATCATATTTGGCCTAACAAATTTTTTAAAAATTCTAACCAACCGTGGCTCCCAACAATCGCTATAATATATTTCGTTATCAATGTATTCGTTTAGATAAAGCTTATGAAAAATACCTTGCTTTACTACAACTTCTGTTCTATCAGCATATTGCTTTGGCTTTATTTTTACTAAATATAAATTATGTAAAACATTCCGGAACGGCTGATATGGCAATCTACGATATAGATTTATGAACTTCCAGCTTAATTTTAAAAATGCCTCATTTAAAGTCATTGTTGTTATTATATTAATTTCTTAATTAATTCTAACCAATTTTTTTCAAATTTTTCTATTGTAAAATTTCTGGCAAAACTGTAACCATCTTGACCCATTTTTTCTCTTACTTCTAGATGATTTAATAAATACTCAACTTTTTTTCTTAATAGAGAAAAATCTTCGCAAATTATTTGTTTGCCTCCTTCCAGCAACTCTCTCATTCCGCCCTTCCCAGATCCTATCACCGGAGTTTTTAAAAGCATTGCTTCATGAGCCACCCTGCACCATCCTTCTTTGAATTTAGACATTGTCAAAACAATATCAGAGGCCTTTAACAGTTTTAAATATTCCCTGTGGGGAATTTCCAAATTTCTGGCGGGAGTTTTAACCTGCCGTCCTCCTGAAGTAACTAAGTGAGCATCTAATTTTTTCAAAGCTTGATAACTTTCCACCACTCCTTTTGCTTTTTGGCAATTCCCGAGATAAATAATCGGCTTTCCTGTCAGATTGTGTTTCTTTTTAAATTCTTCGATTTCTTCCGGGGAAAATTCAAAATCGTCCAAATTGAAAGCGTTATAAATAAGAAAGGTGTTTTTATAACCTTTTTCTTTGAAGTAATTTTCCCAAAATTTAGAGACAGTAACGATGGCATCGACTTTTCGTAGATTATTCAAAATTAAAGGAGTAAAAAAGAACGATACAAATTTCATCAAAGTCGGTGCAAAAGAGTAATCAATATGATGAACGATAACAACATTTTTCACTGGTTTTGGATTTAAAAATAAAGAAGCATCAAAATTTCTAACTACCAAATCTATATTTTTTCTTTTGCTTGCCCCAAAAATTTTAAACAAGAAATCTTTTTGCGAAAAAAAATTCTCATTTTCAACTTCAAAATTTCCAGCAAGTACATTCTTTATCATTTCTTCATAAACTTTACCGCCATATTTTTTTGAACCAGCGCTAATAAATAAAATTTTCATTTTTAAAACGATTTGTAGCTTTTTTAATCCTTTAATTTTGTTCTAATAGATTTGAGCTAATTATGTGGTAAAAAGCAAATCTAAATTTTTATTGTCAGGTAATTGATCAAGAGGAGTAATATCAAGATCCGGTAATTGACCATTGTCGGAATCGAAAATAGCGCTAAAATTTAGACCACACTGTTTAGCTATCTTGATAAAATCCAAAGGATTGTTTAAATATCGCTTCAGATTACCAGGCTGATATTCTGTTAGTATTTTAAGACCGGGGCTTCGCTGAATCAATTTAACCATTCCTTGAATAATAAGTGGTTCAGATCCATCGGTATCTATTTTAACAAATTTAATATGATTTTCTCTAGAAAGAAAATCATCTAAAGCAATTATAGGAACTTCTACTGTTGAGATATAATCTGTATTTATATTTGTAAGAGTGTTGGAAGACCATGAATTAGTTTGATAAAATAGAGACTTTCCGATTTTATTAGATACGGCCTTTTGTTTTGCTATTACATTGGTCAAATTATTCTTTTTAATAGTTTTCTGTAGAAGAGAAAAATTACGTGGATCGGGCTCAAATGCATAGACTCTCCCTTTTGGCCCCACAAGATCAGCCAACAATATGGTGAAATAACCAATATTTGCTCCAATATCGATAACCGTATCTCCCTTCTTTACTGCTTTTTTAATCTCAGTTACCCTAGCAGGTGCGTATTCTCCTTTAAGGAATAAATATTCTCCTATGCCTCTATCATGGATATTAACCAAAATGGGTTTATTGTGAGCATTTAACCACCATTGAGAAGGCAAAATATTATATATGCTCCTAATAATAATTTTACTACTTGGAATATATTTTATTACCAGTTTAATAAATGGGTAAAATATCCTTTTTATAGTTTGTGCTAATAAGCGCTTAAATTGCATAATAATATATTTTATTTTTTACAATTAACCAAGGCCTTTTAGTAAATTTTTCACTATTAATAAATCGTAAGGATGAGGATGCCTATATCCCTTAAAAGGATAAAGATAATGACTAACTTTTTCACCTATTATTTCGCCATAATCGGAAGTAATAATTATTTTCCACGAAAGGTTATTTACTAACTTTTGAATATATGGCAAAACTATTTTAAGATTACTTTTGTAAGATTGCTAAGCAATTTCTTTTTTTAATTCTCCTATTTTAATTAAAAGAGACGGTTGTCTCATGGCAGTATCTTTGTCAGATGGTAGTAAAAATCTGCTTTTCCTAAGACCTTCTATCTGAATCACGTAAACTCTCTATTGGAATTTCTATTCCTAAAAAGGGACAATACTGAAGAAAAGTAAAAGAGTGGCTGTTATGAATCCCTAAAATTCTCATAAAATTGTTTTTTGAAATAAAACGAAAATTAATTTTTAATTACATTTTTAGAACCCGTAATTATTATTTGGTTATAAGTTTCAACAAGTTTTTGAGTTATTTTCTCTAACGTATAATTCCCCAAAACTAATCTCCTTGCCCTTTCGCCCATCTCTTTGGCTTTTTCTGGATTCAAAAGTAAAAAATCAATTGCTTCAACTAAACTATCAATACTTCTCGGCTTTACCAAAATCCCTGTCTCCACATTTTTTATAAAATCTTCGCAGCCTTCCCCCTCACAACCGATAACTGGTTTTCCATTAGCCATTGCTTCAGCATACACTATTCCAAATGCCTCATTCCAGCTCGGTAAACAAAATATATCGCAAATTGACATATATTCCATTACTTTTAAATGAGATAATTGGCCTAAAAACTTTACATTTTCTTGTAAATTTAAATCTTTAACTAATTTCTCTAAATTTCTTTTTTCTTCCCCCTCGCCAATTATTAAATATTCGATATTGGGATAACTTTTTTTTAAAATCGATATTGCTTTTAAATTAAAATCAATAGCTTTCCTCTTTATTAAAGAAGATACACTTAAAATAATTTTCTTATTTTTAAAGAGCGGCTTTTTTGCTTTAAAAATTTCTCTTGGATTTATGCCATTTGGGATTACTACAAATTTATTAGGATTAATTTTTAATTCTTTTTTCCCTACTTTCTTTAAATCATTACTTACAACAATGGTTCGGTTTGAAAAATTTATTACTTTTTTTATATATTTTAAAAGTTTCTTGCTTCTAAAAATATACTCATAAAAATCTGCTCCATGGATAGTAATGACTAAAGGTTTTTTATATTTTTGAGCTATTTTCATTCCTATGTAACCAGAAGGGAAAGCATGATGGGTATGAATAAGATCAAATTTAAAATCCTTATATAATTCTCTTAATATTTTTTTAACTCCTCCATACATTCTTTTTGCTCGAGAAGTAAAGTATAAATTCTCTGGAAACTCTATATATCTTGGACAGTAAACTTCGATTCCTTCGTAAAAAGTCTTCTTGGGAATTTCTGAATATATTTTCCAGTGTTCTTTAATATATTTAATCGGGAAAGGTGCCCAGGGCACTGGATAAATAATTCTTACTTCCAAACCTTGTTTTTTTAATTCTTTTGCCTGTTGATGGAAAACTAATCCTGGGACCTCATTACAAGATAATGGATACTTGTTAACGATAAAAAGGATTTTCATAATTTATTCTTTTTAAATACAAAATTGTCGAAGTTTTCATCATTTCTATTTTGGAAAGTTTTCCTTAACGATAGTTTTTCTTTCAATTCTGATTCTCCTGTTTTCTTTTAATAAAATGAGATTTATATCCAAGCGAGTACAAAATTTCTATAGATTGTATATGAGATCTATTTAGCAATTGTGACTTCCATATTTCTATAGAAAGAGATCACCTTCTTAGTATTTTTTTTAGAAACTTCCTGAGCCATGGAGTTCTTTTAAGTATTTTGAGGATAATATAATAAAGCTTTAGTATTACTATATTTGATGTCTTAAAGTATTTTTGTCTAAATTCTTCAAAGTCCAGAGATTGAATATCAGCTAAAGCTCTATCTCTTTCTTTTGGGATTCTTAGTTTTCCAGTAACTAATCTTGGATTATGACGAGTTGCTGTTTCGTAACCCACTTCGAGAAGCTCAATTTTCTTAGTCCTTTTGAGTACTTCTAAAACATCTTCTCCAATTTTTGTGTTAGCTAAGATAACTGAAACTCCTTTTCGATCTCTCAAACTTTCTGGAGCTCCCCAAAAATCTCCAAGCGTTATGTCTTCAAACCGAGGAATTAAGGCAAAGGGACAATTGTAACAAGAACTTCTTAATAGGAGGGGGTATCCCCGGAAAAATAAATCGTATGGATGAGGTTTAGACATCTCGGAACCATCTTCAAATTTTATAGTAATAGAAGGGTTTTCCCATCCTCTTCTCTTATCTCTGAACTTAATGTCAACGACTTTTTTGTTACACCTTCTTTCCGTCCATTCGATATATTTTTTGAAAAACGCGTGAGATGGCACCCCGTAACACACAACTCCTACGGTAATAACAGCATCTTTATACTGACTTTCCTTTAGAAATGTGTTTAGGGCTGCAACTTGGCAAGGAGTTCCGGAGAATAGAACAAGTCTATTTTTCGCTTCGGTAATTACATCCTTGTAGATTAGCCCCACATCGCTTTGCAAATACTTTGAACCCCTGAATAGTTCAAGTTCTTCTTCATTTTCAACTTTTATGTGCTGGGCTTTGAGATTCTTAAGTGCTACACCATAAACTGCACCTTTCTTTTCAAGTATATATCTCGCTATTTCTGTGAAAATTCCTCCTGAAGAGCTCTGCAGTCTAATATTTTCATCTCTACTCCAACCAGCATAAAATTTTGGAGAGCTGTAAGCGTCCTCCGACCTTATTGGATTTATAACTGGGCAGAATTTTTGGCAAACACCACACTCAGTGCAGTTTTCATTTATCTTGGGATAATAAAAACCTTCTGGATTTTCTTTCATCTCAATGGCATTAAAAGGGCAGGTGTTGTAGCATGAAAAGCAACCCGCACACTTTTCAGGTCCTATTACTTTAATTGGTGGATCCAAAGTTCTCATCTTCCAAGAGCTTTCTTTAAATAGTTAATAGAGTGTTTTCTTTCTTTTTCAATCTTACTTTGTATTGAATTCCAATGTATACCTTCGAAGAGAGATATACTAATACTCTTTGAATCATCTAAACGCTGGCTTTCAGCTCCTAAAAGCTCGATGTAATCTTTTATTTTCGCAATAGAAGCATCAGCAATAAAAGGTTTCTCAAAGATAGTTGAGAAAACTGTTCCATGGAAAGAGGAGGTTATGACGTAATCAGCATTAGCAATCAACCATAAAAACTCTCGGGGGCCATAAGGATAAAAGCTCATTACGTTCCGTCTAAAGAGTGAGTATGAGTAAGTAACAACATTAAATCCTTCTTTTTTGGCAAACTTTAAAATGTTTGAAATAACTTCTCTTGACATAGGAACATCATAAACAAGTATGTATGGTTTCTTTGGTAGCCTTTTGGGGGGTCTTGCAATTTTAACCCATTCTTCTGGGTATAGTAGAAGTGTAGGGTCCAAAACTATTTCTGGTTCGAAATCTAATATATCTCTAAGAAAGATTGCAGAGCTTTTTTCCCTAACAGAAATAAAATCAAAATGAGCAAGATATTCTTTAAATATTGGTTTCAAGTGTTTTGGTATTAAATCTCCGACACTTACAGCATAGGAAATTTTTGTACCAGAGTTGATAAAGTTCAAAAGGAAAATTTTTAGTTGTTCGGAGGAAACATGAACTTTTGGTGACCAAACTATATCGGACCCAACAATAAATCTTGTTTTCTTGTTACTTATCTTGTCAAAATCATTTAAGTTTGTAAAGATGTCATTAGTGAAGTTAAGATAAGAGAGAAGAAAATTTTTAGTGTTTCTGTCTTTCGTTGATCTTAAATAGTTATCTATGAAATACATAAAAACTCTGTTAAATAAGTAAAAAATTCCATCTTCTTTTATGATCTTTAGAATTGGCCGTCTTTTTCTTTTTTGGATTCGAGGAGAGTAATTTATTAGGTTAGCTTGAATATTGAAGTACTCTTTTAATGCTCTCTGTAAAGCATAAGCCTGAAGCACAGCTCCAAAATTTGTGTTGTAATTTAATCCAAGTAATGTTAACTGATATGTTTTCATAACAATTTAGTTTTCTTAATTTTTTCTTTCATTTTTAAAACTTTGATAAATTTTCTCCATTTTCTCCATTTCTCTAAAATAGTTATTTTTTTCTTCAATCTCCTTTCTGTTAGCTTTGGCAAATTTTTCTCTCAATTTTTCATCTTTTAACAAAATAATAAATTTTTCAGCCAATGTTTTTGAATTCTTAGGAGGAAAGATGAATCCATTCTCTCCGTCTTTTATCAATAAGGCATTATCGCCCGAATCGCTAACTACTAGGGGCAGTTGACAAGCCATAGCTTCGGCAGTGCTTGCTGCGATGCCGCTCTCCACCAAAGAAGTGCCGACATACACATCGGCGGATTGAAGATACAGGGGAAGCTCTTCGCTTTTAAGCAAACCGGTAAAATGCACCGCTTTGGATATGCCCAAAGTTTTTGCCAATTGCATTAAATTTTCTTGTTCTTCGCCTCCGCCGACAATAAGAAACTTTGCCATTGGAATCTCTTGAAGAATCAGGGGAGCGGCTTTAATCAAAGTATCAATGCTGCATTCTTGCCGCAAGGGCTTGGTGCTTATAATAATTTTGGCGCGCTCTCCAAATAACCTCTGTTTTAATTCTTCGTTTTTCCCGGGCCTGAATTTTTCAACATCAACTCCAAAACGGATAATCCTTATAATATTATGGTTGGCTCCCAGCCGAATCATTGCCCTCCTCGTATTCTCGCCGTCTGTGGTAATAAGGTCTGCTTTTTTCAAAGCGCAACTATTCAGAATATTATAATAAAACGGTTTTGCCGAATCCGGCAGAATAGCCGGGTCGGCAATTGTAAGAACAAGCGGGCGGCAGCCAGCCAGAGAAGCTAACCATCCTTCGCCGCTCGCCAAAGCATGAAAAACATCAAACTGCCCGTTTTTTATAATCTTTCTTAATTGGAAAAACAGCGGTATGAAATTTACCAATTGAGAAATAATTCCGGGGGCTTTTCGTATTTTCTTAACAACTTTTAACTCTATGTTTTTGTAGTCAAATTGCGGAGGACTCAAGGAAACAAGCGACACTTTATGCCCCTTTCGCGTAAAATAACTTATCCAGCGAAATGTATGTATACTCCCGGCGTTGGCTAAATAACAAATTCTCATTTTTGGTTTTATATTAATCTTTTTGGATACTTATAATTGGTTAATTCCCGAATTGCCTCCTCAAAATCGCCGAATAAGAGTTTATTTTCGCTTTCTCTATACCATCGGACCGCGTTTTCGGCAATGTATTTGTATTTATCGTAATTGCTCAAATAATGGGATAATTTTTCATTGTTCCCTTCAACTTCCGAAAGCGGAATGTAATGGACAAACGGCTTAACTCCCAGAAGCTTCAAATCAGGCACTTCCGGAAAAATGGGAATGGCTCCCGAACCCAAAGCTTCGTAGTATTTCCAGACCAAAAATTGTTTTTTAGGATCGGCGATCCTTCCAAATATCACATATTTTGCCGAACCTAAATATTCAGACCATTTGTTTAGATAATTGACCCGAGATTTCGTAATTGAGTCAACATAAGATACCTGTCCCTGCCAAGAATCACCCGATGCCCCGACCCAATGAGAGAATTTAATGCGGTATCTGTTACCAAGCTCGGTAATCTGTTTATCTAAAGCAAACCGTTGTTCGTATACGGGGGAAGCGATGGCTCCAATTACCAAAACATCCAGCTTTTTCTCGCCCAAGTTTGAACGGGTAAAAAACAAGGATGGGAAAAGAGGATAAAATGCGATTTTCGTATGAACGGGAAATTTAAAATTCTCTTTCCATTGGGTTGGATACGAAGTTAAAAATACATCCGGCTGTATCCAGTCAATCACCCACTGATAACCAATCTTTTCTTTCCAAAAATCATGGCCGTAAAAAATAACAGGCATATCGGGCCGGAGAAATTTCGGATTATTGCCCTCGTTAAACATGAATAAGAAATCGTATTTAAACCAGTCAATGTTTACGGGCGGCTCTTGAATTATATCTGCTTGGAAAGCAGAAGCAAAACGTCTTTTACCGACCAAAGATCCTTGGTCGCATCGCGGAACGAAAAAACGCTGATAGCTGTATTTAGGAACAATATAAAGACACTTGGGCGCTGGCAAATCAGAGTCACAACCTATCATAAAACTAAAATTTTGGTGCAGGTGAGTCCATAATTCGTCTCCCTGCTTTTGACATAAATCTCTACATTCTTTTGCTTGGTTGCAATTATGTTCAATAAATAGATTTTTCTGGCGAACCCTGGACAACCACTCTGATTTTTGGCAAATTGAACAGGTAAATTTTGAATTCGGACCACCGTAAGTGAAAATATCTTTCCGGCTGATTTTTTCTCCGTCCAAATCAAAATAGCCAGGCGTGTTTAAATACCAGAATTTACGCATCTCTTTCACTAATTCGCTTTGAGGAAGCTTTAAAATTTTTGAAGTTTTCCCAGAAAAAGGCAATTTTAGCCAATAATTAGGAATTACTCCATATTTTAAATTAACTAAAAATTCACTCCCCTGGATTAGATTAGAGAAAGGACGCAATAGAAAGAAAATTATTCTTTTTAAAATATAAAACATTCCCCTTTCTCGCAATTCATATTTTAAAATTTGTAATTTATAATTCATTTTAGAATAATTGGTACCCAAGCCAGCTTTTTATTAATTTAATGTATGCCAAAAAAATAATAAAATACACGCTAATGCCGATTAAAACATAAATTAATACATGAAAATTATAAATTACCGATTGGGAAATTACCAAATACATAATTCCGCTTGAAAGTAAAATCCCCAAAAAAGTAAGAAGAAAATTATAATCGGGAAATTTAATTGAAGCAAACCTCAAAGCAAAATAAAAAAGTAATAAGAAAATTAAAAGATTGGTGATTACCGTAGCTATTGCCGCTCCATACAAGCTGTATTTTGGAATTAAAATTAAGTTTAAAACGACATTAACCATCATTCCGCAAAAGACGGCCCAAAAAACTTTCTTTTGCTGATTTGAAACAACCAAAACTTGGCTAAAAGGATAATAAAGAAAAACAATTCCCGCCATTACTATTAAAATCTGGAAAGCTAAAATAGATGGGGCAAATTCCGCAATGTAAATAAAAGCAATAATCCTTGGAGCAAGAACTATTCCTCCCACCACCATTGGAAAAGCAATTACAGCCAGTATTGTCAAATAATAATTCCAAATTTTTTGAAGCCGCTCTTTTGATTCTTTAAAAGCAACGCTTAAGGCAGGATAAAAACTCTGGGAAATAAGGGCGGCCGGAATTAAACTTACTTGAGCTATTTTTAAGGCGGCGTTATACCAGCCGGTCTGGGTAATTTGACCGAAATAACCCATCATCGTGGAATCAACATAATTATGAATTACGGTAAAAATTGTCACCAAGGCCAATGGCCAAGACATGGATAGAAATCTTCGCCAAATGGTTTTGTCCCAACTAAAAGATAAGCGATAAACCTTAAAGTGAAAAAAGAATAAGGCGGAAATCACAAAAACTAAACTGGCAAATAAATAACCGTAACTCAAATTTTGAACCGAAGGAAAGTTCAAAATAACGAAAAATCCGAAAACGGTTATCAGAACGGCCTGGAAAATCTTTGCAAAAGATTCGTATTCCATTCGCTGGCGAGCTCTCAAAAAAGCAAAAAGAATTTCAGAAAAGACATTAATTGAATTATAAATAACCAAAATCCAGATTAATCCCCTGACTAAAGGATCGGAAGTGATAAAAAAAGAGCCGATAACCGTCAAAAATACCGTGCCGACAAGCAAGAGAATTTTCAGAGAAAGAACGGCTGAAAATTCTTTTTCTTTTTCTTTATCCCGAGCGAATTCCCGGGTAGCAATTGAAGATAACCCCAAATCGGAAAAAACGCTCAGTAAATAAACAAAGGCGATGGCAAAAGCAAATTTTCCATATTCTGTGGCTCCCAAAATTCGGGCAACGTAAATAAGCAAAACTACGGTCATCAGCCTGCTTATTCCTTCAGCCATTGCCAGCCAAAAAGTATTCTTGACAATAGTCTGTTTGTTACTGATATTGCTAAAAAGTAAAGATTTTATGCCGGATATGGTCATTTTTATTTTCTCTTTTGTTTCGGCTTGTACTGCAGCAATAAGTCCAAAGCTTTGCTTTTTTTGTATTTATTTGCGATTTCAGCGTTTTGGCATACGCAGTGACCTTTTATGCCGTCTTTGGGGGGATAAAGAACAGGCCTGATGACGTTTTTCTTTCCAAGCTTCTTGTACCCTTCGTTGTAAGTGAGGTTAAAATCCGTTACCGCCTCGTCAAAATCCACCCCGGCCTTGTCGCACATTTTCTTCATTTCGCCGTGCCAAGCGATAACCAAGCCGTAATAACTGGTGTCCAAAAGCTTACCCAATTCCGTGGTTATTGAGGGGTAAAAAACCTTGGTTTTAATTCCCAGACCTTCCAAATGTCTTTTTGCCATTTGGCCGGCCTTTTTGTTGTCAGCGCCAATATATTTTACAAAGGTTTTAATCCCTTTGTACAAATGAGGGTGGATTCCTCTAATCGGACTGTGAACCGCGATTTTGCCGAGTTTTTTAGTGGTACCGGGAGCCACGGTGGAATGCACGATCACCAGTTTCGGCTTAACTTTTTTTATTTCTTTTTTCACTATATCAACAAAATTCTTGTTCCAAGGAATACAAACATTCAGCACATCCACTCCTTCTAATCCGTCGTCCCTTTCAAGGTCTTTAATCTTGGGATGACGATAAAGCCGGGCAATTGCTTGCCCGACTTCACCGTATCCTAATATGCCAATCTTAAGACGCAGATCCATACATCTACCACCTTTCAATGGTTTTTCTCGTTTTATCTCTGACTTTTTCATAAACCTCGTAAACCTTTGATTCCAGTTTTGGGGAAACTAATTTCAAAATTTCGCTGCCCCAAATCCGGTAGGTTCCGCCTACTTTGTA
>Ga0210057_1007041_pt1 | contig 13803 bp, 17 predicted proteins | sample CryGeyCG2114_010_2_FD_183968 | JGI IMG/M metagenome (GOLD analysis project Ga0210057, IMG submission 183968) | Groundwater microbial communities from aquifer - Crystal Geyser CG10_big_fil_rev_8/21/14_0.10 (SPAdes) (version 2) | ecosystem: Environmental > Aquatic > Deep subsurface > Groundwater ... | reverse complement strand
TGGTAGAGCGAAGCACCAGGTGAATGGTGGATTTGGTCTCTAAGGGACGCCCACCTCTTCGACCCTTACGAGTCTTTAAAAGATCCCCTCCATAAGCCAAGGGCTTCTTTTCTAACAAGGAAAGTTGAGGGTCTTTACGCTTCATCGGGTCCTTTTTTTAAGTTCTAGCCTGAACATCTAGCCATTATTAGGCTAAAATTCTGCTTATCTATCACTGTCTGTTTCTGTGTCACTCAATCACACTATCCATCTAATGAACTAAGATTTTATCTGAGATTCCACCTAAAACTTTTATTGAATCCTTTTGTCATACTTTACCTCAGCCGCTTCGACTGGTGAACTAATATGTACGTGAACGAAGGTATGATTTCAATAGCTAATGCCAGAATTCAAAGAGAACAAATACACTTATTGCATAAAGACAGGCTTAATTAAAATGGTAAGGGAAACCCCAGAGTACAATAGATACAGAAAGCCCCTACAAAGAGATTTACAAAAACACTCAGTAACTTCCTTAGAGACACCAAAAATCCTAAAATACCAGTCTATTTCTATAACGGCACAAAAAGCCTATTAGAGTTTCAGATAGCCGTACCCCACCTCTATTCTCAAAAAACAGGGTTGCAGCAGTACTTTGTCTAAGTTAGACTGCCCGCAATCTTTAAACCACTGTCCTATGGGAGAGGAAATATGATCAAGAAAGATACGGTTGTGGCTATTGGCTACACTTTAAAAAATGATAGCGGTGAAACTCTCGATGAGGCCACTCACCAGGAACCTCTTTTCTATTTACACGGTTCCTCTCAGATAATTCCTGGCCTAGAGGCAGCACTTGAGGGTTCAAAAGCAGGTGACAAAAAGCAAGTCCGCATTGAGCCAAAAGATGCTTATGGTGAAAGAGCTGATGATCTCATTCTCACTCTTCATCGCACTCAATTTCCAAAAGATGCAAAAATCGAAGAGGGTATGCAGTTTATGGGTACCAGCGATGATGGAAAACAAGCTGTGTTTACAGTGCTAGAAATTAATGGCGATGCCATTGAGGTAGATGGAAACCATCCATTATCGGGTGAAACCCTTAATTTTGATGTAGAAGTTATCTCTGTGAGAGAGGCCACAAAAGAAGAGTTAGAGCATGGTCATGCTCATGGACCTGGTGGACATCACTAAAACTAGAAATGTATCACACAAAAAAGCCACTCAATATGAGTGGCTTTTTTTTTGCAACTGACAAAAAAACTGAGATATCCTCAATTCTCTGCAGAGCCAACAACAAGGCACAAGATCTATTTAAAAGGCGTATGTAGCACCCAAATGAGCAGACCAAACAGTCAATTTGTAATCACCCTCAAGGGAATAGCGCTTTCCTGCACTCACTTTTCCAGTCGTGGAGCTGTAGTCAACGGCACCATTTAAACTTAAGCTCTCCCAATCGCGACCTGTACCTAATGAAAGAGTGTGACCCATTCCAGGAGGAGCCAAAGTAGGAGAAGCTTCATGCTCAGCAGTCACTTGAGATGTCCATGTATAACCAAAGCGAATCGGCATTTTGTATTTTACATATTCAAAACCTAAACGCAGATTGTGCTGGTCTAGCCAATGGAGCATGTCATCGGGAACACTCAATGTGCCCCCTAAAGCTGCAGGTATGCGATAGTTCCCTTCAAAATCAATGCGATCTACAGCACTGTATTGAGTCCATGTGTAGTCATAGTGACTCATCCAATACTCACCCATATTGGCATGAGCACCGATACTTAAAGCCTGTGGAAATTGAGTTTTTGCAGACAACTCACCTCCAACTACTCCACCACTACAAAGAGCATGATCACAATAGCCCTCAATACGGCCATTGGCTGTATAGTTCATAGCGTTTCTATACATGAAGCCAATACCCCACTGGTCAGCATCATATTGTCCCCCCATGCGAAAACCGAACATATTGGAGCCCTTGAGATCACGTGACTCCATATTTAAAGTCACACCACTGGTTTGGGCTACACTAGAGAGGTTGGCATCCAAAAAACCACCACGCCAGGCAAGACCAAATTTAAAACCATTTTGAAAATCGTAGGCACCACCTATAGAAACTTCTGTCAGTGCCAACTGACGCGGGCATTGGCAAGCATAGGACGACCAGGAATGATCACATCATTATACTGAATATTCACACCACCTGCCGTATAGACGCCCGCACCTATAGCCCAAGGACTTTCTGAAGATTTATATCGATAAAAAAGGCCATTCAAAATAGCAAAGCCCTTTCCTGTTTCAGAACGACTGGCAGATTCTACTACTGGAGCAGATCCCTCAATCACAGTGGGAGAAAGATTTAAAGTGGCTTCTTGATGACTTTTACCACCAACAATACCTGCGGGGTTAAAATAAAGAGCTTCTGCCCCCGAAGCGCTAGATGTGGCCGCGCCAGAAATACCCTGATACTTCCCTGACCATAGAGTGCTTTTTTCAAAGCCAGCTCCCATAGCTAAAGGTGCACCAAGAAACATAAACAAAACAAAGTTACAAATTATTCTGTAAGACATAGAACCCCCCACACATTATATTCTAAAAGCTTGGCATGGGCCCTTTGGGGTGACAATCATTTTTATCTAAGCGTTAAATTGCTTTTCGTCGAGCATACCTTCGGACTTGGCGACAACACAGGTCATGGCCGCATCGCCCATAACGTTGACCACTGTTCTAGACATATCCAGTAGACGATCTACGCCTAAAATAATGCCTACGCCTTCCACCGGTAAATTCACTTGTCTCAAAACCATAGTGAGCATCACCAGGCCCACACTGGGCACACCCGCCGTACCAATGGATGCCAAGGTAGCCATAAAAATAACAGTTAAATAACCCTCAAGACCAATATTTATACCGTAGGCTTGAGCAATAAAAACCGTCGCTACACCTTGCATAATGGCCGTACCGTCCATGTTAATGGTGGCCCCCAAGGGCAAAGTGAAGGCCGCGATTTTTTTATCAACGCCCATTTTCTCTTCCACTACCTCAAGGGTCACGGGCAGGGTGGCATTGGAACTGGAGGTTGAGAATGCAAAGAGAATCACTTCTTTAAAGTTTTTAAAGAACTGCACAGGGCTTAATCGACCTAATAGCTTTAAAATGAGCATGTAGTTCACAGAGGCATGAAAAAGCAAAGCAGCAACCACCACCAACATATAGCTAGCTAAAGGAGCAAAGGCTGAAAATCCTTGGGTCGCAAACACCTTTGCCATCAAACCAAAAACTCCAATAGGCGCAAAACTCATCACTAAGTGAACTAGCTTCATTAGCACATCATTGAGATCATTCAATACAGCCAACAATCGTTTTCCAGCACTTCCTGCTAGGGTAATAGATAGACCCAAAAGGATTGAGGCTACAATAATTTGAAGCATATTAGCTTCAACCAAACTTTTAAATAAATTGCTAGGAGCTATGTCCGTGATCACCTGGCTTAAAGCTGGAGCCTCTTTCGCTTGAAAAGTGCTCTGTGTCTCTAAGTTAAAACCGACACCAGGATCAAAAATTTCAGCCAAACCAAGGGCCACGGTAATGGCCAAAGCAGTGGTCAACATGTAGAGACTCACGATCTTACCACCGACTCTCCCCATCTTTCGAATATCATCGAGGGAGGCGGCTCCACAGGTAAGAGAGACAAGAACAACCGGTACTACTAAAAACTGCAGGAGTGAAAAAAAGATTTTTCCAAGAGTATCAAATAGTCCTGATACTACAAATTTATCGACAGTTTCAGAATACCCAAAACTATTTAAGGCAGCCCCTACAAGGGCTCCCAAAATCAAAGCTAAGAGCACCTGGGTGGTCAGTCCAAATTTTTTTGAGTTTGCCTTTGCCACAGAAGCCTCCCCTTAAAATAATATCAATGTTTAAAAAGCTGCCAGCGAAGGCAATAAACCCAGGCAAATCAAAGCCAATAAAGTAGGTATGAGTGCCGAAGCAAAGAGTCCGAGGGGAGAAATGCCGTCCTCTCCAAAACTACTTTGCAAAATACCGTAGCCAGCTGGGTTGGGGGCGTTGGCGATGACCGTTAAGCCACCACCTGTGACAGCACCAGCCACTAAAAAGTATTTTGTCATTTCAGAAAGATCTGGAACTTGAGAACCCAAATATGTCAGAGCGGCATTGTCTGTGATGGCTGTCAAAGCCGTGGCACCAAAAAACAAGGATGTATCTCCTAAAGAGTTTAAGAGGGGCTCTAGCCACCACCTTTGGGGCCCGCCTAAAATCACCAAACCTCCTAAAAAGAATCCTACTAAGAGACCTTCTCTTAACTTTAAAGGAGACTGATACTCTTGGGTGACATTCACAAAACCAATAAAAAATAATAGCAAGCCCAAAAACACAACCATGTGATGGGCTGTGGCCACCACTAAAGCTAAAAATAAAATATGAACAATCTTTAACCAGGCTGGTAAGCGCATCAAACCACTGGCGTGATGACTAAGATCCAACTTGTCTAATTCTTTACGGAAATAAAATGCGTGCAATAAAGTTCCCAAGGCCACAGCTGTGATCGATTTATAACCAAAGTGAGTCAGCATATAAGAAGTGCTCCACCCCCACTTAGAGGCCACCATTAAAACAGGTGGGGCTGCAAAATGAGTCAAGGTTCCACCCACAGAGACATTCACAAAAAGTAAGCCCAATGTTCCGTACTTCAACTTACTAGAGACGTCTTTATCAAATAATTTATCTTTTAATACGAGGGCAGTCACAGTCATTGCCGCAGGCTCAGTGATCAAACTTCCTAAAAGAGGGCCACAAATAAGAGCGGCAATATAAAAACCAACGCCACGAGATACAGGCAAAAGTCTGCCAATAGCAAGAATAAGTTGAGTGGCCACATTGAGAATAGGTCTTGTTGCAGCCACTGTCATAATCACAAAAACGAAGGCCGGTTCAGTGAAGTTTTGGTTTTCTAAAAAGTGAATAGCATCGTAGCTACCCTTTTGAAATATGATGAAAATCACCAGTACGGCGGCCCATAGACCAAAGACAACCTCCACTTCACCTAAAAGATGACAGAGGTTTTCTCCAATGGAGCCTGAGGGATATCGGTGAGCTAACTTTTGAAACCGATAAACGGAAAAAGTATGAAAAATGGCGAGAGTAAAAAGAATCGTGGCTGTAACTTCAAAGATGTTTCCAAGCATGGCACATAGACTAGTAGCTAATGCTTTGAAAACTAAAGAATAATCTGCAAATTGCTGTGCTGCATATATAACCCAAGCTCCTCTACACCATAAAATAAGAAATGATGAAAAAGAAAAGCAAAAAAGCAGACCTCTCTATTCTCTTTGGTGGCTATTTAGACCTAACTCAAGAAAACATTCCCCTCTTGCCAGCCCATGTGTTCAGCCTGCAAGAAGGGAGTATCCAAAAAATCACCAAGGCCACAAAGGATTGGAAGAAAAAGAGCCCGGCTAAGAAATACATCGATGCCTCCCACCTTATTGCTTCACCAGGCTTGATCAATGCTCATACCCACTTGGCCATGACCTTATTTAGAGGTTTAGCTGAAGATATGGAGTTTCAACGATGGCTCCACGATTATATCTTCCCCATCGAAAGTCAGCTCGTTGATAGGGAGTTTGTGAAAGTAGGCACTGATTTGGGCCTTTGGGAGTCTCTTTTAGCTGGAGTTACCACCATGGCCGATATGTACTATTTTATGGATGTGGTGGCTGATCGTGTGGATAAAGCTGGCCTTCGAGCTCTCATTGGCCAAACAGTGATGGATCTTCCTGTTCCCGATGACAAAAAGAAAACCGGTGAGGCTTACAAAATTCTTACTGCTATGATTTCTAAGTACAAAAAAAATCCTCGAATCACACCTTGCATATCTCCCCATGCACCCTACACCTGTAGCGATGAAACCTATATAAAGGCCGCAAATTTTGCCAAAGAAAACAATATCCCCTTGCACACCCATGTGTCTGAAACTCGCTTCGAAGTAGAGGAAAGCTTGAAGACCTTTCAAAAAACTCCCATTGAACGCTTACACAAATTGGGAGTCTTTAAAGCGCAAACAATCATTGCCCATGGCGTTCATGTGACGGACAGTGAAATGGGAGTCTTGAGAGAATATGGTGTAGGCGTCATTCATAACCCTGAAAGCAATATGAAGATCAAGGCTGGAGTGGCACCAATTAAAAAGTATCTCCATCATAAAGTGCGTTTGGGCATTGGTACGGATGGGGCCGCCAGCAACAATAATCTTAACCTTCTTCAAGAGCTGGGTTCTGGGGCTCGTCTACAAAAGCTCCAGAATGCGCCGGAAGAAACCAGCGCCCGTGACTTCTTTCGTATGGCCACACTAGGGGGTGCAAAAGCTTTGGGCTTAGAAAAAGAGATTGGATCTTTAGAAGTTGGAAAGCGGGCTGACATTGTGGGATTTAATCTCAACCAACCCCACCTGTTACCACTCCATGACGTGGTTAACCAATTGGTCTACGCCTCTTCGGGTTTGGAAGCAGAATTGGTTCTTTGCGACGGCAAAGTGCTACTTGAGGATGGGGAACCCACCCAAGTGAACACAACAAGGCTTCAAAAAGATGCCTTACTGTGGAAAAATAAAATTCAAAAATTTTTAAAATCAAAATAAACTCTTACGCAGCTTGTGGCATGGATCCAATGAGGCCACGACTTTGCAGAGTCACTTCACAGGTCTCCCAAAAGTGCTCACGAATGTCTTGCTCTTTGGCGCTCACTTTTATTTTTGGAAAATCTTTTTTCTCATAATGAGAGGCAAATTGTTCTAAACTTGTGCTCTTCACTATTTTGAGCAGAAGGTTCACGTGGATCATGGTCATCTTGCCGTCCACCAGCATCTTCTTAAGGTTGCTCTCTGACGTATGTAATAAAAAGTCATAAAGACTTGCTACGTCGTCTTGGTAACTCATGAAACCCCCTTGATTGTTCATTCAATATCTCAACCAAGGTCTAGATCGGCTAGCTGTTGGGAAAACTTGAAAACTGTCTCAAGATGAGACGGCTTGGGGGTAAACGAGTCTGAAGGTTTCGCAGAGAATAGGCATATCCTCGGTTGGACTTCGTCCAACAAGATCACACTCTTTGGAGAAGAAGGACCAATGCACCTCTCACCAGTGCCTTAAACTACGATCACCTTCTCCCTCAAAAAAAGCAAAATCAGAATCAACATCTATGAATCTTCTTACATCTACATTGAGAGTCTTTCGGGCGTGTTTCCAAATGCCCAAGCAGAGTAATGAAGAGGTCTGGGCTGACTGGTATTTGAACTTAAAAAATCATTCCAAAACTCAAGAATTGTCTTCATTATTTATTTCAACACCCCATACCGACAGTCAACATAGAGCCAAAAAGAGCTTTCATTTGCTAATGCAAATAAACGCACTGCCTCATGGGACGTCAATGGTAAAGCCCATTTTTAATAGTGGTGCATTCTCTCTCATTTTGTAAAACTTCCATGGCAACAAAGCCTTGTTTCCACATTGTAAACAAATCATTGGATTTTCAAAACATAGATCGTTTATGATCCCTCCATATTAACACAGAGTTTTAAATGGAAAAAATAAAGAAAACAACAAAGCAAATAAAATTATCCCCACGAGAGTATCTAAAACAAGAGCTCAGTCTTCGCTCTGCGAGAAACCCTCGTTACTCTTTAAGGTCTTTTGCGCGAACACTTGGGGTCAGCCATACTTTTTTATCCATGTTACTCAATGGCAAAAGGCCATTTACAGAAAATATTCTTATTAGCTTTTCAGAAAAATTAGGATTATCACCCCAAGAAAAAAAAGCTCTGCTACAGAACTCAACAAAACCCTCTTTAGAACAAGAAAAATATCATATTTCTTTGGATATTTTTGCCATCGTTTCAGATTGGTATCATTACGGTATTTTAAATCTACTCAAACTTCCAAACTTTAAATCCAATCCAAAATGGATTGCTAAAAGACTCAATATCACAGAGTTAGAGGCCAAGCTCGCCATTGAAAGGCTTTTACGTTTAGAATTTATCACTGAAGATGAGAAAGGGAACTTGCAGCGCACCATTCCCAATATCAAAGTGGATAACCAAATTTTTTCAGCAGCCTGCAAAAAATTTCAATCTCAAGTTTTAAATAAGGCAAAAGAGTCCCTTGAAAATGATCCCTTTGAAGAAAGAGCAGTTGAGTCCTTCACCCTCGTGATGGACCCCTCTCTCATTTCCCATGCACGTCAACGCCTTAGAGAGGTCAGCGAACAACTGTCTAACGAATTTGAAGCTCGTGGCAAAGCCAAACAAGTTTATAATTTAGGAATCCAAATTTACCCAATATCTAAAGGAGAATAACAATGAAACAACTTAGTCTTTTATTATGCATGTCCGCCCTTTGCATTTCCGCTTATGGGCAGTCTCATCAACCTCTTAAGCGGGGGGATCAAGGTGGTGGCGGTGGAGATGCTTATGTCGCAGATTTTATTTCTATAGCCTATAAGGTCTATGGATGGCTTGAAAAAAATGGTCAATTTTTAGAACCAAAGGTGGATGCCAGTGATTTTATTCTTACCTTAGAGCCTAAAAAGATAGCCTCACAAAATGAGCCTCTTTTTTATCGCGGAGTCGAAGTGGATGCTTACTATAAGGGAGAAGATGGTGTCATCCACATCAACAGGCCTCGATATAGTTCTATCCAAGAAGAGTCCATTAAATGGCGGCTGGTGTCCCACGAAATATTTAGAAAAATGAAATTAGAGGATGATGAATACCAAATCACTCAACAGATTATTTATATGGCTTTTGCATTGCCGGATCTGTCAGTTATCAAGCCTGGGAATTACATCATAAGTAAAAGTGACTGTCAGTTTCATCTAGAAATGGACTTACCTAACCACACACTTTATTTTGAAGCCATAGAAAGTCAGCCAAAGCGAGAATTCAAGTGTGAAACAGTTGGCGTAGTGATCGCCTTTAAATGTCTTTCCAGCAAACCTCCTCAATGCAAACAGATGCATAGTTATTACGGAAGCACAATGACAATACTCCCGGATGGAAATCTTATTTATGAAAGCACTTATAAACAGTGGCCTTATCTTTTAAAATTCCACTACATCCCCGATTCTCAAGGAGAGCAGCAATGAAAGCAAATATTAAAACTTTTGCCATCGCCTTACTCCTCACTTTTTCTGGTGCTGCAAATGCGCACCAGATGATGCAAGAGAAATGGGCGTGCGATGGAGGACTAAGAATAAAAAATCAGTCTGCAGTCATCGAAGAGAGTGAGGGTAATGCTAAGATATTCCTAGTGACTCCCCATGAGTCGGTCAGTGTATTAAAGACCAATGGTGCAGAAGTATTACTCACAAAAAATGAAAAAAAATTAGAGCTAGAACTCTACTTAAACAACAGGGAGTACCGACCAGTTTTTGTGATCACTTCCCCTGAAGCACAGTTCATCACTCTAGCTAGTCGGAATGGCGATATAGATATTGCTATTTCTTGCAGAAGGGTAACACCCCATACCCTTTAGCAGGGATGCGCCCTTTTCTCTGCGCTAAGCTTAATGATTTACACACAAACCTGTAGGCATCTCTCGGCCGCTGATTCCACCCTTTTTGACAATGAAATTTACTGCCATGTTAGTGTAACGCAAGTTTTCGATGGACGAGTGACTAAACCTAGACGCTGCAAAATCTAAAATTGTCCATGGAGTTTTTTTGCCGATCCCAAAACCTAAGTTTTGACAAATGTAATAGTTAATATCAGCGCCCATTTCTAGTAGGCCCGCCATCCAATGATAGCTTTCTCCTCGTACTGAATAAAGCAAAGCTTCGTTTCTGGCGTCCTTATGTTCATCATACTTCACCATTAGAGCAACAATCTGACGAGATTTCTCTAATTCTTCTTTTTTATTTTCGTACTTCTCTACATTTTCAAGAGCCTTAATCAAATATGGACTACCAAAGCCCCAGTCACTCACTTGATTGGGTGATTGACCCTCTTTTAAGTATTTTTCAACAAATTCAGCATTATTCTTTGAAATGGCAGCACCTAAATTTTTAGGTACTGAATGGTTTTCTATTTTTGAGGCTTGGGCCGAAAAACTCAAAGAAACAATTAACAATGCATAAAGATAAGACATATAAGTAAGCTCCTTTTAAAGGCTATATTCCCAAGATGCAGTCATCTGGCTGAATCCTGAAATGATTTTTCTAATCACTAAAAAGCAGAATATGTGCCAATAAATAATAGCTTCGAATCAAATTTACGATGTCTAGAGAAGCCTTAAGTGTCTACAAGCTTCTTAGGTTAACAAAAAAAGTTATCAATATGGGGAAAGTGCAGATTTACAAAGATAATGATGCCTTATTTGCTCTTTTAATTGGTTAAATATACTATTATTACTCTGCTGCAGTTGATGTGGAGCTTCGGGTATCATCACCAAAGTTCCACTCCCATCCATCAAACCAACCCTTTGTTACTAGTTGACTGATTGTATTAGGTAAATTCTTAGCAAGTGCCCAGCGCCATTGTAACCGTGGAATTAATGAGAAGGAATCAATTTTACTTTCTGTAACTTTGTCAAAATGCGGATTTTTTTGAAATGGTAAGGTAGTATCATTACCCAGAAAGGGGCCAACGATTCCCCTCAAGACCCTCAAAAAAGCCTGTGCTCGAATAGCAAATAAAGGCGACAATAATAACATTCGTTTAAATTTTTGTGGATTTAATATGGCATATTCAAAACCGACAGGAACACCTGTCGAATGCCCTAAAAAGTATAAGGGTTGATCCTTTAGAAGAACTGATTTATCCATAAACTCCGTAAAATCTTTAAGGTATCTTTGTGCATCGCTCATATGCACCGATATGGATCACTCGATAAACGAGAAGAAAGTCCCTGGCCTGGCAGATCTGTCGCATAAACAGTAAAGCCAATTTCATTTAAGTACTTAATAAGCTCCAAATACTCTAGCCAAGTGTTACCTTTGCCGGGTAAAAAAACTACAGCGCCACGTGGTAAATTCACTTCAAATGTTGCAACGTTCATCACAGAACCTGTTTGAGTGACTAAATAACTGACCTCTAATTTACTTCTAACATACGGTAGAATATCTCTTCTCAACTTCTAATTGCATTGCCTGTTATAGCCAAGATCCGAAAAAAAATGGATCCCTTGGCCCCGCACTTTATGGCTCTTCCAAAGAGCTCATCGAAGCCCGTGTCTTACGAGGAGAATATCCTCCCGGGTACAAACCCAAGCGCAACACTCACGTAATGGTGGCACTGCCTCATTTAAAAAATGACATTGAAGCCATTCACGCTTATTTAAATCAGTAAGGCTTTATCACTTTAGTAATTGCTTTAACTCTTCCAACTGTTTCTCTTGTTCAGAGTCTAAAGAGCTTTTCTTTTTCTGACACATGAACTGATGCACTTTTCCTATTAGGCTTAAACGCTCGCTATTTGAAAAACTAAGATCTGAGAGTGCACTTTTTTGAGTGCCTTCAATGTACTGAAAAATTAAATTTATATGCCATAATCTCTCAGTAAAAAGGGGATTATTTTGTGCTTTTAGTTCCTGCGCTTCTCCTTTAAGATAGCCTGTGTAGGCCTCTAGCTCAGGCACAATAGCTGTTAAAACTTGTTGTAATGCCTGTTGAAACTCCGTTTTAGACTTGTTCCATTCCAGGGCCTCCATCTTTGGCTTAGCAATGTTCACATCTAATACTCTGGATTCTAATTCCATCATAAAAAAATGAAACTTCTCATCTAAGCTCAAACAAACACTATCTTGTTTATGCCTCTCTTCTTCACACTCAGGATGTGCATCTGTGGCGCTCACCCAAGCGTCAATGTGGTTGAGTATTCTTTGATAGGCTAAAGCTTTTTGTGACCACATCAATTCATCACTGGTCTCTTCAAGAGAAGAGGAAAACTCTGCGGCATTTGTTGGCACTATTGTTTGTGATTGGCTCTGAGGATTTTTTCTACGTTGAATTAAGTCTGCCATATAGGTTTTCAGGTAAGGATAAGAGCTCTTGCCAATATCAAAAGTAATATAAGCCCAAAAAGCCCGATTGAGCCATTTTGGAAGTTGTGGCGAACTCAAAAATCCAGGCAAGCGACTGGCCAATGAAGAGACAGACCAGGCACCATAACCCCAGCGGAGGGTTCGACCAATGCCAGTGTAGACACCTAGCTGAGATAACAAACCTAAGATATTTGCCATAAGATCTTGGCGGGTGAGACTTTTAACAATGATCTTTTCTAGTTGCTGCTTTGAAAATTGAGCGTCAGAACAGTCTTTTAAAGCTTCATGGAAACCAGGGGCTGTCATAAGAAACTCTATGTAACTACTACGAATGAATCGCCCGCTTTGATCACCTTTAAATCCTGTTTTAAGACCTCTCATTATTACTTTATTCCAAGCGTCCATGCTCTTTACTAATTCAGGATCCTTGAATTGAGCTACCAAATACCTCACTGTTCCTGGCACAACAGGGTTTGCCAGCCAGCTATTAAAAACCTTACTTTTGGGAGCATAACAGAGGGCCTTTGTTAGAGCATAGGACTCTTTTTGAGCTTCAAAGCGAAGACTATCTAGCTTCTCCTGGTAACTCAAAAGAAGCTCTTGTGAAGAAGCATCGCTCTGAGCCCTCGCAAAGGAAGAGCTCAAAATAATGAGAATAGCGACGGATAACTTATGTAAGGTCAAAACAGACTCCCTTGCAAACATCTACTATTAAGAGAGTGCAATGCTCATGCCCAGTTTCGTGAAAATAAAACTTAATGAGATTATTTTAGAGCAAAAAAAAGCCTCAGGCATTAACCCAAGGTTGAAATTTGTTATTGTTTTGAGTTTTATTTTAACTCACTTTTTATTTTAATTCGCTCTCAAGAAGAAGAATTTCTTCAGAAACTTTCTTCTGAATTTCTATGAAACTAGGGTAATCTGTGTAGAACATGGGTTGTGCCATTGATACACCCTCATAAAAACCCGCAAAGGCTGCTCCAAAAGCCGCGGCTACACCCAACACCTGCACCACTGGATTTTGACTTTTATCTAAGGTAACTTTGACAATACCACGTGCAATCAAGGCGCCCATTAAAGTATAGCTACCGGCTACGGCAATAATACCAGCGCCATTACCCACATAGCTGTTTTCAGTTTGAGTACGGTACCATTCAGCCACAGCAAGATGAGCCCTTAGTTGTTTTAAATAAAAAAGTTTTGTTCGAAGAGCCACAGCACTTTTAGCATCCTGTACAACAGGAACTGCCTTATCAATAAGTTTTCTAGCTGCCGAACGACCCTTAAAACCATCCACATAATCGCTTTTATCGCCGGCCACATCTTCAGTACAATGAACAGATGATTTTTCATCCAGTTCGCAATTATAGTGAAGTCCTTCTGAAACCACCGGTGATTGAGCGTGAGCAACCACTACAGATAGTGACAACATCATTGAAGTTAATACTTTTTTATTCATAATTTTCTCTCCTATTAGAAAATAACAGTTAAAAAAAACAAGGCTAAGAAGGCCTCCATGTTTTTCTCATTTATTTTAGTCTCTAGCTCTTAATTGCAAGGCCTGTGCCCTATTAGAGAGAAAATAATTATCTTTGGTTGAATGAGAATCTCAAGAAATGTCAATCCCATGGAAAGAGAGACCAAAAAGGGCACCTACACCCAGCGAATTGACCGTAGATAGATCGCACCGAAGGGATGTCAAAAAAGGTTAGAATTGGGTGATGATAAGTGTGGTCAACGGCCTGACGAAGGTCTTGATTTTAAATATCACCAA
>Ga0210057_1007037_pt1 | contig 13807 bp, 7 predicted proteins | sample CryGeyCG2114_010_2_FD_183968 | JGI IMG/M metagenome (GOLD analysis project Ga0210057, IMG submission 183968) | Groundwater microbial communities from aquifer - Crystal Geyser CG10_big_fil_rev_8/21/14_0.10 (SPAdes) (version 2) | ecosystem: Environmental > Aquatic > Deep subsurface > Groundwater ... | reverse complement strand
AGGGGTTGCGGGACTCCAATACGTGACTGTTACGGGTAGTAGAACAGTTTGGAATAATTGGCCAAAGAGAGTGAAAGCCTCGTACACGAAACCCAAAACAGCACAAGGAGCATCCCAAGTACTACGGGACACGAGAAATCCTGTAGGAATCCGGCGGGACCATCCGCTAAGGCTAAATATGTGTTGCGACCGATAGTGAACTAGTACCGTGAGGGAAAGGTGAAACAGAACCCCGGAAGGGGAGTGAAAAGTCCCTGAAATTGAGCGCTAACAAGCGGTAGGAGCTTGTGCGTAGCACAAGGCAAATTGCAATGACCAAGCACCAAAATTCAAACAATATCAAAATAATAAATTCAAAGTTTTAAATTTTTGTTTTTTAAAATTATTATTTGTTTGTGATTTGGAGTTTGTGATTTGGAGTTTTCCTCGCGCTGCGCGCGAGTAACTGCGTGCTTATTGAAGAATGAACCGGTGAGTTTTACTGTACTGTTTGTCTAAGGGCGGAAGCGTCCGGAGGCGAAGTGAAAGCGAGCGTGAAGTGCGCGAAATTTGACAGTATGGTAAAGACCCGAAACCGCGTGAGCTAGCCTTGGCCAGGGTGAAAGTTGCCGAAAGGCGAGTGGAGGCCCGAACCCGTGTCAGTTGCAAGTGGCTGGGATGAGCTGAGGTTAGGGGTGATATGCCAATCGAACGCGGAGATAGCTGGTTCTCCCCGAAATATATTTAGGTATAGCCTTTATTTTTAACCCTTGGGGGTAGAGCACTGAATGGATCGTGGCGGAGCAATCTGTCGCATTCAATCAAACTTCGAATACCGAGGCGTATAAATAGGGAGTCAGTCCGTGAGGGATAAGCCTTACTGGGCAAAAGGGAAACATCCCTTGACCCAAAGCTAAGGTCCCAAAGTGTATCTTAAGTGTTAAAGGTAGTGTTCGCATTTAGACAGCAAGGAGGTTGGCTTAGAGGCAGCCATCCTTTAAAGAAAGCGTAACAGCTCACTTGTCGAATCCAGCCCTTTTTGGGCAAAAGTAAATCGTAGTTTTATTGGTTAATAATGTTTTAACTGATTAACTTTCGAAATATTTGTGCTTGAAAAGGGCTGGAGGGTGCGGGCGCGCCGATAATTTAACGGGGCTAAAGATACCACCGAAGCTTGGGATGCTTGTGCATGGCACAAGGCAAATTACAATAATCAAGCACCAAATTTCAAACAATATTTAAATTCTAAATTCAAAATATTAAATTTTGAGTTTTTGAACATTATTATTTGTTTGCTATTTGGAATTTGAGATTTGGAGTTTTCCTTGCGCTGTGCGCGAGTGTGGTAGGGGAGCGTTCGCAACTGCAGTGAAGCCGCATTGGAAAGTGCGGTGGAGCGGTGCGAAGTGAGAATGCCGGTATGAGTAGCGAGACGCAGGTGAGAATCCTGCGCGCCGAATACCCGAGGTTTCCTACGCAACGTTCGTCGACGTAGGGTTAGTCGGTCCTAAGGCGAGGCCAGAAGGCGTAGTCGATGGATATGCAGTTAATATTCTGCAACTTGTATTTAATCGTTATTAACAAAGGGAAGTCGGAGAAGGATAGTTTCTGGGTCGAAATGATACGGCCCCTAAAAAGTTAGGAAGTGAAAGGTGGAAAACCCCTTTTTGCGTTTATTCGAACTTTGACGGCAAGGCGGAGCAATCTGCCAAGAGAAATGAATTCATCTTCCAAGAAATTTTCTCGTTGTGAGATTAAGTGCAAACCGTACCGCAAACCGACACAGGTGGGTTGGTGTTAGTGTACCAAGGCGAGCGAGAGAACCATCTTTAAGGAACTCGGCAAAACAACTGGACGTACCTTTGGTAGATGTCCTTCCGCCATCTGGCGGACTAAGTAAACGACGCCAAGCGACTGTTTAACAAAAACATAGGTCTCTGCAAAGTCGAAAGACGATGTATAGGGGCTGAGGCCTGCCCAGTGCTCGTAGGTCAAATATTGTCTGTGACTTGTCCGTAGGACAAGTCTGGAATTTCTAATTTCTAATTTCTAATTTCTAATCAAAACCCAATTGAGAAATGTCTAATTTCTAAAATTTAGGCATAGGGAATTATTTAGATTAATTAGAATAATTAGATCAATTAGGTTAATTTTGGACTTGCCCTGCGGATGAGAAGCTCATGATATAAGCCCGAGTAAACGGCAGCAGTAACTATAACTGTTCTAAGGTAAAAACAGCGTTGCTTTAGAAAGTCTCTATGTTTGCAACTCTACTATATGCTGGAAACTCTGAGTATCTTGAACTAGTTGACATTCGGGTTAAATTCGGGTAATGTCGAAATACTTATGTCAACTGACAATGTTTCAAGTGCAGACAATCAGCAGGAAAGACTAGTAGAGATTGGCTGGGTTGTTGGATTTGTAGATGGAGAGGGTTGTTTTTCTACTGGAATTGTTCGACAGAATGATCGGTTAGGAAGAAAGGGATATAAGTTGGGCTATCAAGTATTTCATGAATTTGCGGTAACACAAGGAGCAAAAAGTTTAAGCTCTTTGGAAAAGATTCGCGATTTTTTTGGAATTGGTAGTATTTACTTAAACAAGAGACATGATAATCATAAAGAGAATTTATATCGTTATGTCGTAAGAAAAAGGAGAGATTTATTAGAAGTGATAATTCCCTTTTTTAAAAATTATCCTTTGCAATCTTCGAAGCAAAAAGACTTTGAAAAGTTCACTACAATAGTTGAATTAGTTGATCATGGATCACATTTAACTAGGAGTGGACTCAGAGAAATCTTATTACTTACAGAAACTATGAATCGACAAAAATCACGTCAATCTCTAATTAGAATCCTCACTCACCATACGTAGAGCTTTATCGTAAGGATGAAGAAGAGATGGTGGCGACTGCATGGCGACATGCAGGAACAATTAGTACAAGGACTATTGTTCATAATCCGCCAATTGGCGGATGAAGGTTTCAAGCGAAATTCCTTGTCGGGTAAGTTCCGACCCGCACGAAAGGTTTAACGACTTGGCGACTGTCTTGAAGGTGGACTCGGCGAAATTGCAGTGGCTGTGAAGATGCGGCCAACTCACACCAGGACAAAAAGACCCCGTGGAGCTTTACTGCAGCTTGACATTGTTTCAATTTTTGTGAATGCATAGCGTAAGTGGGAGACTTCGGTCGACAATGTAACACCACTCTTTGCGATTTTTGGAACTTACCATTTGTCCTAATAAATTACGGGAGATGGGACAGTGTCTGGTGGGCAGTTTGACTGGGGCGGTCGCCTCCAAAAAGGTAACGGAGGCGTGCAAAGGTCAGCTCAAGTCCTACAGAAACGGACTTTTAGAGTGCAATGGCAAAAGCTGGCTTGACTGCAAGTGGTACATCACGAGCAGGTGCGAAAGCAGGTCATAGTGATCCTTACGTGGCTCATGGGAGCGCGTAAGCTTAACGGATAAAAGCTACCCCGGGGATAACAGGCTTATCTTCCCCAAGAGTCCATATCGACGGGAAGGTTTGGCACCTCGATGTCGGCTCATCGTATCCTCCCGATGAAGTAGTCGGGAAGGGTTGGGCTGTTCGCCCATTAAAACGGTACGCGAGCTGGGTTCAGAACGTCGTGAGACAGTAAAACTATAGTTTTTAGAGGACTATTAACGAGCTGTCTTCTTCCTAGCGTTTTGAATCGCCATAAGTCTGACAAGGAAGATCTTAGTCTGTTGGACTAAGGATAAATCTGGCTATATGCTGGAAAGTCTTGTAAATGGTATGATACTAGTAGATATTCTATATACTAGTGAAAATTCATCCCAAACAGAAATTGTCTGTGCAAGAAAATCAGCAGGAAAGACTAGATCGAAGTATCCAATTAAGTGATGATTACTTGGTCGGTTTTGTTGAAGGAGAGGGAATGTTTTACATTGGTATTGTTCCTTCAAAAGAAACAAAAAGCGGCTGGCAGGTTATTCATTTCTTTAAAGTTTCTCAAAATCCAATCGGTATAGAAGTCTTAAAGTATTTTCATGCGAAGTTTGGATGCGGATATATAAAAGAGAATAGCAAGAAAGACTCAACTGATAATTCACTAGCATATGTTGTTCGTGATTTTAAGAGTTTAAGAGATGTAATAATTCCATTTTTTGAAGGTAAGCTGATAGTTAAAAGTGATGCCTTTGGGAAATTTAAAAAAGTAATTGACTTAATAAATAATAAAAAGCACTTAGGCTTTGAAGGGATAAGTGAAATACTAGACATTGCGTATTCGATGAATACGAGGAAAAGAAAAGTATTAAAGGTACTTATTCTTAAAAGTTATTCGATTTAGAATCCTCAGAGACTACATGCCAGAAGCCGTAAATGAGTTAAAAGGTAAAAGTCATAAGTTAAAAGTGGTGGAAGTTTTTAAAATCTAAAAACTTTTCATTTGAAAAGTTCTCCATAATTTTGACTTTTGAACTTTGAATTTTGACCTTAATGGTTAAGATATAGTCCGAACTGTATAGCGATATACAGACTCTGACAGAAATGATCAGAGCTTTCCATTTGGAAAAGTAACAATATGTCGGCCTCTATCCGGTGTGAGCGTTAGATATTTGAGGGGGGTCGTTCCTAGTACGAGAGGACCGGAACGAGTTAACCTCTAGTGTACCAGTTGTCACATCAGTGGCATCGCTGGGTAGCTACGTTGATAACTGAGAAGCGCTGAAAGCATCTAAGCGCCAAACAGGCCCCAAGACTAAATATCTTAGATCCCTGGAAGACCACCAGGTTGATAGGCGGCAGGTGTAAAGGCAGTAATGTTTGTCTCTACATTGTAGGGGGTTAAATTGGTTAGGAAGTTAAGTGGTTCGACTGGCTTTCGAACTGATTTTCCAGCCGAGCCGTACTAATTGATCATATGCCAACTTTTACATTTCATCCGGTTTCGAAGACAATATTTTATGAGCTTGACACTTGACACTTGACACTTGACACTTGACACTTGACACTTAACGCTTAACGCTTTTTCTGTTGACAAACCAATAAAGCAATTGTATAATTCGACCCATAGTAAGTCTAGCGTTGACAGTTTAGGTTTACTAGGGATTAAATAATAAGGCATAGTTGCCGGCATTCCGAAAGGGATGTTTTTTATTGGAGGAAGTATTATGAATGAATTTGATCCAGAGTTAAGAGGCAACGGTTTTATTGACCGCGATGGAAATAATGCTGTATTCCACCGTAAGATAGAATCTCACACAGTGAGTTTGCTTAAGGAATCTGCCTTAAGATGTCCCACTGTACGCGAAGCCTTAGGAAGCGCGGCAGTTTGGAAGCGGGATGTTTTTCTGCGGGCTGATGATTTTGGTACATTGCAGAGCTCTTTTATCGGTATTGTAGGCAGAAGCAGAGTGGCCCAGATCGCTGATGAGATCAGGCAGGCTTTCTGCGCAACAATGAAGGAAATTGTTAGCAGGGTTGAGCCTGAAGGTATTGTGCATGATGATCCTGCCGCCGAACTGGCTTCAATTGCCTTGAATTCCAGAAGTCAGGGTGTAGATTTCTTGAAAGCAGTTGAGAGAGTCGGACATGAGTTTGAACAGGATTTGGCTGATTTGAAGTAGACATTTCAGTCCTCATTTGTTAGAATTTCTTCCGAACTTTAAAAAGATTTTGCACTGGAATTTCCGGTCTTTTGAGCGATACGGAACCACTCCATCCCATTCCGAACTGGATAGTGAAACGTGTTAGCGCCGACGATAGTTGTGGGGCAACCTGCCGCGAAAATAGGTCAAGGCCGGGGAATTCGAGGGCAAAATCATTTACCTTGCCTTAACTTACTGCTTGAATAATTACCCTATAGTCTTGACTAGAAAATGCTGTTTTGGTACAATCCTTTGCTATGAATCCAAAAGAAGCATTTAGATCAATTAGAAGTGTGCTAGGAAGTCCGGTTCGACGCATTACTGAATGGGAGGAACGATTTTTTGCGGAAAACAGCAGATTCTTAAGGGAACGAACTAGGGCTATGTACATCGAGTCAATGGTAAGGAGGGAAATAACGATATTTGAAATGCTTTGCGAAAGTAATGAGGTCATGCCCCAATGGAAAAGAAATCAATTTCCTGAAGAGGTAAGACGCGATCATACAGATTTTATTGACGGGAAAGTACGCGAAATTGCAGCCGCTTGTGAAAATTTACATAAAGGATCAACTCTTAGTCCCGGGCGAGACCCAGGGGGCGAAAGAGGAAACAGAATTTTGGGCTTGGAAGCCGGGCTTTTATACTGGAAAGAGCAACTCGAACAACCGGATTTGCCAATTAGTGTCATTTTCATGGGAAGAAGAAGGGTTACTCAACTGCAAGAACAACTTGATAAACTCCTTAGGGAAGAAAGTTCTTCTTAACTTTCCTTTATCGCTTTTTTTCTTGAAAATTTAGTGTTATACTCCCGGATATCAGATGTCGGATGTCGGAAATCAGATGATAATTTCTCTGAAATCCGAGTTCTGAATTCTGAAATCTGGAAAAAGAGAGCTTATTCTTCTCGAGTTCTCGAAAAAAAAAGGAAGTGAGTATGGTTGCCAAAATCAACAAAAGCGGACCCTTCAAAAACATCTAAGCAAAGCTTGCGGTCCTCGTCGAATCAAGATTCGACTGCGGGCCTAAAAATTCCTCCACGCACACAAGCTAAGAAAAATCCGACTATGGAAGAGTTACTTAAATCGACTGGATATAGAATCCCGACCTTAAGGCGCGGGCAGGAAGTGGTCGGCCGGGTAATTTCTTTAACCCATTCCGAAATGCTACTTGATATCGGAGCGAAGAGCGAGGGGATTATTTTCGGAAAAGAATTAAATACAGTCCACGATATTGTTTCAAAAATTAATGTTGGCGATAATATCGATGCGGTTGTAGTTTACCCGGAAAACGATGCGGGGCAGGTTGTCCTTTCCCTGAAAAAACTTTCCAGCGATAAGCGTTGGGCAGAACTAGATGAAAAGAAGGAAACAGAGGAAGCTTTTGACGTAGCCGCAGTCGAGGCAAATAAGGGCGGACTGATTTGCGAATGGAACGGGATACGCGGATTTTTGCCGGCTTCACAACTTTCTTCGGTTCCCAGCAAAATCGAAGAGTTGATCGGTAAAACGCTCTCGGTAAGAATTATTGAACTCGACAGAAATACTAACAGGCTTATTTTTAGCCAGAAAAGCACGGATGTTGCTGACTTGGCCCGGATTCAGGCACTTCTTTCAAAAATTAATATCGGAGATAAATACGTCGGAACGGTTACAGCTGTTTTACCATTCGGGGTGTTTGTGGAAATAGAGGTCGGGGAATCGGGTGATCAGGTAACCGGGAAATCAGGTAATAAGAAATCCGGTGACCAGGATTCCAGAGCACCTGAAAACCTGAACAAGCTGGAGGGTTTGGTCCATATTTCGGAAATTTCCTGGGAAAAAGTAGATGATCCCGCGAAGCTTTTCAAAGCGGGACAAAAGGTTGATGTTGTGGTGGTTTCGATTGAGCAAGCGCTTGGCAGGCTTAACCTAAGTATTAAACAGCTTGTAGAAGACCCGTTTGCCGAAATATCGGAAAAATATACGCACGATTCACCTGTTGGCGGAACGGTTATGCGGGTTACACCCGGCGGTGCCTTTGTCGAACTTGATGACGGACTTGAAGGACATGTGCCTGTTTCGAAGATTCCGCAAACTGAGGCGTGGGAAATCGGACAATCTGTTGAATGTCTGGTTGAATCGGTTGACGTGAAGGCCAGGAAGATCAATCTTGTGCCGGTTGCCAAGGAAAAACCGATTTTGTATAGGTAGCTTGCGGGCCCTGTCAATCGTTTCCTTCCCGCCAGTGCTCGTATATTAAATATACATGATCTTTTATATATAATCTGACCTGCGCGCTGTCGGGAACCCTTCCTCGATTGCCACCCACAAAATGAAGGTAAGAAGCCAATTTGTCTGTCAGCAATGCGGATACCAAAGCCCAAGTTTTTTGGGGCGATGTCCGGAATGCGGGGAATGGAACAGCCTTGTTGAAACCGTGGAAGACAGCTCACAACTGACAACTGACAATTCACAAAAAATTGAGGAAAATTTATTTAAACTTTCGGAAATAAGACCCCAGAGTTATGAACGGATTTCGAGCGGTTTTTCGGAATTTGACCGTGTTTTAGGAGGCGGAATAGTTCCGGGTTCGATTATCCTTGTTTCAGGTGATCCGGGAATAGGGAAAAGCACCCTGCTCTTGGAGACTGCGGTAGCCATCGCCGGGGTATCAGGTGATCGGGTAACCAGGATATCAGGTAAGAAAAAAGATCCCGAGAACCTGAATACCCGAAATCCTGAAAACCAAATTCTCTATGTCTGCGGGGAAGAATCTCCCCAGCAGGTCAAAATGCGGGCGGAGAGAATTGGCAGGAGTACAAAGGCTTTCGATAACATATATCTTTTGCCTCTGACTTCGGTTGAAGAAATTGTATCCGCATGCATTAAAGTTTCCCCTTCTATTATTATTGTTGATTCAATCCAAACCCTGACATCCGGCAGACTAAGTGGATCTGCAGGCACAGTCGGGCAGGTGCGGGAATGTGCGCAGGTTTTGCAGGTGCTGGCCAAAAAATCCAAAATTCCAATCCTTTTGGTCGGTCATGTAACCAAAGAGGGAAACATTGCGGGACCGAAGGTGCTGGAGCATCTGGTGGACGCAGTTTTGAATCTGGAAGGTGACGGAATGCACGCTTTCAGGATTTTGAGAAGCATTAAAAACAGGTTCGGTTCAACCAGTGAAGTTGGCGTGTTTGAGATGGCAGATAGCGGCATGTGCGAAGTTAAGAATCCTTCGGAAATTTTTCTTTCAGGAAAAGTTGGAGAAACTGCAGGCAGTGTTGTTTGTGCTTCGATGGCCGGAGGAAGGCCAATACTTGCCGAAATCCAGGCTTTAGCCACGGCAACTATATTCGGAATTCCGACAAGGCGGGTTACCGGCCTGGATTTTTCCAGGGCCCAGCTTGTAATTGCCTCACTTTCAAGGGCGGCTAAAATCCCTTTTGTGAATTTGGATGTTTATCTGAATGTAGCGGGAGGTTTAAAGCTTGGGGAGCCGGCTGTTGATCTGGCAATGGCGCTTGCTTTAGCCTCAGCGGCCCGTCAAAGGCCCCTAAAACGGCGAATTTGTGCTTTTGGGGAGGTTGGGCTTCTTGGGGAACTAAGAAGCATTGGTTTTTTAAAAGACAGGACAGCAGAGGCGCGTAGACAAGGTTTTACAGATTTTGTGACGCCCGAAAGGTTTAAAAGAGTTGAAGAGGCGATAGAGTATGTCTTGGGTTAGCCGGTGGTGAACAGTGGGTAGTGGGTAGCAGTGTTTATAGCTACACACCCGGTGTGTAAAGCTTAGTTTTCTTACTGGGTGTGGGGTTTTAGTCTTGTCATATTTTTACTGACGTATCTATCTACTTCTATATCATTTAGCCTCGATTTATTTTAACTTTTTATTATTTTGCCCCCTTCCCGTGACGGGAAAATATTCCTAATTTTTATGACTTTATGTTTTCCATTCGGCTTATTGGAATAGGCAAAACACTTTAACTTTGTATATTTTTGAAACTACAGGTCATTAATTCTGAGCATACTTTTTTACTATAAGACTACAATTCGACTTGACAAAAATTATAAAGGGGTATAAATTCAAATAGCAGGCTGAAACAATCCCGCACCAGTTGATGGTGCCGGATAAGAGGGTCTACAAAAAATAGGTCCTTGAGAATTTGTAAATACTTTGCAGGTTTTCAGAATTTAAAAATGATTACTTGTTGAAAAGCAAGTTTTCGAAAAATGAGAGCATATTTTTGTAGCTCTCAAAAATAAAAAAAGAGCATCACTACCGCAGACTGAAACTCGAATAGCAATGCTCTTTTGAGGTGTAAGGGAAGCGACTTAGGGCAGCTAAGTTGCTTTCCTTTTTAAGATTAGAACAACTTAAACACCGTTGTCAAGAGGCAATTTTCACTGTGGTGCTTTAACCCTATTTTAGCTTCAAAAACTTCCGTATTGAACCTTTTTTCACTTGAATAGTGAGTAATTTAATTAACCAGTATCTTTTTCGGTAATTATTGACAAGCATCTGTTGTTGATGTAGTATTTTTGCGCTTCTGTCTTAGAAATTCTGCCAAAAATTATGACGACCGAGAGGACATCACCGGATCGGGATGGGGAAGTAACTACTGTCCTTATTGGCCAACTTAAAAAAGACCCCCGCATTGCAAAGAAAATACTTGACTTTCGTCGGGGCGGACTTCCAAGCCTTACAAAATCCTTACGTGAATTTTTAGAAAGAGCGGGTGTACCAAGCATTGAATTGCCCGTGGAGTTTTGGCACGCATCAAGGGAAGAAAGGATCAAAGTCTTGGGACAGGCGGACCAAATTACCCGCGCCAGAAGAATAGATTTGGAGGGTTTCGAGGCTGCGAAAAGTGAAAACCAAGGCGGAAAACCCGCCAGAGCCCGTAAAAGGGCAGGAAAAAATCCAAATGACGCTCAAGACGGGAATGAGAGCAAACACGGCGGCGGAAAAAAGAAAGGGAGTACAGAAAATGCGGGGAAACCGCCGGAGCTGGAAGCATCCGCGGGCGAGGAAGACCTGCTTTCTTTTCTGCTTCCGGAAGAAATATCTAATGGACTCTACGAGATTGAAGCGAGACAAGGATATATCCCCGAAGCAACTGAAGAATTAAGAATATTTATTGCTAGAGAAAGAGGTGAAGATGTCCCTTTAACTATCAAAGATGCAAAAGGACTTTGGGAGTTAGCAGCACAAATAGCTGAGGAAAAAGAGAAAGCCTTGATGTTAAAAGTAGACGAGATTGTAAAACAGAGGATTGAGGCTCGAGGATTGAAATTTTACGAATCCTTTGTTTCCCCTTTTGATAGGGAGGACCACCCGGATAAACGAGGAATAGATGTGGCTGAAGGTGTTGTTGCTGACGCGGTCCGACTTAGGTTTAAAAATTTAGAAGATGCTAAGGGATTTATAGATAAGGCAATAGAAGATTTGGAGGTTGCCCATATTAGGGCAAACGCAATCGAAGCTGTAGAAGGTTTACTTTCGGAAAATGAACTCCCAAGTTTAGCGTATTTTAGAACTAGGACCTCTTCGGAAGCATCTGAAGCCAAAGGATTTGAATTAGTTAAGCGGGAGTCGGCCGAAGCTGCAGAAAGGTTTATTTCGAGACCCTTCAGCCAGGAAATCTTCCGTTCAGAAAACGCTGATGATTATAGTAGGCGAATTCGTGAAGTTGTCGATGCTATAGAGAATGCCAGAGCTGAATCCAGACAGAAAGGTCTTGAGGATTTTGAGGGCCTTGAAACTTTAATAGATATGCTTGCTCACGTTCAGGTCGAGGCTGAGGATGAATTATTGGCTTCGAGACAGTTTTTCCATGATATCGGTTTTTTGATAGCTTCAGGAATTAAAGATAGAACTGAAACAGAAGAACCGCATAGGGAAGCTGACCTTTCTTCTTCCGGGGACTTTTTACCTCCTTCAGATACCGGATTTGAAGGTGAAATACCGGTAGAAATTGAGCCTCATGAAGAAGATAATGTTTTACCTCCTCAACCGGATCCAACGGAGCCAGGCAGAATAAAGGCAGTATCCAGGCATTCCAAGACAAAAGTAAATGAAAGAAGCGAATATGCGGAAAAGACACGTAGTTTTGTCCGCAGAAGACGGTGGCTGATTGCGGGTGTGGGGGGAGTGGCACTTGCACTAATTGCCGGAATAGGTATCGGATTTATGCTCGATTCGGACGACAAAGGAGACCGTGAATTTACAGATACCTCTGTGGTCAGAGAAACCGTAGAAAAAGTTTTTGACGAGAAACTTATGCCTATCAACGAGCGTTTGGATCGATTAAATGAAAGGATTAATGGGGTCAATGAGAGTATAGACAGGCTAAATGAACGGTTGGATAACCTCGAAAATGATGTAAATGGGATCGATGACAAACTAGATAACCTTGCAGTAAATCCACCTTTGGGGCAACCGGTAGTGCCTGTAACTTCCGGTCAGCTAACTGATGACGAGGCGAAGCAGGTTTTGGACAGGATGGATGGGACAGCTGACGGAAAAATTACGGTTACAATCGACCCAAGTTTTGGAAGCGGAGGAATCGATACGGTTGATTGGGCTACAGCTAGAACTTTGGAAACGGGTCTGTTCCATCCCGAAAACCCTGCCATAGACGGTGCGTCCAGGTGGTCACTAACAAATGCAATTATTGACGGAGATGCTGCAGGAAACCACTGGGTCAAATCCGGTGATATGCCTCCGTACGGTATTGAACAGGATGATGTTGACGGTTATCAATCGGCAAATGTGCCTCTTTCGCCTAAGGCGAGCGGCATTGTAAACGAGTTGAGAACACCGCCGCCTCAGAATACTTTGCCCGGAAGCCCAAATTTAAGTGCCGATATTAACGGACTGCGAGAAAGTGCCAATATTGTTAGCCAGCAAGCCGAAGCTGAGGCTGAAATTCCGGTTGTTATTAGCCAAAACATTGATCAGGCCAAGACAGATTTAGGGGGGCATGCCGGGAGTAAGGTTATGAGTGGGTACCTTAATTTTGAAGCCGGAGCGGGTATAGATACCTCTACGGAACAAACAGTTTTGAATACAGGGGCCGTATTCCAAAATCCGAGGCCTTCACACAACTATTCATTAGAAGCCAGGCTTGCTTTGCAGGCTTTCGCTGGTGCTAATTATGGAGAAGACGACCTGCATTCAGGTTCGGGAGCAGGGGATATTACGGTTGGAAATGACCGAAAATTGCCTGTCAATGGACGATTTTTCCAAAGTTTAGGATACGAAAATGACAGGTTGGGAGCCTGGGTCCAGAGTTTAAAACAACAAGATGACGAAGAAGAGAAAGTGTGGAGTTTGTATCCGGATAAAAAACAGGAAAAGGATTCGCTTTTACGCAGGTTATATAAACAAAATAGCTTATAGAGTGGGGCAATAGAGTGTTAAGTTGAGGCTATTGACAAGCCTATATCTTTGATGTATATTTGCGCACGTACTTTAGATCTGCTCTCGATCTGCCTTTAAATTCCTGCCAATAGATAAATTGGGATAAGACATAAGATTGACATGCCATATTCTTATAGGCATTAATAAGAAAGGGAAGTTCTATCTTATAGTCTTGACAAACAAAGAGTAATATGCTAAACTCCGCGTTTGTTTCCTGTATCCTATAGGGTTTAGGACATTTATATCAGCCTTCGCTTAGCGGATCTGATGTAAGCCTTAATAAGAAGATTAAAAATTAAGGAATTGTTAAGCCTTATAGAGAAATAGAAAATTTTAGGATAAATATGCCCAACTTAAATAAAGAAGGACAACCCGAAAGAACTCCTCAGTCTGCCGCAGGCAGAGCTCCTTTTAATGGTGAATTTTCAAATAGAGATTTAGTTACAGGCGACCTTATTGGGGACGCAAATGCCGGTGAGGGACGCGCGCCTAGAGGTGGTAGAAGCTGGATCAAGGGTATTATTGGTAATGAATTTGTCCAAGGCGGGATTGTCGGTACTGCGCTAATAGGCAGTGTGATGGCCGGGGTCGGATTTTCCGATAACGACAGCAGTTATGCTTCTGGGGTAAGAACCACAATAACCCGCCAAGATAATAGTCGCCAAGACAATCAGAACAGGGTGGTTATGGATAGCCAGGAACTTCAGGATCTTCTTAGCCAAAATTCTATACAACGGGAATTTGTTGAACAGGTAGAACTGCAAACAATGGCCAGAGAGGCAGTGCAAAGTGC
>Ga0210057_1007035_pt1 | contig 13808 bp, 18 predicted proteins | sample CryGeyCG2114_010_2_FD_183968 | JGI IMG/M metagenome (GOLD analysis project Ga0210057, IMG submission 183968) | Groundwater microbial communities from aquifer - Crystal Geyser CG10_big_fil_rev_8/21/14_0.10 (SPAdes) (version 2) | ecosystem: Environmental > Aquatic > Deep subsurface > Groundwater ... | reverse complement strand
AGTGGGCATCGTATGTGCAGTGGTTTGAATGGATGACGCCCATGCAGGAAGCATACCTGAAAACCGAACGTTTTCAGACTTTCGGCTGCGGAACCCGCCCCAAGGGGCGGGGTATGGCTTCGCTAATTAAAGTCGTATGCAAGCTCCACGGTTGAGTATCGGTACGCCGGAATAAATAGAATGGAGGAATTGAATTTGGGAGACCAAGGAAAGATACAGCTTCTTCGTAAAATTGTCGGTGGGTACTTTATAGACACGTCGGATTCTCGGGCCTACATCTCTGCACGTTGGTTACTCTTTGTTTCCACTCTCGTCGTTCTATGGATGCTTTTCAATTGGTTGCTGAAAAAATGCCGAGGAGGCATCTGGCATCGCAGGTAATCAGATGAACATTCTCATCGCCATCGTTTCGAGATTTGCGGGTGGGGTAGGGGTGCGGTCGAGCCTTCAGCAAGGCGAGGCCTTGATATTTTATTCTGTGGGCACCTGACATCCACAATCTCGTGTACCTTCATTTACGCTATAGCGTAAATGAAGGTACACGATATATCCATAACTTACTGCTATAGCAGTATTTAGTGGATACTTGTTTAGTGTAGACACCCGATGTCCACACACATTGTCCACTCATCTTTTTGGTGTATAGTGGGAGTATGCCTGTGGGGAGTCAGCCCTATTTCGGCTAATACATAAGCCGAAGGCAGGCATATCAAGACCACCGACCCCGTGTCGGTGTTTTTGATTTACTGTGCACAACGTAACTTGCATTTAACCGAACGCTTGGTTATAGTGCGGGTACAAACGGCTTCGGCCTGCCGCCCGCTCGAAAGAGCGGGCGGAGAACATTTATAGGGAGAAGCTGGCCCTAACAACGGACTGCACGAGCAAGTGGAACACTTTTCCATCCAAGGTGCAGATTTTATTTTTTAACCTCTTGCGGTCAATAAAGCGTACCTGTGAGAGCACAGCTACTGCATCCCGGTCCTCTATTTTCCCAATGGAAAAATAATACTTGCCTTGCTTCGTTCTGGCGGTAAGTGGCACAATAAGGCACGCATCGAGATTAAATTTCTTAAGAATGACTACAGGACGTTCAAAATCCTCCTGACCGCCATCTTGTTCATAGCCGACATTTACCCCAAGAGCACACCACCATACTTCACGCTCATGAAATAGGGCCGTGCCTTTGATTTCATTAAGTTGTTCCTTTTTGGTGTGCCATTTCCAAAAATCTTTTTTCATTTCGGTTATTGTAGCATTGCTACTATATACGCCATGAATATCCTCATCGCCATCGTTTCGGGATTTGCGGGTGGGGTATCACTCCGCTCGCTTTTTTATTTCAGGTGGGAGCCGGTGGTGTTTGTGATGATTCTCGCGGCGCTTTTTGTTGGCGCAATATTTTTTACGGAAGCGCGGCGAGCGTACTCGCTCGCCGCGGTGTTCTGTGTGTTTGTGGCGCTTGGGATGGTGCGGGCGATGGTGGCTGATACGCCCGCGCCCGAGGAGTTCATGCGCGACCTGCGGCACCGCGTCTCGTATGAGGGAGTGGTCGTCGCCGACCCGGACATGCGCGATGCAAACCAGCGCGTGGAGATTCTGATTAAAAACGACGGAAGCGAAACGGTGATGCTCGCGGTGGCGCCGCGCCACCCGAGCGTCGCTGTCGGCGACCGCGTATTCGTGTCGGGTACGCTCGACATCCCCCAACCATTTGCAGGCGACAACGGCCGCGTCTTCCGCTACGACAAGTATCTGGAGCGCGACGGCGTACGCTTCATGCTCAACTTCGCCTATCTGCGCGTGGAGCAGGAAGCGCCGTGGCATTCCGTCCCCGCCGCTCTGGCACGCATAAAGCATGCATTCTTAAACGGGATACGAGCGGCGCTCCCTGAACCGTACGCCTCGCTTGCGGGCGGAGTCGTCATCGGAGGGAAGTCCGGCCTCGGGAATGAGCTGAAAGATGCGTTTACCCGCTCGGGACTCATCCATATTGTCGTCCTCTCGGGTCACAATGTGATGATAGTCGCGAGCTGGGTAATCGTGTTCTTCACGTTCGTCTTCGCACGAATGGAGTCGGTCTCCGGAAAGCGCGTCCCGCGCACCGCGAACATCGCGACCGGTGCGCTCGCGCTCATCCTCTTCGTCGGCATCGCCGGCGCCTCGGCCACGGCGATTCGCGCGGCGCTTATGGCGCTCATCGCGCTCTATGCGCGCGCGACGAACCGCACGTATGCGGCCGGCCGCGCGCTCTTCGTCGTCATCTTTCTCATGCTTCTGTGGAATCCGCTCTACCTCGTCTTTGACCCGGGATTCGGGCTCTCGGTGGTGGCCACTGCCGGACTCATCTGGCTCGCTCCGCTGATTGAACTGCGCCTCGCATTTTTAAAAAATGAATTCTTGCGAAGCGCCACCGCCACGACGCTTTCGGCACAAATCGCCGTGCTCCCGCTCCTTCTGTATCAAACCGGCAATCTCTCGCTTGTTGCCATCCCCGCAAATGTCCTCGCCGCGCTCTTGATGCCGTTTGCCATGGCCTTCTCGTATCTCGCCGGATTCGGCGGGAGCATATTCGGTTCGATTGCACTTACCGCAAACGGCTCGTTGGCTCCATTCCTTTCCATTATTGTCGGTGCCCCGGCATACCTCGCGGCCGCCGGCCTCATTTGGCTCGCGGAAACGAGCGCCGCGCTCCCGTTTGCGGCGTTCACGCTCCCGCCCTTCCCATTCTGGCTCGTCCTCGCCGCGTATGCGGCGCTCATTTATAGAGTCGCTTCAAAACGCTTCTCGACGACGCCCCAGTTGAGATTGGCAAAAAACGCATCAATATAATTCTTCTTCTCGGCGGGCACATAGTCCACCATATACGCGTGCTCCCAGAGGTCGAGTGCGAGGAGGACAGGCAGACCGGCGAGCTGGCCGACCTCGTGGTCGCTCACAAAGACTGTGTGGAGCGTCTTCGTGCGCGGGTCGGCGTAGACCACGACCCAGCCGATGCCGCGACTCCCCGCGACTTCGCGGATGTGCGCTTCAAGACTCTTCTCCCCATATTTTTCTTTTATTGCACCTGAAAGTGCCCCGCCTGCAACCAGGGAAGTCTGACTTCCCTGGAATTGTTCGAAGTAGTATTCGTGCAGGCGCATGCCGTTAAACTCAAAAGCGAAGCGGCGGCGGAACTCCGCTATCGAGTATGTACCGCCCTCGTCCTCCGTCCCGCCGTAGGCGGCGGCCATCGCCATGATGAGGTTCACATGCTTCACATACCCCTCATAGAGCGCGAGGTGTACCTTGATTTGCTTTTCTGACAGCCCAGTCAGCACCGGCAGGTTGAACGTTTTAGGTGAGTAGGTCATAGACAAATAATTTACCATATACTTCACCTATGCCGCGCGTGTTGCCGACAAGTGTCTACATACTACTCATTTTCATACTCATCGTGATGAATGTTTCTGTCTACCGGACGATACTTGCGCCACGGGTGCCTGAAATACAGGTGCTGGACGTGGGAGAAAAGGGGAGCGCGATACTAGTGCGCTCCCCAAGCGGCGCGACGATACTTATTGATACCGGCTCCGATGCGAGCATCCTGCGTGCGCTCGGCACCGCGCTCCTGCCGTGGCAACGTCGAATCGATGTTGTGATTCTCACCGGCACGAAGAAGGCGTCCGTCGGCGGATTACCAGATGTCCTCCGTCGCTACACGGTTGGGCAACAGATAACCATCACCGAAAGCAAGCACCTCGCTTTCGGCGAGGGTTCTGCGATTGATATTCTGCTCTCCCCAAACGCGACGACGACCGTGCGCATGTCGGGCAAGTGAACGAGCAAAGCGGCAGTGCGACCTAAATCGCCTTTGCCTTCTTGAGCGCGGCGAAGGCGCCGTTCTTCTTGATAGTTTTGAGGCCTTTCATCGAGACGTCGACGATGACGGTCTTGCCGAGCTCGGCGACGTAGATACGGCGCTTCTGGAGATTGGCCTTTCGGCGGACCTTGCCCACGGGTTTATAGAACGCCGCACGGACGTCGTTTCTATACCGCCCGCCGTTTTGGGTGGTCTTGCCAGTAATTTCGCAGGCTCGTGCCATAGTTCCAGCATGGTAACATTAAGGTTCTAAACCAGCAAACATGGCCATCGCCCTCACTCTCGTCATACTCATTCTCTCCATCATCGCGCACGAGGTGGCGCACGGCTATGCCGCGAATTCGCTCGGCGACCCGACCGCCCGGCTTGCCGGACGTCTGACTTTGAACCCGATTCCGCACATAGACCTCATGGGCTCCATTGTCCTCCCGCTCCTCCTCGTTGTAACCGGCTCGCCCATATTCTTCGGCTGGGCGAAACCCGTGCCCTATAACCCCTACAACTTGAAGAACCATCGCTGGGGCGAGACGATGGTCGCGGTCGCGGGAAGCGCAACAAACATCCTCCTCGCGGTTCTGTTCGGACTTCTGGCCCGTTTCGGCGCTGAAGTTGGATTCGACGCGACCGCGCTCTCTCTCGCGGCGACCATCGCCTTCATCAACCTCTTTCTCGGCCTCTTCAATCTCATCCCGTTCCCTCCGCTCGACGGCTGGACGGTGCTCCGAAGCGCGCTCCCCTGGCACCTCTCATCTGGATTGAGCCGCATGGAACAGCAGGTCCGGGGCGCCGGCATCATGTCGCTCCTCCTCTTCCTCCTTGTGTTCTCCTACCTCTTCGCGGGACCGTTTTTCAATCTCGTCCTCTGGATTTTTGGACTCATAACCGGCGGCGGTGTACAGTGACCGTATGGACTTCAACAAAATACCCAAGCAGTTTTGCGAAAACGTCGTCGCGGGGCATTCCGAGGAGAACTTCGTCATGATTATGAGCGTCGGTGAGACGGCGAACGCGTACGCGCTCACGCCACCGCATATGAAGCGGCTGATGCAGAGCCTCGCACACCAGGTGGAGGAATACGAAAAGAAGTTCGGCACTATCAATGCAAAATGGTCGCCCGGCATCGAGAGCCCGCTTCAGACAAAGGACATCAAAGGAAGCGGGGCATAAAAGGTAAGAGAGGCCGTTAACCTCTCTTAGAAACCGGCCGAGATGGACCGGTACTGCCATATCCTTTCTCTGTTCGCTCTCATGAAGAAAGCGCAACAGCCCTGGGGTTCATCTTTGAGAACTTCCGGGCGCTTCCACGGACAGAAACAGTGTTTCTGTCCGTTAATCTGCACCTCCGAGTGCTCCCCCGTGATGCGGCGGCCGCACTGTACGCATATGCACATAATTGTCTCCTTCCAAAAGAGCCTCGCACCCTTTCAGCATATACCCACTGCAACCGCGCAACTCCGTTATGCACTCCTGCTATACTACTGAGGATGGAGTACCAAGTGCCGCAGTTCATCGAGGTGGAGGACAAAATTGTCGGGCCTCTGACCCTGAAGCAGTTTATCTACGTCGCGGGCGGGGCGGGGCTCTGCGTCGTTTTCTTCGCGTACTTGCCGATTATCGTCGCGTTTCTTCTTTCGGCGCTGGTCGGGGGGTTCACGGCCGCGCTCGCATTCTACAAGATGAACGGTAAACCGTTCCTCGAGGTGCTTGAGGCCGGTTTCAATTACTACACGCGGGCGAAGCTCTTCCTCTGGAAGCACCAGGAACCGGAAGCGTCGGAGAAGCCCGCCGCACGCCCGGAAGAAATTATCGCTCCCCGCGGCTCACCGAAGCTGACGCGCGGAAAACTTTCCGAACTTGCGTGGTCGCTCGACGTGAAATCCGCAGGCGGCGACGTTGCCAATCGAGAATCCTGATATGGCTATAAAAACAGCAACCGCGACCCAGCAATTCGTTCCGGTAAAAGAAATCCGGAACGGTGTCATTGTCCTCAAGGACGGCGGCTATCGCGGCATACTCATCTGCTCCTCAATCAACTTCGGTCTCAAATCCACTGAAGAACAGCACGCGATTACGCTCGGGTTCCAGAATTTCCTCAATACGCTTGATTTCTCGATACAAATCGTCGTGAATTCGCGCCGGATGGACCTGCGCCCGTACCTCGCGCTCCTCGAAGAGAAGGCTCCGGAGCAGAAGACTGAACTCATGCGCATCCAGCTCCGCGAGTATGTAGAATTCGTCCGCTCGTTCACCGACCAGGCGAACATCATGACCAAGTCGTTTTACGTCGTCGTGTCCTACACCCCGCGCGTGAGCGCGGCGGGCGCCGTCAGCTTCCTGCGCCGCGAGAGCGCGAGCACGAAAAGCGCGTCTGCCGAGACTTCATTTGAGGAAGACCGCGCCCAGCTTGAACAGCGGCTCACGCTCGTCTCCGCCGGTCTTGCGGGTACCGGCGTCCGCGCCGTCCCGCTCGGTACGGAGGAGGTGATTGAGCTCCTCTACCGCTCGTTTAACCCCGGCGAATTGGAAAACCCTATCCGCCTGGACAATTAACCTATGGCTTTACTCGACTTTCTCAATCGCAAAAAAACCGAAGAGGCCCCGATGGTCGTACCGGTCCTGCCGAAGGATATCTATCGGCAGGGCTCGCTGGACTTGATTGATACCATCGCGCCGACCGCGCTCAAAATCAGTTCGCGCGAACTCGAACTCGGGGAGAAATTCGTCCGCGCGTTTTATACCGTCTCGTACCCGCGTTTCCTCTCTGACAGCTGGTTCTCGCCCGTCATCAATCTGGACAAGGTGCTCGATGTATCCATATTCATCCATCCTGTTGAGACGGAGCGGGCGCTCCGCGGATTCCAGAAGAAGGTCGCCGAAGTCCAGAGCCAGATTAACGAGCGCGAGTCGCGCGGACTCGTGCGCGACCCCCTGCTCGACACCGCGTACCAGGACCTCGAGAGCCTGCGCGACAGCCTCCAGCAGGCGCAGGAGAAGCTGTTTGATGTCGGCCTCTACATCGCGCTCTACGGCGACTCGAAAGAGGAGATAGAGAAGACCGAGGGCGATATCCGCAGTATCCTCGACGCGAAACTTGTCTATACGAAGCCGGCGCTGTTCCAGCAGGAGCAGGGATTCCGTTCCTGCCTCCCGCTCGGCACCGACGAACTCCTTGTGAACTCCAAGTTGAATTCTTCGCCGCTCTCCTCCATCTTCCCGTTCGTCTCCTTCGACCTCACGAGCGACCGCGGCATCCTCTACGGCATCAACCGGCACAACTCTTCGCTCATCCTGTTTGACCGTTTCAGTCTGGAGAATTACAACTCGGTCGTGTTCGCGAAATCCGGCTCCGGCAAGAGCTACGCGACAAAACTGGAAGTGCTTCGTTCCCTCATGTTCGGCACCGATGTTATCGTTATCGACCCCGAACGCGAGTACGAACAGCTCGCGGAGGCCACCGGCGGGCGCTCGTTCCACATCTCACTCTCGTCCGAGCATCACATCAACCCGTTTGACCTGCCCGCCGTCAAAGAAGACGAGGACCCGAAAGACATTTTGCGGAGCAACATCATCGCGCTTGTCGGTCTCTTCCGCATCATGCTCGGCGGCCTCAGCCCGGAGGAAGACGCTATCGTGGACCGCGCCATCAGCGAGACGTATGCGCTCAAAGACATCACCGGCGATACCGATTTCACCGGCGCGGAACCCCCGCTCCTTTCCGACTTCGAGCAGGTGCTCTCCGGCTTGGAGGGAAGCGAGTCCCTCGTGGAGCGGCTCTCCAAGTACACGCGCGGCACATGGGAAGGGTTCCTCAATCAGCCGACGAACATCGACCTCAAACAGCAGTTCGCCGTCTTCTCGGTGCGCGACATGGAGGACGAACTCAAGCCAGTGGCAATGTACATCATCACGCACTACATCTGGAACGCCGTGCGCCACGAACTCAAGAAGCGCCTGCTCATCATCGACGAGGCGTGGTGGATGATGAAGAGCGACGATACCGCGTCCTTCCTCTATTCTGTCGCGAAACGCGGACGCAAATACTACCTGGGCGTCTGCACCATCACCCAGGACGTAGAGGATTTCTTAAAGAGCCCGTACGGACGGCCGATTCTCACAAACTCTTCCATTCAACTATTGCTGAAACAGTCTCCGACGACCATCGAGGTGCTCCAGCAGACGTTCAATCTCACCGACGAGGAGAAATATCTCCTGCTTGAAGCGGGGGTAGGCGAGGGGCTCTTCTTCGCCGGACTGAAGCACGTCGCCATCAAGGTCGTCGCAAGCTACACCGAGGACCAAATCATCACCTCCGACCCGTCACAGCTTCTCGCGATAAAGCAGGAGAAGGCGCGCTATGCCGCAGAAAAGAAGTGAACCCGAGCCGGAGGTGATGACCTGGGGCAAGGCCCTGCCGGTTCTCATCGTTGCCGGTATATTCGACCTTGTGCGCCTGTTTTTCCAACTCTTTTGGTTCTTTGGCCCGGCGCTGGCCGGGCTCTACTGCACAAGCACCGCGAGCGGGTGGGTCGGGTCATTATGGGGCCTCACCGAGGCGGCAGCATGTACGGCCGGTGCGGTAGTGGCCGGGAGCGCCGCTTCTGCCTTCACGGTGCCGTTTGGCGTCGTGATGGCGGGCGCGACGGGTCTCATTGCTTTCCTCGCGCTTGGCCTGTGGATTGCTAGAGCGAATGCGCGTATCTTGAAAAGTGTCGCGAACGCTCCACTGCAATTCGCAGGCGCCTTCGCCGTGGGTGAAGTACCGCTCCTTGGCGCCTTCCCGGTATTCACGGTCGTCCTCTGGAAACTGTACTCGACTCAAATAAAGGTCGAAAAAGCCGCGCATGCGAAATGGAAGAAAGAGCAGGTCGCTCTGAGACAGCAAGAGCGGGAACAGCAAAGGGAGCAGTTTATGCAAGCCCAGGCCACGGAACTCGCGGCGGCGGATGTATACTAGAAGCATGCGTTCTGTCATTCTTATTCTCGCCATAGCTTTCCTCCTGCCGCTTACAGGCTCCGCACAGATATTCAGCGACCTTGGCGTCGGCGACCTTTCCTCCTTCTCCGTCTCGGCGACACCGCAATACCCGGCACCCTACGGCACGGTGACTCTTTCCTTTCTTTCAAGTTCTCTCGACCTCGCGAACGCGACGCTTGGTGTCTCGGTAAACGGGAAGAGTATCTATCAGGGCTCCGTGCGTCCGGTCGCCGTCACGCTTGGGAAAGCGGGAAGTGTCACAAACGTGGTCGCGACGGTATCGGTAAGCGGCGCCGAGTATACGCAAGAGCTGTCAATTCAGCCGCAGGATATCGCGCTTGTGGTTGAACCCATTGCCTCGGTACCGCCCCTGTACCCGGGCAAGTCGTCCGTTCCGCCTGAGGGAAGCGTGCGGGTCGTCGCGATGGCGAATCTGAAGAATGCAAATGGCGTATCTCTGAATCCATCCGTACTTTCGTACTCCTGGACGGTAAGCGGCGCGCGGATTGCAAACGCTTCGGGAATCGGGAAAACAACCATCCTGGTCGCCTCGCCGCTCCAGTACCGCGCCCGCGACATCTCGGTCGCGATTATGAGCACGGACGGGAGTCAGGTCGGCGGCGCGTTCATTTCAATCACCGCGGCTGAACCTTCTGTGCGTATCTACGAGAACGATTCTTTACTCGGCATCCGCTTCGACCGCGCGCTCGCCGGCGAGTACGCTATCGCCGGCGCAGAATCTACGCTCTATGCGGCTCCGTTCTCGTTCCCGACGACACAGGGGGCCCCGCTTCTTCAGTGGTTTCTAAACGGCGCATCAGCACAAACAGGCAACTCTATAACACTCCGGCCGACGGGTGACGGACAGGGGAGCGCCTCCCTCTCTGTCGTCGCCTCGGCCGGCGACTATACGACGGCGATGGCGAACCTCTCCCTCTCATTCGGCGACAAACCAAGCACTAACTTCTTCGGCTTATGAAAAAATTTATTCCCTTCCTAGTATTTTTCACGCTCCTTGTCGTGTTTACCGTACCCGTCGCGCAGGCGGCCGACGGATGCAGTTCGGCCGGTTCTGCGTGCACAATTAACAACGCCTCAGGTGTATGTGCCCAAAATCCCGATACCGGAGATTTCTACTGCCGGCCAAGTATCCTTGACCAACCTCTCAGCGGTTTCGTCGCGCTCGCCCCCATCCCCGGCCTCACCGATGCCGCGAATACGAGCGTCGTGAATTCAGATTCGCTCGCAAACTTCTTTAACAATCTCTACAAATACCTCATCGGCCTCGCGGCGGCGCTCGCGGTCATTATGATTATCTGGGGCGGACTCGAAATATCAACGAAAGATTCGGTTAGCAAGCAGAGCGACGGCAAGGAGCGCATCTACCAGGCCATCATCGGTCTCGTCCTCGTCCTCTCGCCAGCGCTCGTCTTCTCCATCATCAATCCGGCTATTCTGAATCTCTCCATCAACCTCCCCGCGCTTGATACGAAATCCGTCCCAATAAACACGACCTCTACAACACAGGACATACAATTATCCAACACGGAGACTCAGCTACGCCAATCGGCAGGGGCTCGGGTACTGTACGCATTCACGTTACCATCCGTTGGGAACATGACCCCCATACAAATCCTACAGACCGTAAACTCCGAACAGACGAAATGCACGAGTGCGGAAGGAGGACCCGGTATAATCCTGCCGGTAACGACGTCGGGTGGCGGCACTATCAATTACGCGTGCCAAACATGTCCTTCCAATACCTCTGTTTCTCTGTTCTCTTCGTGCCGGAGAAACGGTATCGGGTTGATTACATGTGGCGCATGCCAATAGAACCAGATATGCAACGCCGCTATTTGTACATCGCCATGGGGATACTCGTCGTCATCGGCGGCGGGATGCTCGTCTACTTCTTTTTCTTCGCCGGCAGTTCCGCAGGTATCGCGGTCGCACCGGGCGACGGCACTTCCTTCCCGACGGCGGGGCAGGGGACGAACACCCCAGCATCGAACGGCTCCGCAAACACGACTTCCGCGATAGGCTCTCCGGTGGCGGTCTCCGCGCGGCTGGTGAAGATAAGCGCGGGACCGGTTGTGCCGGGCGAAGTCGTTACGAATAAAAAAGCGACGAGCGCGAGTTCTTCTCCAGAAACTACCATCACATTCATCGCACGCGAAAGCGGCAATGTGTTTTCCTACCTTACCGGTGCAAAAATACTCACCAGAACGAGCAACAAGACGGTCCCCGGCATCCAGTCCGCTTCCTGGCTTCCGGATGCTTCTGTTGCCTTTGTCCGGTATCTCTCCGGCGAAAACTTCGGAACTATCAATACCTATGCGCTTCCCGCAAATGGTTCCGCAGGAGGCGGATTCTTCCTGTCGCAAAACCTCGCGGATATCGCCGTCTCGTCAACAAACGTCCTGACGCTCGCCTCGGGCGTCACCGGCTCTACCGTCTCGCTCACGCGCACCGACGGTACGCGCGCGACGGCGGTATTCAGCACGCCCCTCTCTTCTCTTCGCGTATCTTTTGCGGGAGCGCAGTATCTCGCGTTTACGAAGCCGTCATCAACACTCCCGGGCACTGCATTTCTCGTCGACAGTGCCGGACGCTTCTCCCGTGTCGCGGGGCCGCGAAACGGACTTGTCGCGCTTGCGAGCCCGTCGGGGAAATGGCTACTCACGAGCTACACGCTCGGCACCGCCATGCAGATGGAGCTGGTGAACACGGCGACCGGCGAGACGGTGCCACTCCCGGTTGCGACCATCGCGGATAAGTGTGTGTGGGCGGCCGATGATTCGGTCGTCTACTGCGGGGTCCCGGTGAGCCCGCCTGCCGCCTCGTATCCCGACGACTGGTACCAGGGCGCGGCGCATTTCTCCGACCGCATTTGGAAAATACAGATCGCCGGCCGCTATGCACAACTCGCGCTCGATTTCCCGAAAGAAGCAGAGGATTCCCTCGACGCCATAGCCCTCGCGGTTGACCCCGCGAATACGACGCTTGTCTTCGTCAATAAAAACGACGGTTCGCTCTGGAGCTACTCGCTCTAATCAGGATACCGTCTCGGTGGCGACAATCGTACGGCGTACGTACCATTCTTGAAGAGAGCCGGCGAGATTCGTCGCGATGAAATACAGCGCAATAGCGCCGGACGTCGTGTATGAGATAGCCCCGATAAGAAACGGGAAGACGTATTTCAACTGCAGACCCATGATTCTCTGAAAGTCGTTCTGCATACTCTTCTCGCTCGACGGCTTCATCGTCCCCGAAAGCGCCATATGCGCCTGAAGGAACTGTGTGAGGCCCGCGAGCACCGCGAGCACGAGACTTTTCCCGGCAACCGAAATAACCCCGAGGAACTCGAGTGACACTGTGTGCGGAATCGGAGTAAACGCATAGATGAGCGCCGTATTGACGGTTACGAAAGACTCTAGATTAAACACCCAGAAGAGAGCGAGGAGGACGGGAATCTGGATGAAAATCATCAGGATGCTCGCAAACGGATTTACCCGCGCCTCGCGGTAGAGCTCAAGTGTCGCAACCGCCTCTTTCTCCTTATCGCCCTTATGCGTCTCCTTCAGCACCTTAATCTTCGGTTCTAGAATCTTCATCGCTCTCTGCGTCCGCGCCGCAGAAAGGGAGAAGGGGAGCAGTATCAGCCGGATGATGATGGTGAGAATGACGACGGCGACGCCGACATCCCCTCCGGGGACGAACGCCATGAGCGCCACAAGCGCGTTATAAATCGGGTTGTAGAAAACAGCGTGGAAAAAAGTGGAAATCACAAACGAGAATTATGGTGCTAATGGATTTTGGAAAGAAGAACTTCGATTTCCGCCTTCATATCTCCATAGCTTACACTATGTGCCGTCGCTTTTGGGAAAAGAATGAGGGCGGGCGGGAGCGGGAGCGTCCGGAGCGCGGCATATACCTTGCGCTTTATGCGGTGCCGGGTGACCGAGAGCCGCGCCGCTTTCTTGGATAAAATGACGGCATACCCCCTGGTTTCCCGAGAGACGACGGCGGTAAAGTTGGGGGACGAGAGCCGCCGTCCGGTCTTGAGCACGACGGGGAACATCGCACGGGGGAGCCGTTCTCGGCGGGAGAACACGGTGAATTACTTAGACACCGTCAGGCTCTTGCGTCCCGTGCGGCGGCGGGCCTGCACGATTTTGCGCCCCGCGGCCGTCTTTGTGCGTGTGCGAAAGCCGTGCGTTTTGGCGCGCTTACGCTTCTTCGGCTGGTAGGTCATTTTTCCCATAAAGGTGACAAATTAGGTTGTACACATGATACTAACAGGTTCTCCCCGAAAAACCAGTGTGTCTTCTATTCATGATGAGAGTATACTCCGGACATCATGGACAAAGGAAATCCGAAAGAACTCTGGGAGTACGTGCTGACTCAGGTCGAACTTTCCATCTCGTCGGCGAATTTTAATACGTGGTTCCGCAATAGTTTTATCGTACGGATAGGGGAGGACGGCGTGCTGTATGTCGGCGTGCCGAGCCAGTTCTTTAAAGACTGGTATCTGAAGAAGTTCCATACGCTCCTTCTTAAGATTGTGCGGGATATCTCCTATGAGTTTCGGAACATTGAGTACCTCATCGTGAAAGACGAACATCGCAAGCCACAGAGGGAAGTGAAGACTGTCCATGGTGCTCTTGAACTCCCGCTCGACGAGTATTACATAAACAAGAGTGATAATTTGAACCCGCGCTACACCTTCGATACATTCGTTATCGGGTCTTTCAACAATCTCGCGTACGCCGCGTCCCAGGCGGCGCTGAACCGCCCCGGCATCACCTACAACCCGCTGTTCATCTACGGAGACACTGGCCGCGGGAAAACGCACCTTATCCAAGCAATCGGCAATCAGTACAAGAAACTCTACCCGGGACGAAAAGTGTTTTATCTCACCTCCGAGAAATTCGTAGTTGATTACACCGACTCGGTACAGGCGGGGTCCGC
>Ga0210057_1007034_pt1 | contig 13808 bp, 11 predicted proteins | sample CryGeyCG2114_010_2_FD_183968 | JGI IMG/M metagenome (GOLD analysis project Ga0210057, IMG submission 183968) | Groundwater microbial communities from aquifer - Crystal Geyser CG10_big_fil_rev_8/21/14_0.10 (SPAdes) (version 2) | ecosystem: Environmental > Aquatic > Deep subsurface > Groundwater ... | reverse complement strand
ATTTTTCCTAAGACCAGCTTTCACGGCAGAATTTGTTTTGCAATGTTTGCAGTAAAACATATTTTCACCTCTTAATTAAGAAGAAAGAAGTCCTTATTTATTAACCTGCCGATAAGTTTACACTGTCTAGAAAAGAAAGTTTTATATAATTATACCATAAAATGTAATGTATGGAGAAACCAAAAAATGGACCTCCACCAGAATTAAAACAAATCAGTGATACTATCTGGGAAATACCAACGTCATACAAAAAAGGAATGAGGGTTCCTGCACGTATAATTGCAAATGAAGAACTAATCAATTCAATGGACGCTGGCGTGTTTGAACAGATAACAAATGTTGCAACTCTACCAGGAATTCAAAAATATGCCTACTGCATGCCAGACGGGCATTGGGGATTCTGAATAAGTTAATTCTTTTCAGCCCTTGATGGTTTTCCAATCGGTGGAGTAGCTGCGTTTGATCCAGAAGAAGGTGGTATAATCTCGCCTGGTGGTATCGGATTTGACATTAATTGTGGGATGAGGTTAATCACAACCAATTTAACAGAGGACGAAGTTAAACCGCGCATCAAAGAACTAGTTGATGCTTTGTATATGAAAGTTCCTGCTGGTGTCGGTTGCCAGGGTTTTGTTAAGATATCTAAAGATGAGTTTAAAAATGTCATGAAGGAAGGTGCACAATGGTGCCTCAAAAATGGGTACGCGACAGAGGATGACATTGAACATATAGAAAATCGCGGAAAGATTGACGGTGCTGATCCTTCTGCCGTATCAGAAAAAGCAGTTAAACGCGGATTCGATCAAATAGGAACTCTCGGTTCTGGAAATCATTATTTAGAAATTCAAGTTGTTGACGAAAAAAACGTGCATGATTGGGACGTTGCGAAAATAATGGGTATAACAAAACCCGGCCAAGTCGTTATCATGGTTCATTGCGGTTCTCGTGGATTTGGTCATCAGATTGGAACAGATTATTTACGACAATTCTTAGACGTTATGCCAAAATATAATATTGAAATTCGTGATAGGGAACTTGCATGCGCACCGTTTAAGTCTCCTGAAGGACAAGCGTACTATAAAGCGATGGCATGTGCTGCTAATATGGCCTTTGCAAACAGACAAGTTATACTTCACCGTATCCGAGAAGTGTTCAGTAGAGTTTTTGACAAAACTGCAGAAGAAATGGAAATGAAGTTAGTGTACGATGTTGCACATAACATCGCAAAACTGGAAAAACATACTATTGATGGGAAAGAGAAAACTCTTCTTGTCCATAGAAAAGGTGCAACTCGCGCCTTTGGACCAAAAAGAGCAGACGACCTTCCTGATGATTATAAAACAATTGGCCAGCCAGTCATTATTGGTGGTTCAATGGAAACAGGTTCATGGTTGTTATTAGGGACGGACACTGCTGATGAAACTTTTGCATCAACTGCGCACGGTGCTGGTCGGATTATGTCACGTATGGCAGCAAAAAATAAGTTTAGGGGAGAAGATTTATTGAAAAAGATGGAAATAGAAGGAATTTATGTTCATCCGGTTACCATGAAAGGTGTCGCAGAAGAAGCTGGTGGTGCGTACAAGGACGTTAATGTTGTTGTTGACTCACTTGAAAAGGCAGGCATTACAAAGAAAGTTGTTTCTCTTCGGCCGATAGGAAATGTAAAAGGGTAGAAATTTCTTAAGATAAATCCAATTTTTATGTTATCTTACCTTCTAACCGTTCTATGTGTCTACATTTACCACATTTCATTTTTACAACAGAATCCTCATCAGAATAAAATGAGCCAATTTCTACCATTTCCGCTTTATCGTGACCGCATCGTGTACATATGTGGTCATTGACAGCTAAGTAATTAATATCGTTCCCCACAGTAATTTTTTCTTTTACCGTATTCTTTTCCGTTGTAGTTTCTGCTTTTTGTACAACTTCTGGTTGAGAATGACCATTAGGGCAACCCATCCATTTTCCATATGGCGTACTTTTTGGTACGAGAAGTGAACCGCAGGTTGTACAAAACATTATATGTTTAAAATGGACTGTTTTTATAATTCTTACCGAAAAGTTTATATAAATTATGAATATATATTCATTACTCGAAAGAGTGGAGGGATATAAAATGCCAAATCAAGACGGAACTGGACCAGAAGGAAAAGGATCTCTTACAGGGCGGGGTATAGGGAAGTGTAAAGGAGCAAGAACTTGTCCAAGAGGCAAAGGACAAGGTCATGGAAGAGGAATTGGCTTTGGAAGAAGAGTTAACCAAGAGTAAGTTTTATAGTATTAATTAGTTTACATAAAATGGTGCCACGTCCAAGACTGAGAAGAAGAGTACGATTCAACCCAGAGGTAACTTACTTTAAACCAGCAGGAGTTCCATTAAGGATGTTAGAAGAAGTTACATTGTTTTATGATGAATTGGAAGCATTGAGGTTGAAGAATACTCTTAATTTGGATCAAAAAGAAGCTGCTGAAAAGATGAACATTTCACAACCAACTTTCTATAGAATACTTTTATCTGCAAGAGAAAAAGTTACAGAAGCTTTAGTAAAAGGAAAAGCAATTAGAATTGAAAAAGTTCACAGTAAATAATCTTATTTTTTTCTTCAATAAACGGGTTCGTATTATAGAAACCATTAAATAGACAATTTGTTTCTTTTTGTGTATGAATAAAAGAGGACAGGTGACCATTTTCCTAATTGTAGGTATAATTCTCTTATTTGTGTCTGCGGGAGCATATATGATTATCAATAAAGTAACAACAGGATCTTTCTTGGAAGAGGAACAAGAGTCACATTTTAAAGAGGGTGTTGGTGCACCACTCGTCTCATTTATTGAACAGTGTATTGAAGAACGAGCAGTGCAAGGAATAGAAATTGCGGGATTACAGGGCGGTTTTATTTTTCCTACTGAAGATGATGTCCTTCTGACAGAAGAAACGCTTATAGGGTATGTGTATAAAGATAAAACACAACGTGTTGATACTGCATTTGTTGAGGACGAGTTAGGCATTTATGTTGATATTATGCTTCCTGAGTGTATCCAAAACTTTTCAAACCTGACACATTTATACGATGTCACAGAACAGGGTCGTTTTATATTTGATAGGGAGATTGTTAGTGAGGATGCAGTAGAACTTCCGTTTGCATTCCATTCATTTACAGATGTAAAGATTCAAGAGAATATTGTCCTCTTTACAACACAGTATCCTTTAGAAATAACTGGCGGCGGCGAAACGTTTACACTTGACACATTTGCTATAAGAATTCCATCTGTGTTGGGCAATGCACTTTCTCTCATGACAATGTCGGTTGACTCACAAGCAGACAATAACATGATAGACTTTCGATTGTTCAGCAAACAAGAACCTACGGTTACAATTTTTCCGTTTGATACAGAAAATACAATTTATAACTTGTATTACGGCGAGGAGAATCTGCCAGACGTTTTTTTGTATGCTATTAATAATAATATAAATAGGGAACCCAAGATTATAGCACAGGATAAATATTTCTTGAAAGTTAATGAGATATTTACAACGAAGATAACGGTAGAAGAGTATGATGCTGACGCGATAGAATTTGTTTCTACAGATAAAAATTTCCCAATTCAGCGCGATGGAACCATAACAATCATGCCAAAAGATGTTGGCATTTTTGATGTCCAGTTTATTGCACGGGACGCGTTTGGCGGGGAAACACGGAAAGATATCCTGTTTGTTGTTGAACGTGGTGAGGGCGAGGTTTTAAGTTATGCAGATTAAAAGGTTAGTCGGAATTGTACTTTTGTCTCTTGTCCTTTTTTCACTTGTTGTTATTGCACCCAATGATGAACCTGTGTTTGACGTTGATACACCTGTTGACTTTGCAACTGAGTATTCGCCTGGAACAACAGAAGGTATACTTGACTTGTTTCAGTCTGATCCAGAACAGGGGATGGAACTTCTTGCAAGTCAGCCCGAACTTGTCCATAGTGATCCTGCGTTACGTGAAGTTGTTAAGGATCATGTTGTTAATCCGTTAACGCCGTGTGATGATTCTACTTGTCATACTGTTCGGGGAGAACTTTTTGGTGGTCTAACCCCTGAAGAAAACGGCGATACAATCAGTGAAAGTTTAGAAACAAAAGCTTCGTTTGGCAATCACGTTGATGTGGAGTATGATGTTGACATTGAGATTGGAGATACAGACGTTGCAGAGTATGATAGAGATGAAGGAACTGTTGAGTTTGAAAATGGTCCAACAATACAGTTAGACGATTTTAAGCGTACAAAAGGTGTGATAAGAGTTCGTGCGACAACAGAAGGAAGTATTTCAATAGAAGAACCTGTTGCAGAACCTGTTGAGGAAAGATCTGCGGATGCTGAACAAGAAAGAACAGAAGAAGAACGAATTACGACGACAACATTTACTGGCGAAATGGAAATATCTCGCGACCTTGGTTTACAAGGGTATTTTGTATCAGTTGACGATGCTTCTGTTATTTTACCGTTTGGTGGGTATGGCTCTGTTTCAGTACGACGTTCAGATGAAAGTACGATTGCAATTGACGGCCAAGTTGACCGCGCACAATGTTTAACATCTGAGGGAACGATTTTTGTTGACAATCGTGGTGGGACGTTTGAATTTGATGTTGATGGAAATGTTCAAGCTGAGGACGCTCGTGCAGAATTTGTTCGGCCAGGAATTACGTCTCCACACGAGGAACATACAGTTGTTGTCGATGGAAGATTTTCAAAAGAAGGAACTGACTTTACAATTACGCCGCTTGATGGAAGAGAAACAACATTAACATCTATACGGAGTGATGATGCCGTTACGGTGCAAAGTAGAGGAGCCCCTGTTGAAGTACATACTCGATCAGAAAATCCTGTGTCGCCATACGTTACAGGAACTCAAGGTATAGAAGCACCCGTTTCTGAGGGCGCAAGAGTATGGATTTCTGATGATGGGACACATGTTTCTGCACAAGGACAAGTTAACGTCCATGAAGAAACTGTTGTGAACGGCATTCCTGTTGGAACAAGTACATCACAACCATCATTTACCGGTCTTGACAAGTCTGCACAATACCATTCGGAAAAAGATGTGTTAGGAAGACATAAGTTTGTTATACAAGGGGCGGCCCGCTATGAAGATTATACAAAAACGGTAGAAACGTCCCCTCACGCGATTGTTGAACAGACGGTTTCTACAGGATCAAGAACTGCAGAACAGATTCATGTTAGTTGTGTTAATTGTCAACCCGGTGAGGAAGCTGCAACTGTTGGCATGAAATTTGCTGGCGGTTCAGTATTTGAAGAACAATTGTTTATGAATCCTCTTACGGGTGAGGAAGAAATGTTTTATACAGTTACACCAGAAAAAGAACAAGATGCAACTTTACACATAACATATTCTGTTGCAGATGATGGTATTCTTTCTCCAGAAATCCCCGCGGATGAATTAGGAAGGATAGCATTACAGGATCAGCTTGTAAGACGTACTGATGTTGCTATTTCTGCAGGAAACGGTATGATAACATTTCAAGATGGAAAAATAGGAACATATCAAGATGTTGACGGCGAGATTGTATTTACACCGGTTACATTTGATCTTGGCATACGCGACGTTATCGGCGGAAAAGTGTTTGTGTTAAATGACATGCAACAACGTGCGGTAACAGACTTTATGGAAACATACCAACAAAACTTTTATGGCGATTCTGTTGAAGAGATACAACAGTTTGCACAACAGTTTGATCCCGAAGTGCAGGCAGCGATCAAAGAAGCAACAGGGATTGACATTTCGTTGATGGCATCAGATACTGCATACACTAATCATATTGTTCAGGGGGCACGAACTGTGCAGCGAGATCTTCCCCTTCTCCGTGCACGACTGGAACAACAAGGATACATGTTTGACGAATCAGGATTTTGTTATTATCCCTCTGACTGTTATGATCGTTTAGAGGAACATAAAGAGTTTAACGAAGAAGCGTATAGTACGTATCTCCAACTTTTAGACAAGACAAAAGAAGCACAGAAACAGTTCCTTGCTGCAGGACGACGATCTGCTGAAGAGGCGTTAGAAGATACGTCTGGATATGATGAGTCTCTTGTAGTTTTACAAAGTGAACAACAAATTTTGGAGAGGGACATTGATGAACGTGCTGTTGCACGTGTCATGACGGGCCAATATACAGATGATGAGAAAGAAATACTTTTACGGGCAGCATCGTTAGGAACAGAAGTGGAAGAGTTGCGGAAGGATCTTGCACGCGTTGAACAAAAATGGCACGAAGCGGTACAAAAACGTCGTGTCGTAGAAGATGCGGCGCGGTTAGGAATAGGGATTTCATCAGATGATTTACAAGGTGATCCAGAATATTTGGCGATGGTGCAGCAGGAAAAACAGTTACGCAAAGAAATAAGGTTACTTCGTGAACTGCAACAGAAAACGGAAGCAGACGCAGAAATATTTCTTACAGGTATGCATGGTCTTGCAATAACGCCTGACGTGTACACTGCTGTTGGAAGGAAACAATCGTACACATCTCTTGAAGGCGTTCGTCATGTTGATGACAAAGCTGTTGCTGCTGGATTAAAAGTACAACAACTGCAACAACTACAACAGGCAGGGTTTGCTGTTGACGACGATACTATGGAGCAGGCAAAAGGACGGACAGCATGGGCGTTAACTGATGCCGGGCGGTATCAAGATGCACAACAGGTTGTTTTGGGAGTTGATCGTTCTGTTCCTGGCGTTGCGTATGCACAGGACATGTACAAAGCGACAGTTGGCGGTGGTATTGCTGTTGAGGAAGCGAAAGCTGACCGTGCGTCTCGTGTTGTAGATGCACAATGGAAACAGCAACGTGAAGATGAAGATGGTTTATATTACAAAATTATGCGAGAAGTTGGTGCTGTGGGTCTTGTGGGTGTTGGTGCAAGTGTCCACAATCTTTTTGCGGATGATGACATTCTTATTCCAAAGGAAGCAGGTGAAGGGTTACTTGTTGCGCCAACGGCAAAGATTGCGGAATGGACATTAAAACTAACATTTGGCGAAACGGAACATGAACGTCTTGACAGAGTTATTGATCATAATCAGGAAATGCTTGCAGAGATTGAACAAACACGACAAGAATTGGCAGCAGGAAGATCATTTACAGAATTAACACCTAACGTGTATTCTCGGTCTGCAGCGTTTCGGTGCAGTTCTCAGGGTGTTGATTGTCAACGGGCACAATTTGATGCATTGCACGAAACAGCGTTATATGAAGCAGACGGCGCTTCACAAGTGTTTGAATCAATGCAACATCTTGCATCACTTGGGAATGCAGATGCACGTGCATGGGTTGACGAAAATACAGCTGCGGTTGCGTGGGAAAGAGCAAAACATGGCGTTTATATGGGCGTTGACATTGGTACGGGGTTAGCGTTACTGACAGATGCACAACTTGCAAGCAAAGTGTCACAGGTTACTGCAGCATTGAAGCCAGCATCTGTGTCAAAACTGAGCAAACTGCGTGCATTGGATCAAGCATTAGAAGTTGGCGATTTAACAGCATTTTCACAAACAGCAAGAGGAAGTCTTGTCGGTGTGAAAACACAGGGTAAAGTTCGACAACTTGTTTTGTCTGTCGGTTCACGAATTGCACCAGAGGGAAGTTTTCTTCAAAGGGTGGCAACAAAGACGGGTGAGGTTTTGAATTCGCCACTTATTCCTCGAAGCAGACCCACATTTGAGCAAGTGATTGCAGCTGAAAGAGCAGCAGAAACAGCAGCATTACAGGAAAGTATTTTGCATAGATTGGCAACTGCTTCTTCCCGGGCGACAACTGTGGAAGATGTTGCCGCTGTTGATAGGGCACTTGCAACTATAGGTTTAACAGAAGATACTGTTACGGTAGCTGCTGCACGTGCATTACAGATCTCTGGTGCAACAAAAGCAGCTGCAACCTCTAAGATACGTTCGCTTACAGGATGGAGTGATGAGCTTGCAGAACTTGAACGAAATCCTTTCGGTTTAGCAAAGTCTGATGTTGCAAGAGCGGATGAAGTGTTTGATACATTTGTTCCTGGTCAAACTTTAGAGATTGAAACTTTAGTAACTCCAGAAATTCCATTTACAGATTCGGTTGCGCCTCTAAACACTCCAAAACCACCATTGACAAGACAACAAGCAAGGGAAGCTACACAACCTGTGACTGATGCTCTTAAAGAAAGCGGGGTTCAACCAGTGGGTAGTGGTTCTATCTCAATTGCTGATGAAATGATTCCTCTTGGTTTCGAAGCAAGTGATATTGATTATATTATTCCTTCAAGTAAAATCGACGATGCTGATACCATCTTGACTAAATTGGATGAACAAGGAGCGATTACGTATGATGATCCACTTAAGTACCAACGCAAAACAGTGGGTGGCGTTACATATGGATCATCTTCCAAAGGATCTTTCGTTCTACCAGATGGCCAGAGGATAGATGTGATTGGTGGTTTTGCGTACGAAGTTGATGATTCATGGGTAATTGCAAGAGGGTATACTGTTGAAGGAAATTCTCTTCAAATTGAAGGGTTTACACTTCCTGTTGAAAGGATTCCTGATAGTTCTGGTGCGATACGATATAGAGTAATGGCATTTGATTTGGATAGTGAAGGTAATCCTTTGATTAAAGGTTTCTTTAAAGATGATGCTGAATTTGGGTTACCAGTTATGACAGATGATGCACTACGCATTAAATATATATTTGAACAACGGTATGATAGGTTAGATCTGCTTGACCAAATTCGACATGGATCGGAACGTAATCGGTATCTTGCTGTTGGTCATCACTTTGATTATGCTAGGTCCGGTCTTAGTCCTAAAAAATTTGTTGAAGCACATGGGCCAGGTAGATATGATTTAGACAATTTAGTGATGGATCAAGATACTGGTCAGTTGTTCTTTGTTACAGATAAAGGTGTACAGGAAAACCAACTTGGAAGTAGTCTTGGAACATTTTTACATGAACGTTCATCTCCAACTGTTCGTGGTCAGTTACGATATCCTGAAATGCGAAAGACAGATTTTGGTGAAGGTCCAGTTGTACTATCAGAATATGCGGAAGGTTCTCGAGATTTACAAAAGTTTGGGACATTTGGTCCTGAAATAGACCTGGAATTGTATTTGTTGGTAGATACTGAAACTGGCATATCTGCAACTACAGAAAATATATGGATGAGAAATTGGGACTTTAAAGCTGAACATATGCTGGTGGATCCAAATACAGGTCAAGTTACAGTAATTGATCTGGAGAAAGCGTTCGGTTCAGATGTTGATAATTTATTTGTTGGTAAAGATATTTCAACAATTTCAAAAGCTGATATTGATAAAGAGGTTCTTCAAACATTAGCAGGACGACTAAACCCCTATTACACTTCTTCAATTGATGAATATCGAGATTCAATCCAAGTGATAGAATCTCTTACTGATGCAGATTATGCACAGATTAGACAGATGGCACTTGAGTCTGGATATTCTCCTGCTGAAGCCGAACGTATTGTGTTAGAATTACAAGAAAATGCAAAAATAATTAGACAGGATGTTCAGACTGTATTAAATGAAGCACAACAACGACAATATGCTATCGCAGAATAACTATTTTCCTTCTCTTTTCAGCAACACGTGCACGAGCAATAGCACTTTCATGAGCATATGCAGGATTATATGTGTCCGCACGTCTAAAATGAATGTCAGCCTTACCAAACATTTCATGTGCTTTCCACACATTTGCATCACCAATCATATCACACACTTGGCCAAGAAGTAAATGGGCATCTGCATTCCCTTCTTCAACTTGTAATGATTTATTGAGATTATCATATGCATCAACTAAAAGAGTATATCGTTCTTCCCTATCTTCTGTAATTACTGCTTTTTTATGTAATACTTGACCTAACAAAAATTGTTGCATGTAACTTTCGGGTAATGTATGCCGAAGGATATATTCTGCACGATCAAACATTTTTTGTGCAAACGCTTTCTCTGCAAATGAATAATCCCGTTCATCCTGCGCTACATGTTCCCATAATTTAACTAATTCATGTCCCTCGCGGAGGTCTGCAGTTGTTCCGTATCTATGTGCGAGGTTAATTTTAAGAATGGTTTTATTTTGTTTCGGTGTTCCAAATGATGATGAAATAATCATATGGTGTGGACCCTCACGGTAAAACCCTTCTTCAACAACATCATGACCATACATATATACATTTGTTGGTATACTTTCATGATTGATTGCACTAAGAAACTGTCGTACTTCTTCATCTGTTGCATTCCTTCGCCATAGAATGTCTAATCCTGGAATAGCAGTAACAGAATTGATATCAATAAAATCCCCTGAATATGATACATTCAAAATATCATCTAATGAAGTAACTTTATCAGATGGCGCACCATGACCAAATACGACACCTGCAGGTGTTAATGCAAGAAGGGGAAATGTTTCACAGACAGCAGCAAACTGTGCAGCTTCTTGCGATCCAAGCATTTCTTCTAAATGTGTAACTTCATCATAATTAGTATTATCATGAAACTTTCTTGTTCTGACACCACCAATATGACCGTGCTCGTGATTGCCTAACAATGATTGTACTCGATCTCCGTACACTTTTCGCATTCCAAAAAGATGTCGAACAATAAATACAGATTCATCTTTGTATGGAAATCTTTCTGTTAATTTATCTGGTCCTTGTACAAGATCGCCTAGGAATAAAATGTACGTATCTATACCAGAGGTAAGTGATGTTTCAAACAGTTTCATAACTTGCAGATAATCTTGCTTATTTCCATGAATATCGGAAGATACAAGCAAATTTCCTTTGTTAGGATACACCAGTACTCTGTTACGTAGATTTTCAACAACCATGGTAGTATTTTGTGCTTGGTTTTTATAAATATTTCGCCACTAACAAGTGATTATTACCAAAAGTTACTTTTATATATCTTATTATATATTCTTCACAAAGATGGTGATAATAAAACAGGGGGCATTTATTGTTCTTATTATAAGTATTCTCTTCATTGTAAGCTGTACAGTAACTGATACTGATGTCATTAATGAAACGCTTTCTGTTGATATAGAAAATCAAACGGATGAATTAAATAGTGGCGAATGTTCTCCAGAATGGATTTGTATCAGTACAAAAATCAAAGCATACCAATATTCAAACTGCAGCATCGCTGGACAGAAAGAATGTCCTCTTGGATGTCAAGATGGGGAATGTAAAACGGCAAAGACATGCGACTCCGGTTTTACATGTATCAATGCTGATATGCAGGCGTACAGAAGAGAAGATTGTACAACCACACAAAAAATATGGTGTGACTTTGGTTGTTCTAATAACGAATGTAATCCTCAATTGGAAAATGTAACACACGTAACTGAAACAAACGAAACAGTTGCAGAAGAACCTGATGAAGCTGTTCCCACAATTGACATCAACCGGCTTGAAATCGGTGATGAAGTTGTCGTAACAGTTGCTGAATTGAATTATACCCTTAGCATTTATAACATTGATCTTGATCGTGTTCGGATACAAGTGAATAGTGTACGAAGTGACTGGCTTGAACGGACAGGAAATTCAACAACTGTTGGCGGTCTTGAGATAACGATACGGGACGTCCTATTTCAATCATACCTTGGTGGTTTGAGAGCGATTGAATATACAATTCCGTAAAAGAAACATTTTAATAGTTGGTTTTACTTTTCGGTATATAATTGAGGTGAACATGATGAAATGTATACTTTTTATTGTACTATGCATTGTTTTAAGCACAGTTGCTCTTGCAGATTTTAACACTGACTTTCAGGACATAAAAGCAAACTCCGAAGGCCAACAGTTAACCGGGCCCGTGGGAACATTATTTAAAAATGTTAATATGAACATTTACATTGAACAAACGACGGGGGAAGAACTTGTTGTTGGTATTGTTATTGAAGATAAAGTAATTACGTCAATTAACTTAGAAGAACTTGAAAATCCGTCACTTAACGTGTATACTACGGAAAGTGCTATTCAGGAAATGAGTACGTCAAAAGATCTTTTGCTTGCTGTGAAGGAAGCAGTTGCAGAAGAAAAGATTACATATAACGCAGTAGGTTTCTTTAACAAAATCAAGTTTGCTGTTCTTTCACTTTTTTTAAATTTTGATGGAGACAATGAGGTAGAAGAATCTAATGATGACGGAAATATTTTTGTTCAAGAAACGTCAGATGAGAACACTATTAGCAGTACTGTTGACGCTGATGATGATATTAATGAACTTGAAAATGTTGATGAAACGGAAAATGAAGAGATAGACGAACCAAATGTTGACGCAGATGTTGAAGAAGAAGCCGTTGATGAAGGGTTACCAAAAACGCACGTTATTGAAATGACGGGGATAGGTTTCGGTAAAGATGTCCTTACGATTAATGTCGGTGATACTGTTGAATGGAAAAATTCACGGAATGGTGGATATACAAACGCAATGGTTATCGGAACGATGTGGTGCCGTGACGTTAAAAGTTCAATTTTTGAACCTGGATTGTCCTATCAATATACATTCACAGAAACTGGGACATGTACCATTGTTGACGGTATCTTCACAACAGAAACAATGAAAGTTGTTATTGAGGAATAAGCCTAACAATGAAAATTGGTTTTTTTGAAATTGAGCCGTGGGAAAGAAAGATTTTACAGAACGCGTTTCCTCACGATTCATTATTTTTTTCTTCTGGGAAATTAACTGTACAGAATGCTGCAAAGTATAAACATCTTGACGTTATTTCTATATTTGTCTATTCAGAAATTACTGAACAAGTATGTTCTAAATTACCTAAATTAAAACTTATCGTGACACGCAGTACAGGGTTTAATCATATTGACATGGACGTTTGCAGAAAGCGGAAAATAGTTGTTAGTAATATTCCAGTGTATGGTGAAAATACCGTTGCAGAACATACGTTTGCGCTTATCTTAGCACTTAGCAGGAAACTTGTTGCGTGTGTTGAACGAACGAAAAGTGGCAGTTTTGATCTTGACGGCCTGCGCGGTTTTGACCTTAAAGGAAAAACTCTTGGTGTTGTTGGGTGTGGAAGTATTGGGGAACATGTTGTAAAAATTGCGAAAGGGTTTGACATGCACATTCTTGTTTTTGACGTTTATAAAAAAACATCATTGGCTAAAAAGTTTGGTTTTAGGTATGCGTCGCTTGATAAAGTCCTTGCGACGTCGGATATCATTACATTACATGTACCACTTAACACACACACACACCATTTGATTGATTCAACAAAACTTACATTGCTCAAGAAAACTGCATTCCTTGTTAATACCTCCCGTGGCGAGGTTATTGATACAAATGCTCTTCTGAACGTCTTACAGAAGAAAAATATTGCTGGTGCTGCACTTGATGTATTAGAAGAAGAGTGTACTATCATGGAAGAAACTGAATTATTGAAAAAAAGTTTTAAAGGAAAGTGTGACATTAAAACGTTAATTGCCAATCATGCATTATTAAAAATGTCGAACGTGATTGTGACACCGCATAACGCATTTAATACAAATGAAGCATTACAAAGAATATTAAATACCACAATTATGAACATTACGCAGTTTAAAAAAGGTAAGAAAGTTAATGTTGTGCAATTGTAGAATTTCATAATTTGTCGCACTGTAATACTTTACCTTTCTGAAGCGATGATTTGATGCATAAACAGAAGCGGGTTCTGCTTCTGTAGTCTTGCTGTTTCTACAACAGACAGCAAGACTTCTAATATCCCAGCACCTTTATTGCTTCTGC
>Ga0210057_1007031_pt1 | contig 13811 bp, 15 predicted proteins | sample CryGeyCG2114_010_2_FD_183968 | JGI IMG/M metagenome (GOLD analysis project Ga0210057, IMG submission 183968) | Groundwater microbial communities from aquifer - Crystal Geyser CG10_big_fil_rev_8/21/14_0.10 (SPAdes) (version 2) | ecosystem: Environmental > Aquatic > Deep subsurface > Groundwater ... | reverse complement strand
ACATGAACGGTATGCGAAATCAATTAATTCATGAATATTTTGGCGTAGATTTAAGAGTCATTTGGAGGACTTATAAGGAGGATTTGCCAGAATTAAAAGAGCAATTAAAAAAGATAATTTAGATATGCTTATGAAAAAAATATTCTTAATATCTATTATATTTATCTTAAGTATGAGTTTGGTTTTGCCTGTTTTAGCGCAAACTACGCAGCAACCTAGTCCCAGCGCAGACACGGCAGAAGGAATTATCAATAAACAATTAAATGATTTAGAAGCGATCGGTTTGCCGGCAGAGCCAGCCAATCCGGTTGATCCGATAATTAATTTAGTTAAGATGTGTTTAAGCGTCCTGGCGGTTGTTTTTTTGATTTTGATAATTTATGCCGGCTTTCGCTGGATGCTTTCCGGCGGCAATAGCGAGACAATAGAAAAAGCTAAAAAGATTATGATCGCCGCGGCCGTGGGACTGCTGATAATCTTTTTGTCATATTCTGTAACTTTGTTTGTCTTTAATGTGGTATTATCAGGCGGCAGGAGATTTTAGTCTTGCGCCATGAAAGTACTGGGCATATGTATATTTACATAAACGAAATTATGAGGTAAAATCAAGTTATATGAAGAAACTTAAGAATAAAAAACAAGATAAAACAGAGGAAATTTTGGAAATTGTCCAGTTTATAAAGGACAATGCCGTGACGCATGAAGAATTTAATGGATTGGCCGGAGAAGTCGGCGGATTGACTGATAGGTTGGGTAAAGTAGAATCAGATATTATGGTGATTAAAGCCGAGATGGTAACCAAGGATTATTTGGATGATAAGCTGGCTGATTTGCGCGGCGATTTAGTGGTGTTGACGAGAAAAGAAGATGGCAAGGTAAAGGAATTGGTAAAAATTTTACAGAGCAAGAAAGTGTTGAACAAAAGCGAGGTGAAAAGAATTTTTTCAATGCCGCCGTTTCCGGAGTTGGCCTTGTAGATTTAAAAATATGAAAAAATATTTTTTTGACAGTTCAACCCTCTGGGTTGAACCGAGAGTTTGGAAGATTACAAACACTTATTTATTTGATACACTAAGACAACATGAAAAAGAAAGACTCACAAAAAAATAAACAAGATTTATCTAAGTATGCCGGACAGTGGGTGGCTATTCAGACTTTTAAAAATAATTATCGCGTGGTTGGCTCTGGCGCGCGGTTGAAAGATATTTCTCATCTGATTACCGTTCCAGTTGATGATCCGCGTTTAAGTATTCCAGGGCGAGTGCCAGCTGCTTTTAAAGTGCCGGCTAAAGAAGAAGGCGAGCTTTTTGTGCTTAGTTTAAAATAAATCTATTTTATTTATTTTACTTTACTATGAATTTAGTTTTCCCCTATAAACAGCTGGGACAAAAATATTTTCCTATTATCCCATTGGTTCTTTCGCGTGGACGCCAAGTAAAGATTGCTGAAGCACTGGTTGATTCAGGGACTAATATATCAGTTTTCAATTCTGCTTTGGCCGAGGAACTAGGTATTAAAATAGAATCAGGCGAAAAGATTGTTTTGTCCAGCGCTAATTCTCATATGATTGGTTATCTACATAAAGTTAAAACCAGGCTTGGCAAGGCCCAATTAAATTTACCAATCATTTTTACCAAAGAGTTAACCAGCAGTTTTAATCTTTTGGGCAGGGAAGGTTTTTTTAATAAATTTATAGTTTGTTTTAATGACGGTAAAAGCAAAATAAAACTAACTGCTTTAAATTAAATTTATTCTATGCATAAAAAATATTTGAAAATTTTATTAGTAATTTTAGTAGTTTTTTTAATTAGCGGGTTTTTGGGATTTCAGATAGAGGGAGCAAGGGCTGCGAGCGCGCTAAAAGCATTAATAACCGGAAATATGGAGTTAGCAAGCGGTGGACTGCCTTTAACACAAAACCCAACACAGATAGTTAAATTGGTAATTCAGGGGGCGCTCGGACTGGTGGCAATCATATTTTTTGTAATTATTGTTATTGCTGGTTTTCGCTGGATGACAGGGGGCGGCAATGAGGAGAGTATTACTAAAGCAAAGAAGATGATTACTAACGCTACCATTGGTTTGATTGTGGTAATGTTTTCTTACGCGATCACCGTATTTGTATTTGATGTGATTTTGGGAGCGAATAAGTAAGCATTGGATATTTTTTAGGTAAAGTAAAAGGCGAGCCATCATTGTGGTTCGCCCGTTTGATTTCCTCCTTTTTTGGTAATTTTTTACTGGAGTGCTTTTTTTAGCAACTCCAACTTTTGGACGTACAGTTTTTTGCCCATATCCCGCTCGGTTGAGTTGCCCGTGTCTTCAAGGTAGCAACCGATGAGATAAGCCCCATTCTCGCTCACCTCGATATACCCGTCGGTGTCTTGGGCAAGGTGATAGACATCGCGGGCACTGTCGTAGTAAGTGCCCTTAAATTCAGCATGGATGGGGGTCGCCGGGGTGGGGGTATTGGGGGATGGGGACTCGCGCAATTTATCCTCGCTATCCACACGGATATTTTTGTGGACAGCTGCAGTCCCTCCCTGAGAGCTCGTTAGAGCCCTGACCTTGACAAAGTCATAGATGACTCCTTCAAGGGATTTGAATTTCTCCGGGTTTTGACCCAGAGAATCAACGAGGGCCGCGACCTTCTCGTCGATTTTAGCGTCGGCATTTTGCTGGCGAACAACACCAGCGCAGTTGATTAAAAAGATTCCTATGCCAATTACTGCCGTCGCTACGATGTATTTTCGCGTTTTCATCTTTTGCCTCTCCCATTTTTTACGTCCCGGGAGCAGGACTTTTATGGGTAAATGGGTAAATTTGTTTTTATTTTTTTAAAAAAACCAACGGGTTTACCGGATGGCCATCTTGCCATATTTCCAGATGAAGATGGGAGCCATCTCCGTTCCATCCAGCGTGGACATTGCCGGTGTTGCCAATTCTGGCAATTAGTTGGCCCGTTTTGATCATGTTGCCAATACTGACATTGTATTGGCTTAAATGGCCGTATAGGGAACGGCGGCCGTTGCCGTGATCAATTTCCACGTAATTGCCGTGGAATTGATGCCGGCCGGCATTTACAACCTTGCCACTGGCAATGGCAAAAACCGGTCCGCCCATTACCCCGTCAATATCCAGCGCGCGGTGACCCGCTTGTGGATATTGGGTAATGCGTCGTCCCAATGTTGGCCAGACCCACTTTCCATCTCCAAAAAGTGGGGTGATGCGGATTGGCACAGTGCCCCTGGCTATAAAGTCGCTGGCTAGGAGTTTTGCCCCAGCCAATGACAGGTCAATCACTCGTCCTGTAATATATGGACCACGGTCCATAATAGTTACGGTGATTGACTTACCAGTGCGCGTGTCTGTTACCAGAACACGCGTGCCGAGCGGGAGCGACTTGTGCGCGGCCATGTTGGGGTCAAATATATTGAACACTTGACCATTGGCCATACGCCGTCCGTGAAACGGCTCGGCGTAATATGAGGCCAATCCGCTTTCGCCACCTAAATCCGACCATTCAGATGATTGGCCGGGGGCCGGGCTGAACGCGGGTCGCTCAACAGGTTTTAGAGATGACAATATTTTGTCAATCTCTTTCACCTGTTTCGCTCTTTTTTCCCGATTTGTTTTTTGGGGAACAAATTCGGGAGTGGCCGTTGACGTTTTGGGGGAATCAGCCGACTTGAGAGACGATAGAATTGCGTCAATCTCTCTGATTTTGTCGGCGTTTTTCCCCTCAACGACTTTGGCGGTCGTGTCGGCTGGGGGTTGGGAGACGGCGGGCTGGGCTGGGGGGATTGAGTCGGTTTTTGTGTCGGTTTTTACCGACCCAATTTTTGGGGGCTTGAATCCCAGCAACTCAAAAACCTTTTGGGTTTCCGCGTCCAGAGAATCTGGCGCGGAAGTTTGTGGAGTGACATCTTGAGAAAAAAATCCAATAAACACCACCCCACACAAAAAAACGATTTTTCTTCTCAAGATTTTCTCCTTTCATTAAGTTGTCAATTTTTCTTTTTATCTTTATAAGACAGGATAATGATTTATCCGGTAGTATAAGGATAAAAAGGGCGGAATTTGGGTATTTTGAGGTCATATTACATTAGCATAAAAGTAAAAATTTGTCAAATTTGACAGTTAAAACACAGCAAGTTATAATCTAAATAGATAAAATAAAATTAATTATATGAGTGTCAAAATTCGTACAAATTTAAAGCAAGCTAAAATTAAAGATAATCCTTTTGAGATAGTTATTCAGCTTACTCCTGATCAGGTCGGTCAAATTTGTAAACAACTTTTACGGGTAAAGAAGATTGGTTTATTAAAAAATAAAGATTGGATAGAAGAGCCAGAAATTCTTGATTTAATAGAAAAAGAAGCGAAAAAAGGAAGAGTAGAATATGAAAGAGGCGCGGTGATTAGTTTAGCCGAGTTAGAAAGTATAGTTTAACTTATGTACGAGATAAAGTTTAGAAAAAGTGTTAAGAAAGATTTTAAAAAACTGGATAGCGGAGCAAGAGAAATGATAGTTGGTGAAATTTTGCCTGCCTTAAGCCTAAACCCAAGACAGGGAGAAAGACTTAGAATTAAAAAGATAAGTTTATGGAAGTTTGGTTTTTCTTTTCAGGGCATAGAATATAGGATTATTTATGATATCTATGAGCAAGAGCTAGTAATTTTGGTGATTATGATAGGCAATAGGGAGAATTTTTATAAGAAATTAAACCTGCGATTGAGATAAGTATGTTGATTATTTGATGTTAGAATCTTGCTTTTGTGGCAAGGTTTTTATTAATTATTTTAGATATGGTCATCTTTCTTTACGGCCCGGATACTTTTCGGGCGCGGGAAAAACTGAATAGTCTGAAAGAGAAATTTATCAGGCAAGTTGATAAGTCTGGTTTTAATTTAGCAGCGCTTGACGGGGAAAAAATCAGTATTGATGAGTTTAATAAAGCGGTGGCTACCCAGTCATTTTTGTCGCCCAAAAGGATGATTGTCGCGCGCGATGTTTTTAAAAGGCAGAAAAATTTTCAAACAGAGGTTTTGGAGATTTTAAAAAAGGGGAATTATCGGGATTCGCTCAAAGACAATGTGATAATTTTTTGGGACGAAAAACCGGACAAGCGGTCGGCGCTGTTCAAATACTTGGCCGGTGGTAAATTTAAGGAAGAGTTTGAGCTGCTTTTAAATAATGATTTGGTGAAGTGGATAGAAGCAAGGGTGAGACAAAAAGGCGGCAGAATAAATTTACAGAATGCCGGTCTTTTGGCGAGTAAATCTGATGGAAATTTATGGGCCTTAGCTGGCGAGATTGATAAGCTGATTGCCAGAACTCGTCAAGGCGAAATTGTTCAAGAAGACATTGGAGAATCGGTCTTGTTTAAAATTGACGATAATATTTTTAATCTGTGCGATGCCATCGCTCTTAAGAATAAACAACTGGCCTTAAAGTTAATCAATGACCAACTGGCGGCGGGAGTAAATGACATTTATTTATTAACGATGATTGTCAGGCAGTTCAGGATTTTAATTCAGGTAAGAAACGAACTTGACAAGGGCGAGAGCAACAGCCGGAGTATTGCCAGTAAACTTTCGTTGCATCCTTTTGCCATACAAAAAGCCATACCACAGGCAAGTAAGTATAGCTTTCTTGAATTAAAGAGGATATATAATAAATTGCTTGAGACGGATATTCGCTTAAAATTAGGGGAGAGCGGCCAGACGGTTTTGGAATTATTTATTGTTGAAATTTAAATATCCGCAGAGCTATGATTTTAATTGATTCAGTTTTTTAATCATTCTGGATTTTTTGCGGGCAGCTTTATTGGGATGATAAATATTGCGTTTAGCCGCCTTATCGATTGATCTGATTAATTTTTTGGCAAAATCTTGAGCTTGTTCTTTGTTTTTAGCAGTGAGTGCTTTTTTAAAGTTGCGCAAAAGATAATCAATGTTGTCCTTGACGCGTTTGTTAGCTACGGCGCGTTTTATTGATTGGCGCAAACGTTTAGCTGACTGTTTTAATTGAGGCATAGTTCGAGCGTTTAACGAGGACTGAATTGATTCAGTCCGAGTAGTGAGAACGGGCACTGCGTTGTGCCGAAGGCACCGCAGTGACCTACACTTTATTATTAATTAAGGACAGTTTAACACGAGGATTGTTTGGTGTCAAAATTTTTTTATCTCCCCTCTTTTCTAAGGAGGGGTGCCCCGATGTAAATCGGGGCAGGGTGGTAAAAATTTATCAATGTTCATACCCCTCTGTCCCCGACATAAAGTCGGGGACACCTCCCCTTTATAAGGGGAGGAGAGTATAAAAACGGTCAAAATTTATATAAGTGAGCTCTTATATTTTTCTGGATGATATGGCTTAAGTCGGATGATGGCGGGATTTAATTTATATTTTTTAAGCTTAGCTTTGAGTTCAGTCATGTTTATTTTTTGGTCATAGCCAAGGGCGATGATGTCTGGTTTTATTTTATTAATAATGTGGCAGCGATTTTTTATATCAATTGAGCCGAGCATCACCTCCGTTGCTAAATTGGCGTTTTTTAAATTTTTCAGTCTGGCAATTTCAGCCTGATTTGGCCAATGACCTTTTATTTTTTTGACATTGACGTCTCGGGCGACCACAACATAGAGCTCATCAGCTAATTTTTTTGCTTGAGCGAGAAAGCGCCGGTGGCCGGGATGCAATTTGTCAAAAGTGCCAAAGACAAGAGCGCGAGTTTTGTGAGGCAGAGGAAGATTGACCAGAGTAAATTTTTGCCAGTTATTTTTAGTTAATTTATTTAGAGAGATAGCATCTTTTAGTTTGAAAGTTCCTATTTGCGTGCGCCTAAGTTTTTCTAAATAAGCGCCACCGTCTAATTTTTGACCCACATCATGAGCTAGGCTCCTGATGTAAGTTCCGGAAGAACAATGCACTTCAATTTTAAATTTTTCCGCCAAGTTTCCTTGTAAATAATCCATGCGTGTGGTAGGCGGATCACCCGCAGGGTGAAAATTTTTAATTTTAAACTCTTTTAATTTTATATTATAGATTACTATTTTTTGCGGTTTAAGTTTAACTATTTTGCCGCTTCTGGCTAATTGATATGCTTTTTGGCCATTGATTTTTTTAGCAGAAAATTGAGGTGGGACTTGGAATTGGAGACCAATGAATGTATTTAAAGTTTTAATAATTTTCGCTTTGCTTATTGCTGATTGCTGATTGCTTATTGTTTTGATTTTCCCCGTTTTATCATAAGTATCAGAAACCGCGCCTAATTGCAGAGTGGCTTGGTAGGTTTTATCAAGTTTTAAAAACTGGTCTAATTTTTTTGTAGATTCTCGGCCAAGGGCAACAATCAAAAGACCAGTGGCAAATGGATCAAGGGTGCCAGCATGGCCAATCCGTTTTTGACCTGTGATTTGGCGCAATTTATTTACGACATCATGAGAGGTGATGTTGGGGGGTTTGTTGATTAGCAGAAACATAAATAATTATAAATTTTTCCGCCAAGTTTCTTTGTGAATAATTCAAGCTCGTGGAAGGCGGATCAGCCGCAGGCTGAAAATTTTAAAAAATTTCCAATTTTAAAATTTTTTTAGTATAATTATATATATGAGTATCACATCAATTAATCATATCAAAGATATTTGTAAAGAGCTAGAGATATGGCCGGCTAAAAGCAAAGGCCAGAATTTTTTAGTCAGTGAAAGTGTCAGAGACAGGATTATTCAGGCGGCGGAGCTGAATAAGGATGATCTGGTTTTGGAGATTGGACCGGGCTTGGGAGTCCTGACAGAGGAGCTGATAAAAAAAAGTAAAGTAGTGGCCGTGGAGCTGGATAAAAAATTGTATTTTTATTTAACAAATAAAATAAAAAATCTGGAGTTAATTCAAGCTGACGTTTTGGAATTTTTAGATGGAAAAGATAAATTTAACAAAGTAGTGGCTAATCTGCCATATCAGATTACCTCGCATGTTTTAAGAATGATGTTAGAAAAGAATACGGCAGATGAATATATTTTAATGGTGCAGAGGGAAGTGGGGGAAAGAATGGTGGCCAAACCGGGCAGAATGTCTCTTTTGTCAGTGATGGCGCAATATTATAGTGAGCCGAAAATTTTATTTAGTGTTGGCAAGGGAAATTTTTGGCCGCAGCCCAAAGTGGATAGCGTGGTAGTAAAGTTAAAAGTTAAAAGTTCTCCGCCAATTTCCAGTGTGAAAAGTTCGCGATCGCTGAAGGCGAATCAGCCTAAGGCTGAAAAGTTAAAAGTCAACGATGAAATTTTTTTTAGAGTGGTGAAAGCTGGTTTTTCGGCTAAAAGAAAAATGTTGAAAAATAATTTAGGGGGTATTTATGGAATAGAAAAGGTAAAACAGGCGTTAAAAGAAATTGGTTTGGATGAAAAAGTAAGAGCACAGGAGATATCAGTTGATAAATGGATTGAATTGGGGAAAAAGCTTTAGAAATTATCTTATTATTCATGGGGTCCTTCCCCCGACGTAAAGTCGGCTTCAGGATAAATTCTATTTTTTTATACACAGCTAGGAAATTGATGAAAAGTATTGTATAATGAATATAGAATAAATGTTAAATGATCTAAACAATAATAGAAAAAACACGGGAACCAAGCTGATGTTTGGGGTTTTGGTATTTTTCGGCATGTCAACTTTAATTTTAGGGGTTTTACAGATAACGAGAAGGATAAATATCGGCGGAACAGAGCTGGCTGATAATAGTCAGGATTTATTAAGTAGCTTTGACAATTTGGAGCCGAATATAGAGGAGTTAAAATTAACTGATACCGACGGTGATGGTTTGTCTGATTTTGACGAGCTTTATATTTATAGCACCTCGCCCTATCTGGCTGACAGTGATTCCGATGGCTTCAGCGACAAGCAGGAGATTGACGGTGGCTATGATCCTAATTGTCCCAAAGGCCAGAATTGCCGAAGCCAGGGAACAGGGGAGAATTTGGAAGGATCAGCAACGGCAACTAGTAGTTCCCAGCAAACAACAGACAGCTTACAGCCAACAGCTAGCAGCTATACTCCAGAGCAGATTGCGGAAATTAGGCAGGCGCTTTTAGCTGCCGGCGGAATTAGCAAGGAACAGCTGGATGCGATTCCGGACGAGGAGCTGATAAAAACATTAGAAGAAACCCTTAAGGAACAACAACAATAAAATATGGACGATTTATATAAACAGTATAAAAAATATGTATGGACCAGAAGGGTAATTGTGGCGATTTTGATTTGGGCTATTGTTTTGACAGGCGTGGTGGGGTTTAACCCAGGATCAGCCCATGCATTTATTGATTTTAATCAGAGTATTTTTAATATATTTAAAATACCTTTTGATATAATAGGCAGAGTATTAGAACAGGCTAATAAGGCCTATGAAAAACTTGGAGCTATGGGATTTAGACAAGCATTAAAGAGTATGGTTAATAATATTGCAGTGGATACAGCAACTTATCTTGCGACTGGAGATAAAGGACAAGCGCCGATGTTTCAAACCAGTTTTAAAGATTATATTCAACAAGAGGGTGATGCTTTTTTAGGAGATGCCTTGAATAATCAGATTAAGAAGAAGTGGGGTGTGGATTTATGCAAGCCAATTGATCAACTAGCTAAAGTTAACATTGAAATTACTGCCAAAGAATTTTTCCGTAAACAGAAACCGCAGTGCAGTTTTACCAAGATGATGAAGAATATTAAGGACGTAAGAAAAATACAACTTATTGATTTGCCAGCTGTGGCAGATATGTTCAATCCTGCAAGCAATGAATTGGGGGCATTACTCACAATAACGACAGAAGTTCAAGAGGGGCAGCAAAATAAGATTGATTTAGCAAAATTAGAGCTGAAGATTAATCAAGGATGGAAAGCGGTAACTTCAAAAATTAGCGGCAAGATAAAAACGCCGGCAGCGATAACTGCATTACTCGGAGTAAAACCAATTGAGTGGTCACTTGATGAAAAAAAAGTTTTTACAGGCGAGCTGACAGCTGATTTTATTGGTCCATTTGCTAATACTTTAATGAGTAAGTTGATGAAAAAATATAAAGAGGGGTTAGTTAATGATCAGCCGACGACAAGTGGGTATGGACCAAATTTTGGGATAGGGCAGAGCCCAGTTCAGGCAGCTAGAGAAAGATTTGCTGATTTGGGGGAGACAAATTATCAATTTGGTGGAAAGTTTGATGTGATAAGTAAATTAACTTGCGATAATACCAGTAGCCAATATTCTTGTGTGATTGATGATGGCTTGCGCATGGCAATAATGGAAGAGCCACCCATAACAGTGGGAGAAGCTCTAAACAAGGGATTTTTGCATGGTGATTGGCCGTTGGGCTTTAAAGTTGAAGGCAAGAGCGGAGGCACGGCCACGACTCAAGAGCAGATTTATTCCTATCGGTCGCTGGTCATTATGAGAAAGTATAGGATTGTGCCAGTGGGCTGGGAGCTGGCGGCAGAATATTTTGGCCGATTTGATAACAGCCCCCGGCAGATTACTTTAAATAGCTTAATTGAAGATTATGATAACCCCGCTTCACCGTATTATAAATTAGTTGATCCGAATTGGGTATTAAAAGCGCCGGAAAATATCTGTTTGAAACAGGGGCCGGGAGAGTTGGTTGACAAAGAAACAATTATAATGAGCGTTGACTCAAATTTTGATGGCGTCATCAGCGAGGATGAAAAAAACGAGCTGGTAATCCGCTTTGATTATTGCGCTGATGAACGGAGCTGCATTAAAGAAGGCGCGCAGGGTTGCGAATATTATGGTTATTGCACCAAAGAAAAACCAGTTTGGAGCATCCATGGCACTCAATGCGACCCAGTGTTTAATACTTGCCGGGCGTATAAAACAAGGGATGGTGTTGAAGTGGGGTATTTGACTAATACTCTTTCTGGTTTGGGCGAGTGTGATGAAAACGATGTGGGTTGCCGCGAATATTTGGAGGATTGGGTTCCAGATCAGCGCAGCTGGGATGAGAGCGCCAGCGCCGATAGAATTTATCTGAACAAACGCGCCAGCGACAATGAGTGTTCTGAAGATCAAACAGGCTGTTCCAGATTTATCAGAGTGAGTACGGCAAGTTTAGCAGATGAATATACAGAGCAGGATTTAATGGACAAAACAGGGGAAGGTATTGCCAAAATAATTGTTTATGAATCTTCGCCAAAAACAAATTTGAGAAAAGCGCCTGAATATTATAATTGTCAAGGCTATACCAAAGTGACTGGCACAGATAAAAATAGTTGTAGCGGTTTTTGGCGCGATGACATTGAAAGTTGTGTAGAATCAGGTCGTCCGGAATGCGCAGACTATGCTTTATCCTGTGATACAGAAGATGTTGGCTGTAGATTTTTTAGTCCTGTTTCATACACCGGACCAAAAGTACCAGGAGTAGCTGGAGAAAATTATATGTGTCCTGCAGAATGCGTGGGTTTTAAGAGTTATTTGGAACAGCCGTCATTTTTTGAGCCAGTGATTCCAGCAACCAGAGAAAATCCAATGAATTTTATTGCCACTGCCGCGACTGTCAAGACTTGCCCGGCCAGCCATAACGGCTGTGAGGAATTTACCAATTTATCCGAAGGGTCTAGCGGTGAGAGAAAAGAATATTATTCGTCAATGAGATATTGCGTTTTGCCTGGTTCTTCCGGGGTGCAAACTTATTATTCCTGGGCATCATCAGAAGAGTCTGGCAATCAGCTGCGCAGCTGGCAGCTTTTGGCTGGGGCTGGCGGAGCACCATGCACTAATATAGCTGGCGTTAGTACAAGTTGTATTGATAATAGTGATAAGGATCATCCAGCACACACTTGTTCATTTAATGCTACCAATTTAGAAGATAATCCTGTTTATAACCCGGACTGCATTGAATTTATTGATGCCGGCGGCAATTCTTACTGGATGAAATATTCAAGAGTTGTTTTTGCCAGCGATGAGTGCATCCCCATGCGCCGTACACAAGACCAACTGGTCTATACTACTCTGCCGCGTTTAAGCCAGACCTGCAGCCCTAGCTCGGTCGGCTGCCGCGAATACAAGGGCAGCGCGGCCAATAATATTGAAATAGTTTTAAATGATGATTTTGAGGATGGCACAGATCAAGGGTGGCAAGGCGGCATACACAGCAATGAATCAATTATTGCAAATGGCCATTCCTATCAGACGTCAGGCGAGATTAGTAAGATAATCACTGGTTTAATCCATAAGAATCGGTCTTATAAACTATCTTTTTGGGCAAAGGCAACTGGAGGAGACGCCTCAATTTCAAATAGCTCAATATATTTTTCTGATGGTAAAAATAGTTCGTATTTCAGTGGAAAGGAAACTGCTTTAACTGGTGATTGGAATTATTATGTGTTCAATCTAATTAATTTAGATAGAGAAATAGGGCAAAGTGAAGGATTATATGTTGGAGCTTCAAATACATTTTATCTTGACAATATTCAATTAACTGAAACAAAGGATGATTTGTATTTAATTAGAGATTCTTGGCTGCCGCTGCCAGCCGCTTGCGGCGCGGATATGGTTGGCTGTGAGCATTATAAAGATGAAAAAAATAAAGATTGGTATTTGCGCTCGTTTACCAAGCTCTGCCGCGATGAAGTGGTTGGTTGCGAGATGATGATTGATATGCATAATACGGATAATCCGGCAGAGGAAACATTCAGCGCTAATGATCCGGCGGTTACCGTGCTTGCTGATAATTTGGAATATCTGGTTTATGATGAGAAAAAAAAGTGCAGCTCTGTTGGTTGCCGGGCATTAGGCCAGGTATTTGTGGACAGAAACAGCAATACCATGGCAGACACAAAATATTTAATAGTTGATGAGAATAATTATGGCGGACAGACGAGCCCGCTGTGTTCTCAAGCGGCAGTTTGGTGTGAAGCATTCAGCCCGATTGGCGGTGGGTTGCCGGAATATTTTAAATTCCCCGGGGTATTTACTTGCGAGTATAGCCAAGGGCCAGACGGACAGTATCGCTGGTACCAGGCAGGAGACAATACAGCGCTTTGCCCGGAGACGAATGCCATTAATCTTGATGATAAAAAACGTTGTCTCGGCGGCAGGAGCATGATAGATGGCAATGATTTATCAAATATTTGCGATAATGATGCGAATTGTGTTGACTATGCCTCAATGATTGCAGGCGGCAGTTGCAGCAACTGGACAGGGCTTTGTCCAATTGGCCAAGACAAATGCGCAGAATATCAAGATCCGGCTAACCCAGCAGGTTGTGACAATCAAGCAGTTAATGGAGAAAGTGGAGAAAAGCCGCATTGCGATTATTATTATTATAAATCAAATTCAGTGGCAACTTGCAGCGCCGAGGAGTTGAGATATGATCCAGGCTGCCGGGCATTTCACGCAGCCGGCGGAGGAGATGATAAATATTTCAGCACGCCAAGGTGCGAAGGGGCGGAAGAAGTATCTTGCGAGGATGATGCGGATTGCGCAAGCGCCGGAGGCAGTGGTAAATGCGTTTATCAATAAAATAGTAACTTGTAACTTATAAATTTTTATAGAAGATTATGTATAATAATAATCAACAAAATATTTTCTGGTCAAATTATAAATGGCTGATAATTATTGGGGTGTTGTTTTTAGCCGCAGTCATTATCGCGTCTTTGTTTTTAATCAGCCAGCCAAGCCAGCCAACAGCTAATATTGGGCCAGTGATTGAGGAAAAAAAGACAGCGCCCAATGGTTTACAGGCAAAGCTTTATTTAGAAGCGGACAAGCTGGAGTTTAGCCAGGGAGAGGAATTTACAGTTAAGATACTGCTGG
>Ga0210057_1007030_pt1 | contig 13813 bp, 15 predicted proteins | sample CryGeyCG2114_010_2_FD_183968 | JGI IMG/M metagenome (GOLD analysis project Ga0210057, IMG submission 183968) | Groundwater microbial communities from aquifer - Crystal Geyser CG10_big_fil_rev_8/21/14_0.10 (SPAdes) (version 2) | ecosystem: Environmental > Aquatic > Deep subsurface > Groundwater ... | reverse complement strand
AAAGATTATTGTGGTAAAAGAATTATTAGAAAATCAAACATAAAGTTTAAATACTTAAACGTATTTACGTTTTTACACATAAATCAATCTTGATTAATAAGATGGTAAGCATAACAATATCAGTACCTGAAGATGTAAGGAAGTTAATGAAGAAATTTTCAGAGATTAACTGGTCAGGACTAGTAAGAAAAGCAATAATTGAAGAGGCTGAGAGATTAAAACTAAGGGAAGAACTATTAAAGGAACTTGAAGGAGAAAAAGAATTTAATGAATGGGCTGTGAGGCTCGGGAAAATAGCAAAAAAAGGGAGACTTAAAAGATTAATGAAAGATGAGACTGATAATTGATAATAATATTCTGTTCTCATTAATGAAACCTGACTCTATGAGCTCTAGAATCTTTAATCTAATAAACAATGGATTTCTTGCACCAGAATTCATAAGAAGAGAATTAGGCAAACATGAAGAAGAATGTATGAGAAAATCCAAATTGACAAAAGAAGAATTCCATAAGAGAAAAATAGATGTATACAAAAAAATAAAGTTTTATCATTATGATTCTTATAAAGGACTGATTGGAGAAGCCATTAAAATAATTAATGATCCTGATGACGCGCCTTACTTAGCCTTAGCGATGAAACTAAAAACTCCATTATGGAGCAATGATAAAGAACTAAAAAAACAAGAAAAGGTTATTGTATTAACAACTGAAGAAATAGTTAAGATAATAATCTAAGAACTATTCCTTACCATCATCAACACCGTTACCATTCAAGTCCTCAATAACGCGAGTTAGATCAGTAACGCTATCACCAGACTGAAGCTTAACGATATGAACACCCTGAGTAGCACGTCCCATAACACGAAGATCCTTAACAGGAGTCTTAATAACCATGCCCTTAGCAGTAGTTACTATAACCTTATCAGAATCAACAACAGAAACAGAATTAATAACACTACCAGTCTTATCAGAAGTCTTAATATTAATAACCCCCTTACCAGCACGACCAGTAAGACGATAATCATCAACTAAAGAACGCTTGCCATAACCCTTATTAGTAATAGTAAGAATAGTAATCTTCTTAATATCCTTCTCCTGAGTAGGAACAACCTCAAGACTAACAACACGATCATTCTTATCAAGCTTAATACCTGTAACACCATAAGCAGCACGTCCCATAACGCGAACATCATTACCAGAGAAACGAATAGCCTGACCATCCTTAGTAATAAGTAATACTTCCTCATCCTTAGAAACAGGCTTAACATCAACAACAACATCCTTAGAACCAGGAGGAAGATTCATAATCCTAACACCAGCACTACGAGGCTTAGATAATAAATTTAAAGACAACTTCTTAACCTGGCCCTCAGAAGTAGCAAATACTAACTCACCAGAATAATCCTTAATAGCAAGAACAGAAGAAATACTCTCATCCTTAAGACTAAGAAGATTAATCAAAGCCTTACCCTTAGAATACCTCTCAGCAGAAGGAACCTCATAAGCCTTCAACCAATAAACCCTACCCTTAGAAGTAAAGAATAACAAATAATCATGAGTAGAACAAGTCATTAATTGCTTAACAAAATCGCCAGTTGAAAGATCAGAACCAATAACACCACGACCACCACGCTTCTGCTCCTTATAAGTCTGAAGATCAAGACGCTTACAATAACCCTTATCAGTAATAGTAATAACAACATCCTTCTTCTCAACCAAATCCTTCTCAGACAACTCCTTAATCCTACCAATAACAGTAGTGCGACGATCATCACCATACTTCTTCTTAATCTCAGAAATCTCCTTCTTAACAACCTTCAAAATTTCTGACTCAGAAGAAAGAATATTCTCCAAGAAAGTAATACTCTTATCAAGCTCGTCAGATTCCTTCTTAAGCTTATCATTCTCCAAAGAAGTAAGAGTAGAAAGACGCATCTCAAGAATAGCCTTAGTCTGACGAACACTCAAAGAAAACTTCTTAATTAAAGCCTCAGAAGCCTCAGAAGTATTAGAAGAACTCTTAATAGTCTTAATAATCTCATCAATTCTAGAAAGAGCCTTGATAAGACCACTAACAATCTCTAAACGATCCTTAGCCTTCCTTAATTCAAAATCACTACGACGACCAACAACCTTAACACGATGAGCAATATACTCCTTAAGGATTTCTATAAGACCAAGAATACGAGGCTGACCCCTAACAAGAGCAATAATATTAGCATCAAAACGAGTTTGAAGACGAGTAAACTTGTAAATTTTATTAATAGTGAATTTAGGATTAGCACCCTTCTTTAAATCAATAACTATACGAGTCTTACCCTTAGCAGACTCATTACGAATATCAGAAATACCAGGAAGCTTCTTCAAAGGAACAAGCTTAGCAATCTCAACAATTAAGTCAGCACGATTAACCATGTAAGGAATTTCCGTGATGATAATCCTATCACGACCCTTCTTAGACTCAGTAGTAGTACGACCACGCATAATCATCTGACCCTTACCAGACTCATACATATCTCTCATACCACCACTAACAAAACCACCAGTAGGGAAATCAGGACCTTTAACAATCTCCAACAATTTATCAAGAGTAATATTAGGATTATCAATCATAGCAATGATAGCATCAGAAATCTCAGTAAGGTTATGAGGAGGAATACTAGTAGCCATACCAACAGCAATACCAGAAGCACCATTAATCAACAAATTAGGAAGCTTAGCAGGAAGAACAACAGGCTCCTTAAGAGTAGAATCATAATTATCAACGAACTTAACAGTCTCCTTATCCAAATCCTGAAGTAATTCATCAGCGATAGGCTCCATCTTGGCCTCAGTATACCTTTGGGCCCCTGCGGGATCACCCTCGACAGAATTATGAACAAAAACACCGGTTGCTAAAGCAAAATTATGAGAGCCATTAACTGTTAAATCGTAAACATCCTCATGCTCTCTTAAAAACCCTATTTTTTTAACTTTGTGATTTTTATTAATTTCATATAATACTAAGTTCTTATCATTATCACAATACTTACTAATACCAAGATTCCAACTCGTAAAGCTCTTAGTACCAAAAACTTTCTTTCTAACGCTTTCATAATTATCTTTATTCAGTTCAAGATTATTATCTATTAAAAAGGAACATATTTTAAAGAACTTCTTTCTACCTGTAAGGTTGGTAGTCCTATTCTTATTGACAGTGATAGTTTTCTTGCGGAAAATTTCTCTGTACTTATCTATTTTCCAAAGTCTTCCCATAGTTCTTTTACCTCTCTTACTAAATTCTTTAATGACTTCGGGGTTGTCTCTAAGATACTTCTTATTAATCTCACTAAGAGTTTTACACATATTTTCTCTGTAATCTACATCTTTCCAATTTTTTAGATTTCTTTTACGCATCTTCTCAGAATATCTTTTCCTATTCTCATCATCCTCCCAGAACTTCTTTCTACCTTCTGCTATTTTATTCCTGTAATCCTCATCCTTATGTAACTCTGAGGCATGGGACGCATGTAACTTCCTATGAGCCCACCACCCCATTCGGACAAGATTATTAGGGTTGTTATTTAATTTATTAAAATCAGCATGGTGTCTTATTCTACCTGAACTCTTAACATAAATATTATTCTTAAGATTCCATTCATCAGACAAATAATGACAAAAATCCCACTTATCAGAATTAGGCTGATAAACCATTTTATAATTAACCATCTCAGGTTTAGCATCTTTCTTATTAGACAACCTTAGATAAAGAGGCATTAATGAGTCTCCCTCACTTAAGTCCTTAGCTTCCCTATAACTACCATCTTTTAACATGAACTTATGGTTTAATGTACATCTTATCACTTCATCATTATCTAAAGTTATGCTCATTATCTTAGCATTTTTAATCGTTCTACGAGGATTGATTATCTCGGCAATTGCTACTTTATTATTCTCAATTGTGAATGTAAAGTTTTTCTTGCCATCGTTATGTTCTTTAACTAATTCTTTAAATGATACCTTTCTCCCATCTGCTAACGAAACTTTTGTATCTGCAGTAAAACATCCAAAATTACCCTGACCCTTGACTAAAGGATAACGCAAAGAGAAATCCTGAGCCATACGAACCATAGCATCATAAATAGCAGAATCACCATGAGGATGATACTTTCCCATCGTTTCCCCGACGATTCTAGCAGACTTCTTAGTAACCTTATTACTCTGAATACCCATCTCATTCATAGCATGAAGAATACGCCTCTGAACAGGCTTAAGACCATCCTCAACACTAGGAATAGCCCTAGAAACAATAACACTCATGGCATAATCAATATAAGCCTTCTGCATCTCCTCAACTATTTCCGCATGAATAACCTTCTTACCAGCAACATCATCAACAAGATTCTTATTAAGATCACCATTAGCAACAGTACCTACCTTGTCCTCATTATCAACCATTACTTATTACCCCCAAGAAACTTTAATAATTCTTTAATACAACTATTATTATCCTTGAAAAGAATAGTATTCATACCAAGCTTTTTAGCAGGAATAATATTCCAAGAACGATTATCAACAAATACCACCTCAGAAGGCTTGACCTTAAGCTTCTTAAGAACAAAAGAATAATATTTTTTATCAGGCTTTCTTAAACCATCACGATTAGAAACAAAAACGTGATCAAAAAACTTCTCAATACCAGAATCCTTAATAAGAACTTCATCAGAAATCCAAAACTGATCACTAAGAATAGCAGTCTTAACACCAAGAGACTTCCTAAGTCTCTTAATAACCCTAAGAAGCTTACGATTCTTAGAAAAATACTTCTTAATATACTTCTTCCAAACCATCTCAAGTTTATCAGAACTAACACCAATATTTTTTGAGATAACCCTGAGCATTTCAGTCTTAGAAACCTTACCAACAATAGAATTAGGATAAGCAGTATCCATAGCATCAAACCACTCATCAATACTAATATTGAAAGCCCTAGCCATAGCCTCATTAATACCTCTAATTTGGTAATCAGGAATACCCTTATTATTCTTTGAAGGAATCTTAGTAACGATGTCCTGACCAACCATTAATACACCACCAACATCAAAAATAATTGCTTTAATCGTTGCCATCATATATCCAATACTGCCTCCGTTGAATGTTCAGCAATGAATTGTTTACGAGGCTCAACCTTATCGCCCATGAGAATAGTAAAAATCTCATCAGCACTAACAGCATCCTCAACCATGATCTTCTTAAGAGTACGAGCCTTAGGATCCATAGTAGTCTCCCAAAGCTGTTGAGGATTCATCTCACCCAAACCCTTGAAACGAGTAACATGACCACCCTTGAGTTTTTCTAAAGCCCTCTTAAGAGCCTCCTCAGAATAAACATAATGATCCTTCTTTCTACGAATCTTAAAAAGAGGAGCAACAGCAACAAAAATATTACCCTTCTCAATAAGCTTAGGCATGAAACGATAAAAGAAAGTAAGTAATAAGGTCTTAATATGTTGGCCGTCAACATCAGCATCAGTATTATGACAACAAATACCCCCAACTCCTGCAATAAAATTTTCGTCTCTTTCAACAGAAAAATCATAAACATAACCATTACTTGACTTTACTTCATTAATTGATCTAATAGGCAGAGAAACTAAATCACCACCAATATCCTTAAAAGAACGATTAATAGAAGGCCAAGAACTCTTCAATCTTTCTCTAATTTTATGAGCATTCTTATGACCCGACCACACTAATTCTAACTTTCTTAAGTCTGCCCTAGAAGATATGCTGATAGTATAGCTTTTAGAACGAGTAATAATCGGACCATCCTGATTTATTGCCGGTTCTCTAGCACTACAACTAGCAAAAATTCCTAAAGAACTGAAGAGATACTGTAGTCCACTAGCAATATCCTTAGAAGTTGTTGTATAAGAAATTGATGTATTAGAAAGAGAACCATCACCTAACAAGTATCCTCTCAAGAATTCTTTCCTTAATTCTGAAGGGGCATTAAAAACGATATCAGGTAACTTTTTTGTGTTTGATCTTAATCCATCAATGAAACCAAAAATCTTCTGCCATGCAACTGTAGCAACTCTATTTAGAACACGAAGTTCACTACAAGTAGGCTTACTTTGATAATACTGTGGAGAAACATCAAAGACTTTCTTGAATGCAGAGGTGATCTCAGGTAGTAAATGTTCATTATTCTTTCCAATAGCCAACCTTATCCCACTACGCTTTGTACAGGAACCCTCAGCAAGATAGAATCCTAACAACATAAATAACTCCTTTGTAGGATAAACAAATCTTGGTATTGCCCTATGATGATAATGATAGGGTGCTAATTTAACATCTTCTCTATTACTAAACCAGTCAACATCATCCTTGGAAAGATTACTCAATGAAACATAGGGTCTTACCTTATTCCTCGGAGCGCCCTTATACTGGGAAGACCATGCCTTCTCCAATTTGCTGGGTTCGAGTGATACTTTTGTCATAATATCCCCAATATCCGCACCAACAGATGATAAATAATTTTTCCAATTTGTTAATGAAGGAGTCGTTTCCCCTTTTTCCCAAGAATAAAAAGTAACCGGTTGTTTTATACCAATAGATTCACACAACTGAACATTAGTCAAGTTAGAAGCTTTACGTAAAGATCTTACTAAATTTAATACTGGACTTGGAACTCTAACTAATGGATCGCTTAACACATGTCTATCTTCATATTCTAATAAGACCTTACTTTTGTACCAATCTTCTACTGCCTTACCCCAAAGCATAATTTCGTTAGCAGAACTACTATCATGGAGAACTTTTAATAAATCAATTCTTTTCAAAGATTCTTCTGAAAGGGATAAATTTTTAGGTGCAACAAGTTGATCACTTTTTGTAAGATCACTACCCTTCTTTAACACGACATTACCATCTTCATAAACAAAAACACTATGGCTAGCCGTAACTTTAACAGAACGACCATAAGCGGTAGTAATCTCATACAAGGATTCATCAAGCTTGTGACGAATCACACTTTTTATAGGACTAAAACGAACTTTATTGCTGTCAATATCGAAACAGAGAACTTCGCCTAACTCAGAATTACTAATTTTCTCATAACCATCACATAACCCTCCATTATCTTCAGAAAACTTTTTATCAATAAATTCTCCAATGGTGACCATCTTCACAATCTTATCATCTCTAACAAACACCTGGCTTTCTCCATCAACACTCATTATGATGACCTTGTTATACCTAAGCTTCTCAATATCAAAAGTATCACCAATACCAGTACCGATAACCGTAATAAGATTAGTAATCTCCTCAGAAGAAAGAACCCTAGCAGGAGCAGCCTTCTCAACATTAAGAATCTTACCCTTTAACGGAAGAATAGCCTGGAATTCACGATTACGAGCCTGCTTAGAATTACCACCAGCAGAAACCCCCTCAACAATCATAAGCTCAGTCTTATCACGCTTCTTAGAAGAACAATCAGCAAGCTTACCAGGAAGCCCTGAAAGACCAAAAGCACTCTTCCTACGAACAAGTTCCTTAGCCTTCTTAGCAGCAGTACGAGCTTTAGAAGCATCAATAGCCTTAGAAGCAATCTTCTTAGCAATAGAAGGGTTCTCCTCAAGGAATTCTGTAAGGCTAGCACTAACAACAGAATCAATAAGCCCCTTAACCTCAGAATTACCAAGCTTAGTCTTAGTCTGACCCTCAAACTGAGGCTCAGGAATCTTTACAGAAACAACAGCAGTTAAACCCTCACGAACATCATCACCCATTAAACTACCAGACTTCAATAACTTATTCTTCTGAACATAATCATTAATAGACCTAGTAAGAGCAGTCTTAAAACCAACAATATGAGTACCACCCTCAGTAGTATTAATAGTATTAACAAAACCATAAATAGCTTCCTTATAAGAATCATTATACTGAATAGCAATATCAGCAACTAAGTTCTCAGATTCCTTCTTAAAATAAATAGGCTTATGAATAACATTCTTATTACGATTAAGCCACTTAACAAACTCTATAAGACCACCAGAATAATAGAACTCTTCAGTTTTATCATTACGCTCATCAGTAAAAATAATTTTTAAACCAGCATTAAGAAAAGCAATTTCTCTAAACCTCATAGCAAGAGTAGAAAAATCAAAATTAGTAGTACTAAAAATCTCCTCATCAGGAAAGAAAGTAATTGAAGTACCAGTATTCTCCCCAGAATATTTGCCAGTAACCTTCATCTTAGTAACAGCTTTACCACGAAAGAATTCTTGTTCATGAATCTTACCATCACGCCTAACAACAGCGACTAACTTTTTAGAAAGAGCAGAAACTACAGAAATACCGACGCCATGAAGTCCGCCACTAACAGCATAAGACTTCTTATCAAACTTCCCACCAGCATGAAGTTTAGTAATTACTAACTCGAGAGCAGGAACTTTATAGATTGGATGAATATCAACAGGAATACCACGACCATTATCATCGACGGTAACACTACCATCCTTGTTGATAGTAATCTTAATAAGATTACAAATACCTGCAAGGTTCTCATCAACAGAATTATCAACAACCTCATAAACTAAATGGTGAAGGCCCTCACGACCAGTAGAACCAATATACATCGCAGGCCTCTTCCTTACACCCTCAAGACCTTCGAGAACACTAATCTCTTTAGCTTCATACTCTTTCTTTGTTGAAGATTTTTCTCCCATAATGCTAGGAAAAATGAATGATAGTTTATAAAGCTTTCTACTCATAAAACTTAATTTGTCGACGGGAAAAAGGAAAAAATGCTAAGTGGTATGGTCTAATATTGCATAATGGAAAAGATATGTTAAGATTCAATAATTATTCTGTTTTTTTAGCCTGTTCAGCCTTCTCTGATTCTTTATCAAGTGCTTTCTTCTTCTTAAGATGGAATGTATCAGTCCATTTAGTCCTTCTAGGATCCCTACCAAGACGAAGATTCTTCCTACATTTAGAACTACAATAATGCCTTACCTTACCAAAAACATCAACTTCTGTAAGCCCACGAGGGATTTCATAATCCTTACCACAAAAAGTACAACGAGGCATATTAACTAAAAGCCCCCTTAGCAATTGACGATTTAATCCTACGAGCCTCAATCTCTGTTTCTCTCATCATAAGAATATCCTTAAGCCTTACTGGACCTTTAACATTCCTTCTAAGAACACGACCCTTATTTCTCCCCTGAAGAATACGACAACGAATCTGAGTAATCTCACCACGAGCACCAGTCCTACCAACTATTTCTTCAACTACCGCTGGCACTGGTCCCTCAAGTCCTGAAGAACCTTTCTTTTCATCAGTTTTACCTGTTTTTTCTTTTACCATGTTATAATCACTAAAGCTTTAATGCCAATAAAGAAGTAATAACTACTTCTTCTTATCAATCTTGGCTTCTCCTAAATCTAAAACCGCTACTGAAGAACAACCAACACTGATACCAACAGCAACCCCTAACTTTGCCTTGCTATCAACTTCCTCACACTGAATACCCTTCTCTTTGCAAATAGCAGGTATGTGTTGTATTATCTCCTTAGGCTCAACGTCCTTGGCATAAACTACTAACTTAGCAGTTCCTCTCTCAACAGCCTTAGTAACTTCGTTAATACCTTTCTCGATCTTACCGGTTTTTCTTGCTTTTTCTATTGTGGAGTAGAAATCCATTTTTTTCCTCCTAATATTTTATTCATTGGAATAGATAATCATTGAAAAACTGGTTTATAAACTTTATGTTAGTAAGAAAAATGATTAATAAAGAAATAAAAAAGATTATTATTAATTTCTATAATGCCAGCATCTAATATCTAACACCAAGATTATTAAAATAGATAGTTTTGATGATAGTAATTCTTAAATACCAATTAACTTATAGCTTCTTATGGGTCATCTAGAATATGAACATCTGAAAACTGGAGATGTAGATAACGTAATAAAAGGTGTTGAAAGATTAGGAGAACTAGCAAGAAACGCAAGAGATTATGAGAGGATCTTAGAAACTGCAATTAATGCTCTTTATTTTTTTCAAGAAGGGGGAAGAGAAAACTATGGTGGGGTATCACCACGGCTTGGTAGAATAAGTTTGAGCCAATTTAACTGTCATGAAGGGCCAGGAAAAGTTAATCTTGAATTTACCCCCCCTGCTATCAGTCGATGGAATCGTGATCCCAAATGGCCTATCGGCGTTATTGATCTAAGAAGGCTTTCTATTTCTCTAGGATGGGATTCTTCTGAATGCAGGATGGATACTAGAGAAGCAGAAGGAAGCAGTGATTTCCCTAATGAACTAATTAGAGATACAGAAAAAGTTATGGACCTTTTAGGATTAGTCAAGGAATATCATCCTATTAGTGAACTCTTTGAATAAAATAATACTTCCGAATAATTATTTACCTCCAGAAAACTTCTACGTCATCCGTTCTTTCACGAGGAGAAATATCAATATTCTTAATATCAAGAAACTTCTTCTTATTATTAATTATTGAATCATAAATAATCGCTCCAAGAAAAGCTATCATTCCACCATTATCAACAAGTAATGAATTAGGAAGAAGAAATAATTTAGCACCCCTATCATCACACATCTTCCTACACATTTCCTGAAGACGCTTATTACAAGAAACACCACCACCCAACAACAACTCAGACTTACCCGTATGAGCAAGAGCCCTCTCAGAAGCCTCAACAAGCATAGCAAAAGCAGTCTCCTGCAAAGAATAAGCCAAGTTATCAAGTTTGAACTTCTTAGAGTCATACTTCTGCTTGAGATTAGTCAACAAACCAGAAAACGCTATATCCATACCTTTAACACTATAAGGAAGCTCAACAAAATCCTCCTCAACAACACCCTGAGCTAATTTATCAATAACAGGACCTCCGGGAAAACCAATACCAACATACCTAGCAAAAGTATCAATAAAATTACCAATACCAACATCAAGAGTCTCACCAAAAACTCTAAACTTACCACCAGCATAAGTAATCACCTGAGTATTAGCACCACTAGCATACAACAAAACAGGATCCTTAGCACCAGTAATACGACCGATTTCCAAATGAGCGATACAATGATTAACAGGAATTAAAGGAATCTTCAAACGATTAGCAAGACTCTTAGAAAAACGCAAACCCTCAAGAAGACAAGGAGAAAGACCCGGAGCATTACTAACAGCCACAGCAACAATCTCCCCCTCAGAAATCTTTGCATCATTTAATGCATTATCATAAACTTTTTGAGAAACAGCCTTATGATGCTTAGCAACCACTATAGGAATAAGACCACCGCTATCAGTAGTGAATGACTCCTTAATATTAACAATGATAGAACTCTCAGAATTATTAAGAACTCCAGAAAGTTCTACAATACCAATACCAAAAGTATGAGCCGTAGTTTCAACACCAAGAACGTACTTCTTAACCATAATAAATAAACTATAATAATACTTATAAAACTTGGGGATAATAAAGAACTATGGATGTAAGAGGCGAATTAACAAGCGAAGGGATGACTGGAGTACGAGCGATGCTTTACCCCCATTATTTATTCACTGAGGAAGGGGAAATTACCCACCGATGAATGGATAAGAATCAAAAAAATATTAAAAAAAATAAAATTTAAACTATTGCTCTAGAAGAATTACAATCTCTTCTTAGCGGTTTTTTTCTTAGTGGCCTTTTTAGCCTTCTTCTTTCTACCGCCTCTAGCCATTACTGCTTCACAAACATTGCCCTTAGCGTCGATGTAGTAAAGATGTCCTGGCTTTCTTGTAATTGCGTTTTTAAGAATTACTTTGCCCATTTTTTACCTCCTTTTATCAAATTGATTAATCAACAAAATCCTCGAATGTATTTAAACCTTTCCCCTCTCGAGGACAAACTCAATAACGTCGGAGTATTTACTATTGAGTGGAACTTCTATAAGTTTACGAAAAGGACGAGGAGAACTAATAGAAAACTTCCCAGGACTAATAATCTTATAATCAATCACTTTATTATCCTCAGAAAGCCAAACTCCAAGAAACGGAGGACAAAATATTGAGCTAATAGTTCTATTAACGTCGGTGGAAAACTCAAAGAGTAATGCATCAGCCTTATCCTTACTAGCAAACATTAAACCCTTACCCTTCCACAAACCATTCATCTTCTTAATATCTTTAATAACGACACTCTTATCATCAATAAATAATTCTGCATTAAGACCCATTAAAGAATTATCTCACAGAAGCTTAAAAGCTTTTATGTGATGGAAGAAGATATTTTGAGAATAACATTATAGTAAATAGTTTTTAGAACCAACTATTATTCTTAAGACTCTTATATTTCTTAAAGAATAATTCCACATTCTTCTCATTAACCCAATCATGATGTTTGAAGCCACCACCAAAGGCTTTAGGAACATGCATTAATTCATGAATTATCGTCCTAAACTTATCATCCTCAGAAAGATTATCATAACGTTCATGAATGAACTCAAGAACATAATAACCATCCCTATTAAGAGAAATCTGCATTACCTTACTAAGAGCATGACAACGAGCAATAGTGCCCCTGCTACCAGAATAATAACTACGAATACAAGAAATACTATCAAGCCTGAACTTTAAATGATCAAGTTCAGGAATAGTCTGAACCACATCAACAACTTTAGCACGAATATCATCAGCAAACTCATAACTGATGGTCTTACCACCACTCTTACGCTTAGTAATTCTCCTACGGAAAACCATTAATGAACCTCCTATAAAGAGCTTTACAAAAACCCTTATTATGATGATAAAAAGCTTCCGCTTCCCCATCAATAAACTCCTCTTCTATAAGTTTATAATTTTCTGATAACACACCGCGCCAATTACTCCAATAAATATGTATTAACTCATGAACAATGACCTTGGCACACTCTTCTAATGAACTATTATCCGGATGGTCAACAGAAAGACCTATAACCCATCCAGTAACTTCATTTTGGTAAGGCCAAGGCTTAAAAATGGGATGGGCCCTACCCCGATACTTCCTGCTACTAACAAACTCAAAAACAAATCTTAGATTATCATCTTTAAGAAGCCCTACTAGACTCCTTCTTGTGAATGGTTTAGCTGAGGCGTGTTCTTTAAATTCTGATAACAACCTTTGACGATAACTCATAAATTCACCTCAACAACCTTCTTCCTACCACGGACCCCTGATTTAATATGGATATTGGAATGATTGGTAATAAAGAATTTTGCTAATACCTTAATCAGTTGAATATTAGCTTTATTATTATCAGGCTTTTCAGTAAGGAAAACCTTGAGAGAACCATCATTTAACTTCTCGACTCTTAATTCTGAGGAATTAGGAACAACCACCACTTTAACAATCATTAAGGATTGAGAAAAGCAAGGTTTTTATAACTTGTTGATGCAAGGAATGATTAGAGGAAAAGCTTAAGAATAGAGGATAACAGTCAATTAAATCATAATCATCCCCCTAAAAGGCTGGGATGATGGGCTGACTACCAGCGGCGGTGGTCAGTCCACTAATAATCCCTGAAGTTAATGAAACACTAACTTATTACTACTAAGTGCTCCTGATAACTTTTAATACCTGAAGAATCCATACCTCCCATGGAAGAAAAAGAGAGAAAGAAAATAAAAAAGGGTTTAGGAATAAACGAAGAAGAACTAAAAGCATTAATGCTAATTAGTCAAGGAGTAAGAACACTAGAAACATTTTATTATAGAACACTAAAACCTAAAGGAAGAATAAAGGAATTATTATTAGGACTAAGAGAAAAAGAACTAATTAATCTGAA
>Ga0210057_1007029_pt1 | contig 13815 bp, 13 predicted proteins | sample CryGeyCG2114_010_2_FD_183968 | JGI IMG/M metagenome (GOLD analysis project Ga0210057, IMG submission 183968) | Groundwater microbial communities from aquifer - Crystal Geyser CG10_big_fil_rev_8/21/14_0.10 (SPAdes) (version 2) | ecosystem: Environmental > Aquatic > Deep subsurface > Groundwater ... | reverse complement strand
CTCCGAGTAAATAAAGAATATTTTGATTAGGGCTAATTTTATGTAATGTGGCTGAATATTTATAAATCGGGTCAAATGGCAACTCATCGATTTTTGGCTCTTTTTTCTCTAATTCCTTTTTATTTAAACCGGCCTGAATTCCGGCTAAAAGCAGGGCTTTTTCAGTTGGTCTTCCTCGAACTATCCATTTCTCTAAAGATTCTTCAGGATTTTCAATGAAGGCCTCATTGCACAAAGTAGCAATTTTTAAAGCTAAAACATGGGATTCAAAGCCATCTTTGTCAATTTTTTCAGAATATCTTTGACCGTCCGAGAGAAACTCTTTGGTGCCGGTATAAATTCCTGCCACCTGCATTTTAGCTTCGGTCAGGGTCCCTGTTTTATCGGTTAAAATTATGGAAGTACTTCCCAATGTCTCGGCTGCCACCATTTTTCTGACTAATCCTTGCTTTTTTAAAATTCTTTGCATGCTCAGGGCTAAAATCACTGTTATTGCCACCGGCAATCCCTCAGGGATAGCCGCCACTGCCACCGCCACCGCCGTTAAGAACATCTCAAATAAATCGCGGCCAAAAGCTATCCCTAAGGCAAAAATTAAAATTGAAAGAAAAATTATTAAAACTCCGATAACCTTACTTAAATTGATTATCTTTTTTTGATAAGGCGTTTTTTCTTCTCTGGTTTCCTTTAGCATTTCAGCTACTTTGCCTATCTCAGTTTTTAATCCGGTTTCAGTAATCACTACTTTTGCTTTCCCATCTTCTACAATCGTTCCCATATAGACCATATTATCCCGGTCAGCCAGAGTCACCTCTTTTGGTAAAATTTCAGGATTTTTTTCAGCTGGCAACCATTCACCAGTTAAGGCCGATTCATTAATTCTTAAATTGTGACTCTCAATTATTCTTCCATCAGCCGGAACTTTGTTTCCCGGGTGAAGTAAAAAAATATCTCCCGGCACCAATTCTGACTGCTCTACTTCTTTTTCATTTCCTTCTCTGATAACATAAGTCTTTACTTTAACAATCTTTTTCAGCTCGGAGAGAATCTTTGAGGTTTTATTTTCTTGGAAAAAACCAATAGCGGTATTTAAAAAAACAGCGCCAAAAATAATAATGGCGTCTTTAAAATCCCTAAGAATTAAAGTAACAATCCCAGCAATGATTAAAATATAAATCAAAGGGCTGCGAAATTGGTTAAAAAATATTTTGAGCTGAGATAGTGGTTTTTCTTCGGGTAACTTATTCAAACCAAACTTTTTCTGTCTTTCTTTTATTTCTTTTCCAGATAACCCTTCTTCAATATCAGCTTTTAATAGCCCCGCTACCTCTTTTATATCTAAATTGTGCCAAAGGGTTTGAGCCATTAATATATTCTAACAAAAAAGAGGCTGATTAAAAGCCTCTTAAAAAAAATGGTGCCGCCTACGGGATTTGAACCCATGATTTTCGGGATGAGAACCCGACGTCCTAAACCAAGCTAGACGAAGGCGGCAGAAGGAGAGAGATGATAATCCATTAATTTTTTTTTGGGGCGATTTTTGCCTGCCTTCTTGCCTGTTTCTTACGTTGCTTCACCCTTTTAACAAGGGCTTCGAGCTTATTATGTTGCTTATCAGCCAAATCCTGATTAACGACCCATTGGTTCAGCTCTATGAAATCCTGGGGAGCAAAGCCGATTTGGGGGTCTTTCTTTTGGCTAATATACCTTTCTTCTCTCAGTCTAAGGTATTTACTGATTTTCGTTTTTCTCGATTCAGTCATTGCTTGCCGAAATAGGCAAACAAAATGGACTTGAGTGAGAAGAAACCAGTCTTCTGCTGAAAGCGTAGTACTATCATCGGCAAGAATTCTTTTCACTCTTTCGACCATTATCTGTTTACCAGTTGGTTGCACTATAGGCGCTGACACTGAAACACGCTGGGGTTTCTTTCTCATCTCCATACCTCCTTTCTGGATCATCACCTCTTTTCAAGAGAGCCATTTATTAATTTATCATAAAATTTAAATTTTGTAAAATAAAAAAGGCCGTCTCGACAAGCGAGGCGGCGCCGATGGAATAACAACTCTGGGCTTTTTCAAAATAAATTTAATTTTAGACCAGAAATTCATATTGAAATGATTATTCATAATTATTGCCAACCCATTCTAAAATTTTTTTAGTATCGGAGCAGCAATCCTCTGACCCCAAAACCAAAATTATAATTGGCCTCTTTTCTTTTTTAAATTCGATTTCAAAAATTGAGAGCGAGGTTTCTTTAGCTGCTTTAGTTTTACCTGTTTTTCCGCCAATAAAATTTTTTTCATCAGAAAGACAATTAAAGTTTTTTAAATCAGAAAGATTTTCTGAAATTAAACCATAAAACATTTCTCCTTTGCTGATATCCAAAATAAATTTTCTATTGTAATAAAGATATTTTGCTAAAACAAACAGGTCTTTAGCGTTTGATAAATTTTCCGGACTCCCGCCCCAGCAATCTTTAAATTCAGTATTTCTCATCCCCAAATTTTCGGCTTTTTTATTCATTGTTTCTACAAAATTTTCTTCTCCCAAAAATCTGGATAAGGATTTTGCTGCTTCATTTGAAGATTCCATTAAAAGGAGGTAAAGCAAATCAAAAGAATTATAAGTTTGTCCGGTGATTAAGCGAGGCTTTGAGGTAAAGATTAAATCGCTTTCTTCAATTTTTATTCCTCTCCATAAATTTATATATTCACAAGCCGTTAAGGCAGTCATCAATTTTGTGATAGAGGCAATGGGCGCTATTTTTTCTGAATCTTTTTCTAAGAAAATGAAATTGCTTTTTAAATCGGCCGCTAAATACTCTTGAGCGCCAATTTCCGGAATTTTTAATTGATAACTGAAATTATCTGGCCAAAAATCATCCTCGGTTATTAAAATTGGAGTTCCCACTTTAACCTTCTCAAAAATTTCTTTTGCATCTTCGGTTGATAATCTAATACATCCCCCGGAAAACTGAGAAGAAACCGGCTCTCCGTCAGAATAATAAGGCCAGCCATGGATAAAAAAATTTCCTTGGAATTGAAGCGAGTACGGCATCCAAACCTGGCCCATTGAAGAAAAAGCCTTTTTATTTTTAGTTTCAACCTGATAAAACCCAACTGGGGTTTCCCAAAAAGACCCTTCTTTTCCAATGGTTAAAACCGGGCAGTTCCTCTTTAAATTTCCTTTTTCAAAGAATTTCAAGTTTTTTTCAGAAAGATTAATCAGCAAAAAATCAACTTCTTCTTTAATCATTTCGTTTTTAACTTCTTCAAAAAAATTATTTTCAATCAATGCCGGGTAACTTCCGAATTGAAACTTTTCCAGGGGTACTTCTTTTCCCGTCAGAATCTCAGTAATTTTTTTAATTTTTTGCTCATAAATCTTATTTTCAGTTTCTGATTTTTTATAAAAATAGCTTATTAGGCCAAAGCTTATACTAAGAATTATTAAAGTTAAAAAAAAGATTAAAAAAAATTTTCTCTTTTTACTCCTCATAATCGGGAGGAATTTGATAGTAGTTAATGATGTATTTTATCAAATCGTGAGCCACCAAGGTGGTGGAAGCGCTGGAAGAAGCAGCTTTTGGATTATCAAGCTTTACCAGAATTAAAAATTTTGGGTTAAAGGCCGGGGCAAATCCAATAAAGCTCTGCCAGGTTTTTTCTGAATAGCCCGGTTTATCAATTCCTAAATTGGAAAAAGGAATATTAGAGGTGCCAGTTTTCCCGGCAACGTAATAGCCGGGGATTTTAGCCCGTTTAGCATAACCATTTTCCACCGAACTAACCAGCATTGCTGTTAATTGAGAGGCAGTTTTTTGAGAAATAACCCTGGGTTGATTTTCAATTGCTTCCTCATTACCCTCAGCAAGATAAGGTTTTACCAATTTCCCTCCATTAGCAATGCAACTGGTTGCCCTTACTATCTGAATAGGGGTCATTTCGATTCCCTGACCAAAAGAGGCGGTAGCAAAATTTATTTCATAACCCTTTTTAAATTCTTTGTTTTCAGAATAAATTTCCGGCAGGTCAATTCCCGTTGGTTCAAAAATTCCGAATCTGGTGAGGTAGTCTAAAAAGACGCTGTGAGGAAGTTTGCTCTCCACAAATACTGCTCCGGTATTGATTGATTTTTCCAGAACTTCGGTCATTGTTTTTTCGCCCCAGACTTTCAAATCATAATTGTAAATTGACCAACCTCCAATTTTTACCACTCCTTCATCAACATAAGTAGTTTGGGGAGTAATTTTTCCTTCTTCTAAACCAGCAGCCATAGTAATTGGCTTAAAAATTGAACCAGGTTCAAAGAGTTTCTGGGTTGCTCCATTTTTAAAAATTTCTAAATCACCCGCTGCAGCGTGCTCAGTATATTGATTAGGATTGAAATTGGGAAAGTTAGCTAAGGCTAATATTTTTCCAGAATTGGGTTCCATCGCTATAATTTGGCCGCTTTCAATGTTTAAATTTTCCTTAGCTTCTTTTAATAATTTTTCAGCCGTAAATTGAATGTTGTAATCCAGAGTTAAAATAATATCAGAGCCCTTTCCCGAATCTACCAAAACCTCATTATAATATTCTTCCAAGCCATATTGTCCTTTTCCTTCTGCTCCCAAAAACCCAATTACCTGGGAAGCTGAAGATTCTTGAGGATAATAGCGGCCCTGTTCAAAATTAAGATAAATCCCAGCCAAATTTAAATTTTCCAAAGCCGCTACCTCTTCCTCAGCCAGTTTCTTTTTTATTGGCGAATACAGAGTATCTTTTTGAAGCTTTTCTAAAATGAAATTTTTATCGAGGTTAAACACCCCGGCTAAAATTTCAGCAGTTTCCTCGGCCTCGGTGATTTTAGGAGAAGAAGCAAAAACTAATGGCCAATCTTTATTAATAGCTAAAGGCTCACCATTTTTTAAAAAAATCTCTCCCCGTTCCACCTGGATTTCGTTATCGTGCAAAGAAGCACCTAAACCCTGAGCTAAAGCTTTGTAAAAATCAGCATCAAGGACTTGGACAAAAAAAAGCTTGCTGAGAAGCACTGCTGAAAAAAGAACAATAAAGGAAAAAGCAAGATTTAGTCTCAAATTTCTCAATTTCATTTTTTAACTATTTAGCTGCCACTGAGCCTTTCAAAATGTAGATATATTTTACCTGACTTACTTTTTCAAAATTTTGACTTTGAAGATAATTTCCAATATTAGCTAATGAACTGGCTTTTGAAAAATCAACCTCTAAAGTTTCATTCTCTCGAGAAAGCTGAGTTAATTTTTTCTCACAACTTTTAATAAAATATGTTTCTTCTGTCAGGACATTGACCTGGAAAATATAAAAAACCAGAAGAATCAATGTTGATATAAATATGATTGCTAAAAAAACTTTCTTCATCAAAATTTTTGGCAGGCCCGCAGTTTAGCTGACCTTGCTCGAGGATTAATTTTAATCTCTTTTTGAGAGGGCCTAATCGGTTTCTTCGTCAAAACCTCTAATTTTATATAGGCGTCACCTATGTATTTTTTGAAAAAGTTTTTAACAATTCTATCTTCTAAGGAATGGAAGGAAATTATCACCAATCTTCCTCCTGGTTTTAAAATTTCGAGAGCTTGGGGAAAAGCTTTCTCTAAATTATTTAATTCGTCGTTAACAGTAATTCTTAAGGCCTGAAAGGTGCGGGTGGCAAAATGCCTGCCCCGTAGGGAGCCGAAGGCTCTCCTTCGGGGAATTTTTGGCACTGCTTTTTTAATAATTTCTACTAATTGAAATGTAGTTTTGATTGGTTTCGTCCTGGCTTCAATAATTTTCTCAGCAATTTTTTGGGCAAATCGTTCTTCCCCGTATTCCCTTAAAATTTTTTCAATTTCCAATTTTGACCAATAGTTTACTATCTTTTCAGCCGTTAAAGGATTCTGGGGGCTGTATCTCATGTCCAGAGGTCCATTTTTTAAAAAGCTGAATCCCCTTCCACTTTCTTCCAGGTGCCAGGATGACATTCCGAGGTCAAACAATATTCCCGAAACTGCCGGAAACCTTTCTCTTTTGACAATTTCTTTTAAGTTTGCAAAAGAATCGTTAACTAAAATTAGTCGATTTTTTAACTTTTCATTTTTAACTTTTAACTTAGCCGCCCGTAATTTTTCGTATAGCTCAGGGTCTAACTCAATGCCCAAAACTTTACCTTTGGGAGCATTCTTCTCTAATGTGGCGGCGCTATGGCCCCCTTCCCCAATCGTACAATCAATAAAATTTTGATTAGGTTTAGGGTCTAGATATTTTAAAACCTCATTTTGTAAAACGGGAATGTGATACGACCCCATAGTTTTTAGACTCCTAATTCTTTTAATCTTTCAGCTATATCTCCGACTGCTGTCTCGGTCTTTTTCTTATATCCCTGCCATTTTCTTTCATCCCAAATTTCTACTCGATTATAAACGCCAGCGATTACCACTTTCTTTTTGAGAAAAGCGTAAGTTTTTAAATAATCAGGGATTAAAATTCTTCCTAAATTATCAAGATTAACTTCCATGGCCCCGGTTAACATCAACCTGGCAAATCCTCGGGCATCAGCTTGAGATAAAGGCAATTGGGCTAATTTTTTTGCCAAGCTCCCCCACTCTTTGGCTGGATAAAGGAAAAGGCACTGGTCTAACCCTCGGGTAATTACGGCCTTTTTTCCTAAAAGTTGGCGAAATTTAGCTGGAATTGCCAACCTTTTCTTTTCATCTACTGAATAAGTGTATTCGCCTATAAACATGCTGAACACAGTGAAGCACCCCGCCCTCTAAGCAGTGATTCTTTTCTTGAAGGCTCGCCAAGCGCTTCCATAATATTTTAATTTTCTTTCTCGCTGCCTTGCGACTTTTTCAAATTGGTAAGCTTCATAATAAATTAGTGTTAAATTTCCTTCTCGTTTATGTTGTTTAATCCTCTGTTTTAAGTCATCAGTATAACCGATGTAAAATTTATTATTTCTTTCCCATTTCATAACATAAACATAATACATATAGCATAGAGGGCGGGGTTTCGCTTCGCTCAAGTTATCCACAGAAATGGGCACTTATCCCCAACTTTATCCACATTTCCCCACTTCGTTTTCATTATCCCCCACTTTACATACTTGGTCAACCACTAAAACCCATCTTAAAAACATTAAAATACAATGAAACTATTTTATTTATCCACAGTTAATCCACAGCCGCCATGAAAATAAAAATAAAAAAGGGCAAGGTTGAATAACCTCGCCCTCGCCACGATTAAGTAAATGTTGAATTAAAAAATCAAGGATTAATTTTTAATTTGAACTCTTTTGGTTCAATTTCTACCCTATCTCCTCTTTTTAGTTCGCCTGATAGAATAGCTGAGGCCAAAATGTTCTCAATTTTGTCTTGAATAACTCTTCGCATTTCTCTGGCGCCAAATTTTGGGTCATATCCTAACTCAACGATTTTTTCTTTTAAGGGTAGAGTGATTATAAATTCAATATCTTTTTGAGCCAAATTTTTCTTTAATTTTTGAAGCATCAATTCTGCGATATCTAAAAGATTTTCTTTAGTTAAGGGTCGAAAAACAATTACCGCATCAAATCGATTTATAAATTCTGGTCTGAAAATTCCTTCTTCAAAAAGCTTGTCTAAAAGTCTTTGCTTTACGCCCGACCACTCGGTTTTCTCCCTTAATGCCTCCAAAATTACTTTATAACCAGCATTGGAGGTAGCAATAATTATTGAATTTTTAAAATCAACTTTTCTACCCAAGCCGTCAGTTAAAAATCCTTCATCTAAAACCTGTAAAAATAAATTTAAAATATTAGGATGAGCTTTTTCAATTTCGTCTAAAAGAATTAAAGAAAAAGGCCTTTCTCGAATATGAGTAGTTAAGAATCCTTCTTCGCCAGGAGAACCAATCAGATGAGGAATGTCTGTCACATTTTGAAATTCTGACATATCAAGTCTGATCATCCTCTCTTCGGAACCAAAGTAAATTTCAGCCAGAGCTTTTGCAGTTTCCGTTTTCCCTACTCCGGTTGGACCCAAAAATAAAAAGCAACCCATAGGCCCTTTTCTTACGGTTACTTCAGCCCTGGCTCTTCTTAAAGCAGTTGAAACTTCTTTCACTGCCTCCTCTTGATTAATAATTCTCTGGTGAATTAATTTCTCTAAGTTCAACAAAGTCTCCCTTTCTTTTGCTTCTATTTCGCCAACCGGAATTTCCGTTTTTTCCGAAACTATTTTAGCAACATGTTTTGGCAAAACTATTTTTTCTTTTGTTGAAGAAACATAAACCATCACTTCGTCCAATAAATCCATCGCTCCTTTGGGAAAAGGAATAGCCGGAAGATATCTTTTTGCCATAGAAACTATTTCTCTTAAAGCCGGGAAACTAACAAACTTTTTGTATTTTCGTTCTAAAACCAGAGTTAAATTTTCCAAAATCATTAAGGTCTCTCTTTCGGAAATCTCCGGGACTTCCACTTTTTCAAAAAGAGCTAAGATTGAAGGATTCTGTTCTATATATTTGTGCAAACCGGCAAAAGTTGCCACTGCCAAAATTTGAAACTGAGGCAAATTTAAATAGGGGCCCAAAACTCCTGAAATATCAATTACTCCCGGTCTTTCTTTACCGCCAACAAAGTTATGAAACTCATCAATTACTAAAATAATGTTGCCGGCAGAAACTACTTCCTGGAAAATTGTATCTAAAATTGCCTCAACTTCGGCGGTGGTCTCGGTCTGGGCTAACAAAGAAGGTAAATCTAATTGAACCACCCTTTTATAATTAACCTCTGACAAACTCTCACCTAAAACACTTTTTTGGGCCAAAGATAAAACCATACTTTTTTTACCAACCCCCGGTTCACCTATCAAAAGGCAATTGTTAATTTCCCTTCGGGATAAAATTCTTTCTACTGCCTTAATTTCTTTTTGGTGGCCAATTATTTCAGGAAAACTTTGCTTTTTGACTACTTCTGATAAATCTATTGAGAACATATCTAAGGTAATAGTGTAGCCAGCAGCCCAGGATTTAGCCAGACTTCCTCTCTTGACTAAATTCTTCCATTCCCAAAATCTCTTTCTTTCTTCAATTCTCTCTTCAAGCAATTCCAGCCACCAGGTTAGATTTTCAATATCTCCCGCCTTTAAATTATTATCAATCAAAATTTTCTTAAAGATTAAGTCATTTTTAGCCAAAGCTCCAATCATATCCCCTACTTCAACTCTTCGCTGAAGCTTCGCTTCATCTCCCGCCTCGCCCCACTTCGTGGAGCTCGGCCTTAGATGACCTTTTTTAGAGGCTATCTTTAGGGAATCTAAAATAGCTGTTTGAAGTTCCGGTTGCAGTTCGGTTTCAGCTTTGGGAGGAATTTTTGCTAAATATTGTTTTAGTATCTTTTTAACCTCTTTAAAACTCAAAATGACTCGGGAAAATATAAAATTCAGCTCTGGGTTATCAGAAAGAAGATGGTAAAAAAGACTGGTAGAATTATTTTTTGATTTCCAAACTGCTTTAGCCACTTCAAAACTCATAAATTCAGCGAGATTATATTCTTCCGGTTTTGAAATTGCTTCAGTAATTTTTATTTTTAGTTTTGGTTTGGCAATTTTTGAATTAAAGAAAAGTATTTTTGACCAAAGGCCAGCAGTTAAAACCAAAAGAATTATTGATAAGCCAAGCAGTTTTGAATTAAAATTCTGAGAAAAATTTTCACCCAAAAATCCGTAAAGAAAAAAGAGAAAAGTTAAAATAAATAAAATTAAAAACAACTTCTTTAATGCTCCGGCAAATTTAAGATATCCTCCCCATTTTACTGCTTGATAAATCGCTGCTTCTTTTAGATTGAAGTTAAACATCGAAATAAATCGAAGATTTATAGTTAAAAGAAAATTTGAATTCCAAAAATCAAACCCCAAATCAAAATAGCTGGCAATGCCAGCCAGCTAAAAAAGATAATTATCCCGGAAAAAATTATAAAAAATTCTGTTAAAAACCCGATGATTATCAAAAAGCTTCTTAATATTGCTCCAAAAAGCCGAAAGATTAAATTAGAAAAGAAAACTGAAAAAAATCTCCCGATATCAAAACCCTTGCCATAAGACCATCTATATTTGCGCCAGGGAGAAAAAAAAGTTTTCAAAAGTAAAGGAATAGAAAAATAATTCAAGTTAAACCTTAGAAAATTTCGCCAGGCTTTAAAAATATTGCCAGGCATCTCAAAAAACTGCCAAAAAACCCACTGGAAAAATATACCTGCCCCGTAGGAAGCCGGGGGCTTTCCTTCGGGGTTTTGCTTTTGACTTATTTCCATCAGGTTTATTGTAGCAATTTTCGTCCAAAAAAACAAAAAGCCGCCTTCCTGAAAAAGAATCAAGAAGCGCGGCCCCAAAAAATTCAATACTTCCTCAATTGCCTCCTTATTGAAAGAGTACTTTCTCTTCTTCATCTTTTCTCTGCCAGATAGCTCCCAGAACCCAATGATCTCTTCCTAAGGCTCCTCGGATGGCTTTAACTTGCTCAAATGACACAATTAATACCATACCTATACCGAGATTGAAAACCTTTCTCATCTCTAGCCAGGAAACTTTTTCAATTTCCTGAATCATTTGAAAGACGGGCGGGACTGGCCATTCATAGCCAATCCTAGCAGATAAACCATCTGGTAAAAGGCGACCTATATTGTCAATCAGGCCGCCGCCAGTGATGTGGGCAATCCCAGGGATGTCAAACTGCTGAGTCAAAGGATATACTTGAGAGAAGTAGCATTTATGGATTTTCAGCAACTCTTCTCCTACCGTACAACCCAATTCCTCAACGTATTCATCAACCTTCAGCCCAGCGGTTTTTAGAGCCTTTCGAACCAATGAATAACCATTGGTGTGTAAACCGCTTGAAGGCAGACCCAAAAGGACGTCCCCCTCGGCTATTTTCGAGCCGTTAATAACTTTTTCTCTTTCCACCACTCCAAAGATGGCTCCAACCAAGTCGTGGCGACGCTTTCGGTATACACCCGGCATTTCCGCAGTCTCGCCACCAACAATAGCGCAACCTACTTCCCGACAAGCAGTCGCTATACCTTTAACAATGTCTTCAACCTTTTCTGGTGCCAATTTAGCTGAAGCTATGTAATCAAGAAAAGCTAAGGGTTTGGCTCCGGTGGTTAAGACGTCGTTAACGCAATGATTAACCAGACACTGGCCTACTGTATCAAACTTCCCCATTCTTTCAGCTATCATCATTTTGGTGCCAACCCCATCAACGCTAAAAGCGAAAGTCGGTTCCTGATATTCTTTTATCTCTGGAATAGTGAATAATCCACTAAAGAGCCCTAAGTCGCTAATTACTCCCGAAGTAAAGGTTGACCTTACGTGTGATTTAATCAGACCCAGTGATTCAGTGGCAGCCTCAATATCCACCCCTGCTCTTTTATAAGAGTCTCCTTGGTTCATTTTGTCTTCTTTCGTCTCCTTTCTAAATTAGATTTATCCGGATGGCAAGAAACGTTGGTGTTGACTCGCTCTGACCGAACTCTATTGCTGATTCCGGTCTCCCTATGAGGTGTTTGCTCACTATTTCTATTCCCCTCTCGGTAGGATAAACGGTTCCTATCAGAATCCCATCTTTCAGAATCCCAATTACTTTTTTATCTGGAAATTCAGTTATTGTAAAAGTAATCATTTAAAAGAGCACCTCCCTAATAAAAAATTCTACCCTAAAGGTAGTGTTTTTATCTTAGAATAAATCAAAAAAATGTCAAAATTTTCTTATCTGACAAGAATATTGGTAACCTGCCAGAAAATAGCGAGAAGGAGAACTAATACAGATAAAACATCAAGAAATATAACCATAATATTAATTAATCTGTTTAATTTTCATCAACTTAATTCCTAAATTGGAAATTTGGGCTCCGCCGAAGATTAAAATGCCGGCTAACATTGCCCAAACAGCCAGATTGAGCATTTTTGGCATTGTATCAGTCGGAAGCAATCCTTGCAATTGCTCTCCAATCATTTCTTCCATTTGGGCTTGCAAATCCCCGGCCTCTTCTTTTTGAGATAAAGCTTCTTCCTTTCCCATTTCGAAAATCTCTGGCATGGCCGCCTCCCCAATAAAGATATTGTAAGAAGAATATAAAGTCCAAACTATGATTAGGACTCCGGCTAGTAATAAAACCCAGCCCAAAATTTTTGTAAAATTCATATTTTTAAATCATATCACCTCTCAATGGATTGTCAATTCATTGATCTCTTTCAGAGTATCTTCTGGAATAATCGGTCGCTCACCGGCTGGCGTTCTGCCTGGATACCTCCAGGCACTGATAATTTTAATTTGTTTGGGTTTTTTTATCATCTGGTACATCATCCAGGCTTCAGTCGGATGTTTTTTGGTGCCGGTAACTTGCATATTGGCAATAGTGCCCGGAGCTATGCCAACTTCTTTTCTATCTGGTTTTCGCCAAATCTTTAACACTCTTTTTTCTGAAAAGCGGTACTGCCGCATTTTCATTTGAGAATGCTTAGTCCAAAAAATTTTCCCCTCCTCCGGTAACTTCAAAAGCATACTAGTTGATTTCGTAAGTGATGGTTACGGTTACCTCTATTTTATTTTCGCCGGTTTCTATTTGAGGTTGGGGCGCTTCTTCAGCACCCATCGCCGCCGCCTTTTCTAAACCATAGTAATAAGGGATAATGCTGCTTTCGCTGAAATTGGCAATCCTAACCAATTTAACTCCTAATTGGTCAGCCAACTCTTTGGCTTTGGTCTTGGCTTTTTCAATTGCCTGTTCTCTGGCTTGTTTTTTCAGCTCGTCTTCTTTATCAATTGTAAATTGCAAGTCCCCTACCTGATTAGCTCCGGCATCGGTTGCTCCTTCAATAATGGTCCCTATTTCCCCCGTATCTCTGATTTTCACTTGCAGGGATTGCTGGACTTCATAACCCACTAAGACTCTCTCTCCGGTTGGACAGGGATAGACGAGGCATTCTCTTTCCTCATACCACTCATAGCGAGGATAGATATTAAAACTGGTAGTCTTTAAATCTTTCTCTTCCACGCCCTGGTCTTTGACAAAATCAATTACCGTATTCATTTTTTCTGTATTTTTGCTCAAGGCTTCAGCAACCGTCTTTTCTTCGGTTATTACGGAAAAAGTGGTTAAAGCCAAATCGGGCTTGGCATAAATCTCACCGGTATCAGAAACCGTGATGGTATTTTCCGTCATTTGGATTTTATCTCTAATATCTATTCCTTTAGAAATTATCAGGGTAATTAAAAAGATACCGAGAATAACTAAAAGAGTAGCGCATAAACATTTCTCTTTCTCTTTTAAGTTGCAATTTTCAAACATATTTTATTGTTTAATATTTTCAACTATAATCGACCTTTAAAATTTTTCATAAGAAACTATTTCTTCTAATTTCTTCCTTAATTTGGGTTTGGGTTTATTAGCCGGAAAACCCAAAGGTAATAAAATCACTACTTTGTATCTCTCGGGGATTCCCAGAACTTTCTTCACCTTTTCCTGAGAAAAAGCTCCAACCCAGCAGGTTCCCAAGCCTTCTTCCACTGCCGCCAGGGTCATATGGTCAACAGCAATAGCCAAATCAACAGCATAATTAGGAACCCCGGAACTCATTACCTCCTCCGGCTCCAAAGCTACCGCCACAATCACTACTGGGGCTTCAGCAATGAAACTTTGACCAGCCGCTTCACTTAATCGATTTCGCTTTTCGGCATCTCTAACCACTACAAATTTCCATTCCTGCTCATTATGGGCTGAAGGAGCTAGTCTGGCTGCTTCCAATACTTTCTTTATTTTTTCTTCTGGCAC
>Ga0210057_1007027_pt1 | contig 13818 bp, 12 predicted proteins | sample CryGeyCG2114_010_2_FD_183968 | JGI IMG/M metagenome (GOLD analysis project Ga0210057, IMG submission 183968) | Groundwater microbial communities from aquifer - Crystal Geyser CG10_big_fil_rev_8/21/14_0.10 (SPAdes) (version 2) | ecosystem: Environmental > Aquatic > Deep subsurface > Groundwater ... | reverse complement strand
GACTGGCTAGAAATTCAATTGACGGAGGCAAAATCATTTATTTGCTGGACACAGGAAAAATCAAAGATTTGAAATTCCCGACATTTTGGTTTGACTCAACACCACAAGGAAAATTTATGATGAACATTGCCTTTGGCCAAAGCAAGTATTACATCGACAATTTAAGCGAAAACATCAAACGAGGACATCGGGCAAAACTACGAAAAGGCATTTGGCCGAACTTTGCCCCGCTTGGTTATTCCAATAATCCAAAAACAAGGGCGATTGATATTGATAGCGAAAAAGCACCACTTGTGCGAAGAGCATTTGAACTTTATGCAACAGGCGAATACACCTTGAAAGCTGTTGCGATAATTTTGGAACAAGCGGGGCTAAGAAGCTACAAAGGCAATGTTCTTTCCGTTTCCTGTGTCCAGCGATTATTGCAAAATCAGATTTACTACGGTGTATTTTCTTTCAACGGTGAAATTTATGACGGAACGCACGAGCCAATTATTTCCAAGAAACTTTTTGATTCTGTCCAACAAGTAATGAGTAATCGAGGAAAAAAGAAACGCAAGCGAAAACACGAATTTGCTTTTTCGGGCCTGATGAAATGTGGAAATTGCGACTGCCTCATAACCGCCGAGAAACAAAAAGGACACCACTATTATCGTTGCACCAAGAAAAAGCAACCATGTAATGAAAAATATCTGCGAGAGGAAAATCTTGTTGCACAGATGAAAGGGATTATTCAAAAAGTTTCTTTGCCTGACAAGTGGGCAAACAATATGCTTACCGAGATAGACAAGGAAAAAGAGCAAGCAAGAGAAGAAACGAAAGTTTTTGTCCAAAATCTCCAAAATCAAAAAGCTGAAATTGAAAGCAAGGCGGAAAATCTGCTTGATTTATTTATCGGCGGTAAAGGCATTGAACCAGAAGAATACCAAACAAAAAAATCAAAACTGCTTAATGAGAAGCAGGACATTTTGGGAAAGATAAGAGATTTTGAACAAAAAGGAAATAATTGGCTCGAACCGATGAAAGAAATGATTTTAGCCAGTAGCCAAGCCAAAATTCTTTTGTCGCAAAGCGACAATCAAGAAATCCGAGCATTTCTAAAAAATATCGGCTCGAACTTCATTTTGAAAGATAAAAAATTCCAATTTGCGCTTAAAATCGGCTGGCGAGCCCTCGCAGAGGGCGAGCCAACAAAGACATTTCCCAATTGGCGGAGGAGGTGGGATTCGAACCCACGTGAGTCTATTCAACTCAGCGGTTTAGCAAACCGCCGCCATGGACCAGCTAGGCGACTCCTCCTTAGAACCTATTCATATTTTATAACAAACTTTATTTTTAAACAAATTAGTAAAAGAGTTTATTGATTTTAATCTTTATTTTATTCATAATGAAATTAGCCTTAAATAAGGGAGTTATTTTATATGGGAGAAGGCCAAGAAGATTTATCATTAATTCCGGAAAGACCAGTTAAATCTCCTTTAAAAGAAGAGGAATCTTATTCTATTAAAGTTGGAGAATTGCCTAATTCTGAAAGATTTAGTCAAAGACTGACTGTTTTTGATCAATTAGTTGAAGAGGCTAAAAAACATCTTGTTGAATCTCAAGAAGAAGTTTCTGAGCCAGCTGAAGAAGAGCCATTTATTATTCAGGTTTTTAATGATGTTTTAAATAGAAATGGTTGGTCGTCTGAAGATTTAGATAGAATTGGAGAAGAGAGATTAAAACAGGGTTTTGAAAGAATAATTAAAGAGATTCCCTTTAAAAAAAGAGCTTCTTTACAGGCAAAAGGCTCTATTTCTTATTTAAGGCAGAGAAAAAAAGAGGCTTTATTGGTTGATCCTCTTGCTGGACAAATTAGTAAGTTAGAAACAGAAGACAGTTCTTATTTACCCCCCTTTTTGCCTAAAGAATTTGATCAAGATTTAAAAGAAGCTGATTTGCTGCCATTTTTAAGGCAGGCTTTTTCTGATGAAGACTCAAGTTTTAAACTTAGAAGAGAAAGATTGGGATTGGCTCAAGAACAATTAACCAGTTTACAAAAAGAGATTAATAAACAATTTGCTAATAGCCGGCCTAGTTTTGACAATTTTAAAGCTTGGTTCAGGGTTCATAGTGATCACCGGCGTCAACAATGGAGAATTATTAGCCTTGGATTGACTTTAAAGAATGATCAGAAAAGATTCCAGGCTCGGGTTCTTGATGGCGTAATGGATTCAGCTAAACTTTTATTTTTAGGAGAAGTTAGAGAGGCTTTTTCTTTAGATCCTGAATCAATGCCCAAAACAGATAATCTAGCTCATGAATTTAGTGAAAATTTTTTAAGGCAATGGGTGGAAGCTAGGAGTTATCCACCTGAGCCTCATCAAACTCAAGCTGATTTAGAAGTTTGGCTAGCTGAAGTTAGAGTTAGAGAACAGGCTGATAATCCTCAGGGATTTGTGAGAATTATTCAGCTTTTAGAAACAAAAAGTTTAAAAGATAAATTTCAAATTTTCAGAGATAGGCTTCAGCCTACTTTGACTAATTTTGGAATGGATGATGAGAAATCTTCGGAACAGCTTGAAAGGTTCAAATCAACAAGAGTTCCTTTAGAATTAGAAAAAAGTAAGTTAGAAAGATTTACTGACTTTTCTTCCCTAGATGGCTTGGCTAGTTCAATTATTGAAACTAACGATTTAAAAAGGTGGGCGGTTTTAAGAAAAGATCCGGAGATAAGGAAAAGATATTCTCCTGAATTTATTGATAGTTTAGATCAGAGAATGTTTGAACTGGTTCAAATGGAAGCAATTACTAAATTTGATGATTTACCAATTGATAATTTAGCTTGTTTTAGTCAGTCGGAAAGTATTGCCACCCTTCTTTTGCTTTCTATAGGGCGTCGCCGTAAATATTCCTGGGAGCATGCTGTCCCTGCCTTAAAAACCCATGTTTTTGATAAAGAAACAATGGCTAATTTTGCGGCTGCTTATCCTCAAGTTAAGGGAATTGAAGATCTTGCCAAGGGGATTGAATTTGCTGATTATCGGTTTTTAGGTCGAGAAACGATTGCCAAAGCCGCTGATTTTTTAGTCAATATTGCCGGTGATAAAAGCAAAGATCTTCATTTAAGAAGGTTAGCCTTGGAAGGTTTAAGACATAAACAAATTCCTCCTGAAAAGTCAAGTTTGGTTTGGCGGGCTGAATATGCTTTGAGTTCAAGTATGGTTGAAAAGATTAGTATTCTTAAGGGGATTGAGGAGAAAATAAATATTAATTATGACAGAACTTCAATGGAAAACCTCTTTTATTTTTATGATCTGGAAAAAGATGAAGATATGAAGGGTAAATTAGCTTTATTTTTAGAATCAACAACTGGCTCAGCCCAGAGATATGTACAAAGTGATTATAGCTATGGTGGTCCGGGAAATAAAGAAAACTGTCAGTGGTATCTTAAAGAAGTTAAAAGCCGTTTTGAGGAAGATATTAAAACCTTGAAATTTGATCCTGAAAAGCCTTATAAACAAGCTGAATTAGCTTTGGGGATGATCAGAACCTTAAAAGTTTTAGGTGTTAAAACTGAAGAAGCTGATCAGTATCTATTCTCGTTTTTAACTCATACTAAAATCCCGAGCGAATATGAGGGTAGTGGTGGTATTTATTATGGAGAGAGAAATGTTAACTTTGAAATTTTTAATCAGTTTTATAAATTAGCTAGTGAAAGCCCAGATTCAGCCAGTTTTGATGAGTTAGTCCCTTTATTAACTGTTTCTTTGGAAAAGATTAGGGACAGTTTTGAAATGAAGGATTTTTATCATCGTTTATTGCCTCGGCTTAGTGAACTTTCTTTAAAAAAACCTATTCCAGCAGAAATATCAGCTTTGGTTTCTCAAATTACCTGGAAAGCTTTTAAACCATCTGCTGATTTTCCAAAAGAAAAAGGAGAAGAATTTGCCCCAACTTTAAAAAGTTTTTTAAAAGTTTTATATGAACATAAGTTAGCCACTGTTTCCTTAAATAATTTGAGGATTGATGATTTACCTTTGCTGTTTAATAGTAATTTATTTCTTCATTTAGTTGGTGAACCTGAAAGAGCCCTTTTAACTCTTAGTAGTTTAGAAAAGGCTGCTTTAGCAGGACCACTTGATAGTCAATCGCTTAGTCGGTTGTTATTTAGAGAAATGTTTAATAATTCAGGAATCTTTGAAATTAAAAGGGGAGCCATTGATGACCTTTTTTTACAATTTACGTCTAAATCAGATGAAGGTTTAGTGGTTGAGCTTATTGATATTTATCAGAATGAAACTAATCATGAGTTTAAAAACATTATTATTTCTCACTTGATTAATATTCATAATGTTATTTTAAAACCAAACTTTAATTTTTCTGTTCAGCTTGGAGAAAAAACCGTTCTAATTAAAGATCAAGTTAATCCAAAAATAAGACAGGTTTTAACTCATTGCTTAACAAATTACCAAAAAGAGTTTATGGGAGCTAAAAATACCCTGGATAAACTTTTAGTTATGCAAAGGACTAGCTTGCTAATTAATCATTTTACAGCTTTAAGAGAACCTTTGTTTGGATCTAAAGAAATATTAATTGATATCCTTGGAAAAATTGACTCTATTTCTTACCAATCAGAAAAAGAGACAGCAGTTTACAAAAATTTAGAAGGAATACTTTTGCCTGCTTTTAAAGATTTGATAGGTTTGGAAATTTCCCGCCAGAATATTAGGGAATTACCTAAATTGCTTGATTTTTATTGTCAAAAAGCTCCTGTTAATGAAGTTTTTTCTATATTTCAACAGGTTCTTCCTGTTTTTGATAAAAAAATTAGAGAAGGAAGGCCTTTAAGTCAGGGACTGACTGATCCATTCTTAAGATCCTTTCGTAGAGAAGATTTAATTCTGCCTGAGGAGGCTAGGGCTAGGATTCCCGAGGAGACTTTTCAAAGGTTCTTACCGGCAGTGGAAAAGCTGGCCCAGGCAGTTTCTTCAGAGGGGCCGATTTATAACTTTAAAAACGAAATTTTATCTTTAGATGCTTTAAGGTTTATTTGTCGGCAGCCTGAAAGAGCAGCAGAAATTATTGAGCTTCCCCGAAAAGTTCCTAAGCTTTTTGATTATATGGAAACTGGAGCCTTAAAAAACGTTAAAGGTCCAGTTTTAAAATGGATTTTAAGTAATGGTGATGTTATCGGCAGGGCAAGAGTTTTTGAAAACGCTTTTAGTAAAAAAGCGCCTTTATGGGTTCAACTATTTATTTTTACCGAGTCAGTTATTGGGCCAGAATTAGCTACCTCTACTTCAACTTATCCGATAAGAACTATTCCTAAAATTAAAATTCCTAAAGGAATAGGCGCTAGTTATATTACCAGAGAAGATACTGGAGAAAAGGAAATTGATTTATTAAGTCATCACACGATTATTCATAGAGATATAGCTTCAATGAGTGTTAGGGGAAAAAGGGCAATGGTAGCTGATAATTTTAGTGGTCTTAGTGATGAGAGAGTGGCGGCAATCACCGAAATTCCTTTTAACGATTTTAAAGGAGTAGTTAAAAAAGTAATCTGGTTAGATAGGTTAAGGCAGTCAATTGAATTTAGCCGCGATGAGGCTCGGAAAGCTGAAGCTGACAAAAGGAATCTGAAAAATTCGCCGGACAAGTTAGTTTTTAAGGTAGGAACATATATTCATGGAGCGCCTTTGTTTTCAACTGGAGCTAATGTTCTTGACCATATTTTGATTTCCGGAAATTTACCAGTTGAGGCTTTAGGAGAAAAAGTCGGTAAAGATTCTTATCCTTTTCATGTTGATTTTTCTATTTTTACAGAGCAAGAAATAGCCGCTCATTCGACGACAGCAGACTTGATTACTAATTCAATTTCTAATGGCTACGGAGATAAGGGTGATTTAGGATTAAATGGCCAACTTTTGTTTGTTTATAACCGAGGGGAAAATTCTTTTGATGAAGGAATTACTTCTGATACCGGAAATAAATCACATGGCTTAATTTTTGGTGGTGTTCCCTCAACAGATATTTCCGCCATTGTTTTAAGAAACGCTCAGGCTGATGATTTGAAAGGTGAGAAAGTTTTAGAAATTGTTAAAAGGTCAATAATTGAAAATGGTTTTTATATTCCTATATATAGTCTTGATGGAACATTATTGTTTAAAGCTGATGAATTTAATCAAGTATTTAAAGATAGAAATTTACAGTTACCAGTTGAAATAATTGATAGTAGTTACAAAATTGGGGAAAAATTAGGTAGTAATCCTGGTGGCGTTTATCTAATTCCTGGAGTTGAGGAAACAGAAAAAAGCTATGTTAAATATGCTATTCCTGAAGCTGGCGAAGATTACTGGGAGGCTCAGAGCCGGGCTTGGAATGAATATTTAGCTGATAGGATTTATCGGGAAATGGGTGTTTTAGTCCCGCCCACAAGAGTAGTTAAAATAAGGGAGTTAAATATGTTTGGTCATGTTTCTTCCTGGATTGAAGGAGAAAGAGATGAACATATTTCTAAAGAGAGTAACTATAGGAGTGGAGCAGCAGTAGATATGCTTTTGGCAAATTGGGATGTTGGGTTTGAACGCAACCTTATGTCTTTGGCTGACAGGGTTTATCGAGTTGATAATGGTGGTTCTTTGCTCTTTCTGGCTAGAGGTGAGAGACGGACAAGTTTTGGCCCAGTTGTCACTGAAATAGATACTATGTGGTCAGCTTATCCTGGGCTTTCAGAAATAGAAATGAAAAACCAAGTAGTAGAACTTAAGCTAAAACTAACCGATGAAAAGATTGATCAACTAGTTAATAGTGTTCAATTGTCAGAAACAGATAGGGATTTTTTAAAAAGAACTTTAAGGGAGAGAAGGGACTACCTTTACAGTTATTTTATTAAAGAGGCAAAAAAGCCAGAAGAAATAGTTGTTCCTGAAAAAGGCGAACAGATTCAAAAACTTATTGAAGGTATGGCTGTCAGTCAAGTTGAACTATCAACAGAAGTTCCTGAATCTCTTAAAATTTTTAGTGATGAAGGTTATCAGCACAATGGCCAGCATTTAGGTAAACATACAGAAAAAGTAGTCACAGAAATTCTTCAAAATCCGGAGTTTAAAAATTTAAGTTTGGAAGAACAAAATTTAGCCCTTATGGCTGGTTTTTTCCATGATTCTGGTAAACCAACAGGAAAACGGGGAGAAGTAGTTAGTCGAGATTTTGATCATGAAGTTCCTAGTGCCAGTTTAGCAGCTAAATACCTAAAAATGTGGGGATACTCAGATAGATCAATTCAAATAGTGGTAAAAATTATTTTAAATGATGGTGTTGTTTCTGATATTGCTCGGGGTAAAGTTAGGGAAGAGACTAAAAAATATTCTCCTGAGCAATTTGCTAAATTAATTGGTAGTCAAAGAATATTAGAAATATTAAGGATAGTTAATGGGGCAGATGTAATTGGAACAGTAGGAGAGGATGGTTTTACCGCTATAAGAGAAAAATATGAATCATTTTTTAGTCAAACAAGAGAATTTTTGAGTTAAAATTATAATTTACAATAAAAAAGATGACTGATAATTCTGATTTAGAGACAAGAGAAGAAGTTGTAAATGGAGAAAACAAAGCCTTATTATTTTCAAAAGAGGCAGAGCTTTAGTTAAATTTTGTGGACCTGAAGGGAATTGAACCCTTATCCTCACTATGCCATAGTGACATTCTGCCGTTAAACTACAGGCCCAAACTTAACCTGATTATATCTTCTTAATTTTATTGTTTCAATAAGCTTGTTTCTATTAAAACTTAATGTTATTATCTGATAAATGAAGGCCAAAGAATTTTTTTTTAAAGCTTATGCTAATCTGCCATTGAGTCTAAGGCAGGAAATTATTGTAGTTTTGGACAATGAGCCATTAAGCTGGAATGCAGTCAAAATTGAAATTGAAAATGAAACTTCTAAGGGGAAAGCTATCTTAGTAAAGTTAGTCCAAATGAGAATTATTAAAGAAGATGGCTAAAAGAAATCCTGTTGCCCAAATAAAGAAAGATTTAGTTGAGTTAGTGATTGAGAGGTTAAAAGCTTCTTCAAATGAGCTGAAAATTTCTGTCGGTTCAAAAGATTATACTAAAAAAGAATTAATCACCTCAGTTCAAAACCAGGATGCAGTTGGTAGGCAAGTAGTTAGAGCCCAACAAAAGTTCCTTCAGGATATGGCTTCAGGAAAAATTTATTAGGATGGATAAAACTATCCTTATTACCCGTCCCAACCATGATTTGCCGACCAAATATCTATATTTCTGGTGCCAACCAGTCATTAAGACAGCCAGGAAATCTAAATTAAAATTAATTGATTTAAGCAAGAAAAAAGCCAACTATAAAAACTTTTTAAAATCTGTTGGCCAAAGTAATTTTGTTTTTTTCAATGGCCATGGGTCTAAAACCATGATTACCGGTTTTGATAATGAACCTTTAATAGAGGCAGATAATAATGAAAATCTTTTAAAAGATAAACTGATTTATGGTCGGTCATGCCAAGCGGGAGCGGTTTTGGGAAAAAGTTTGGTTAAAGCCAAAGCTTTAGTATTTATTGGTTACAAGCAAGATTTTTTCCTCTGCTATTCCCGGTCAAAAATAAAAAAACCGCTTAAAGACAAATTAGCCGGTTTATTTTTACAACCTTCAAATCTTATTCCCCAAACAATAATCAAAGGCCAAACCAGCAGTCAGTCTTATCAAAATTCCCAAGGAGCAATGAAGAAAAACCTTTCTTTTATGCTTTCCTCAAAAGCGACCAAAACTCAAAAAGACGCTGCTCCATATCTTTGGTCAAACATTAATTGTCAGGTTTTGATTGGAGATAATAAAGCAAAGTTGTAGATAATTTTTCCTCCTGTAATTTTTTGATTTTCAATTATTATAACTAAAGAAAGGGGATTTTATGAATAAAAAGATTATTTTAAATTTAGTTTGTCTTTTAATTTTGACCTGCTGGAGAGGGTGGAGTTTAAAGAATTTCAAGTGACGGAAGAGCAATCAAACATAGGGTCTTCTGGGATGGAGATTAATATTTGCGCTTTTTGTGAACAAGCCCCAACTGCCGATGCCAAAAAACAGTGCCTTACTAATGCCAAATGTGAAGCCGGAGTTGAGTTACCTGAGGAATAAGGAAATTTTTAATTGCCTCTTTTCCCAGAAAACATCTGGTTTTGTCTGGAATTAATGGAATTAAAAGATCGATTGGTAATTTTACTGTAGTTAAAACCCTGACTAGCTTTAATTATCGCTTCTTTTCTTTTTTTTTCAAAATCAGCTAAAAGTTTAGGATAGGTAGTTGTTTTTTTAGGCTTTTTTTTATATCTAGCCATATTATTTCCTATTTTAACTTTTTTGTTTCTTTATGGTCGGTTCTTTTCCGGCAAGTTTTACAATACTTTTTGAAACTTAGTTTTTGGGGGGTATTAATCTTGTTTTTTTGAGTGACATAGTTCTGCGCTTTACAGATAGAACAAACTAAAGCCACTAAGATTCGATTACCTTTTTTTGCCATAATTAATCTCCTTTTTTAAAGATTAGGACTATTTTATCAAAAAAGTCCAAGAAGAACAATCTTTAGGACATATTTTCTTTACTAAAAAAGCTTTTTAAAGTAGAATAGCTGATAAACTTTTTAAAATGAGTCAAGAAATAAAATTATATCAAAATCCTTTACCTGAAGAAGAAATAGAAGGTTCAGGAGAAGAAGCAATTGTTAAAGTCTTAAGTGAGCCTTTTGGATTGATTTTAACTACTAAGGGGCTTGAGGCTGTTGGTCGTTTTGATGATGGGACTCTGGGAGTGGGGGGGCCGGAAATTCTCTCAGATAAAGATCAGCTTCTTTTACAAAGAGATTTTACCGGGGATTCAATCTTAGACTTAAGCCAGTTTGAAGAAGTTTATCCAGCCTTGGTTAGACCTGGCACTTTTGATTTAAGGTTTCCTATTAATATGGCTAAAGGGGGAGATGTAAGAGAGGGCAGGATAAGAATATATTATCAGCAGGAAAATCAAATAGAAGATGTTTTAGAACCTTTAACTTTAAGAGAAGACCAGTTATTGGGTCTCTTTTTAGAGGGATCGGGCATAGCCCTGCTTATTAATGGTGATGTTCAGTTTCCGGCTTTAGTAATTAAAAATCCGAGAAATGAAAAGCAAGCTCTGCTTTTATTTTTTCAGGCTGAAAATCAGGATGCTGAAGGAGTAGTTCAGCATCCTCACAAAGAAGATCCCCAAAGTTCTTGGGAAATTCAATCATATAAGGGATTTCTAAATATTTTAAATGAATTAATTAAGGGTTTTAGTGAGTTTCCAACTCCGCTTCAAAAAGAAGCTTTAGAAGCCTTAGAAAAGGATATAAGAGAGGGGAGAATCATAAATGAAAGTGGCCGGGGTTTAAATGAGTTTCAACTGCCTTTATATAGGATGATGGTGATTGCCGCCAGCCGTTTAGAAAGAGAAGCTGATTTAATTAGGTTCGTTCCCTTGTTAAAAGAAAGATTAGTAGGCAAAGGATTAAAAGTGATTCAGGCCGTGATGAATAAATTTGGACCTAAAAAAGGGCCGGTTTACGTTGATAGGGAAATAAAAGGCTTAATTAACCGGCGGCAGGTATCTTCCTTAGAAGAATCAGAAATGTTGACAACTCAAGCGTCAATGTCAGAATTAGAAATAGAATCATTTGAAGTCAAATTATTGGTTGAGAAAGCCTCAAGGCTATTGTTTCAATATAGATTAGGTACAGAAGAATCTAGAGTAGCGTTAAATATGTTTGACTGTTATCTCAAACTATTAGAGGTCATTAATGAAACAACTAGTCTTAAAGAAGCGGCTGATGCTTTATCTGTAATTACATTTCTGGGAGATAGCAGTTTTGGTGATCATAAATTCAGAATGCAAGAATCAGGTAGAGAAGTTCATCAGGTAGGATATGGCGATGAGAAACTAAAGAGATTTAAAGATGTTTGTGTTCCTTTTGCTAAGGGACGGTTTGAAGTAGCTAAATTCTTTTTAACCCCTCGGGTAGAGTTGAATGAGTTTGAGTCTGCTTTGGTTCAGGCGAGAAAGATAATTGATTCTTATTTACGACAAAATTTTTTTTACAAAAAACAACCCCGAGAGGCTTTTGCCGCCTATTTTTGTAATTTAATCACTGCTTTAGATGCTCATAATCAAGATAGGAAAATAACAGAGCAGGTTTTGGATTTAGCTAAAGAATTTATTACCCTTAATCAACACAGCGAAGCAAATAATTGTGGTGATGATAAAAGTAAGGGTTTAAAGATAATTTTTAATCAACTTTCAGATAACAAGTTAAAGTTGGCCGAAGAAGTATTGAATTTTAATCATGAGAAAACGGATTGGGATGAAAAAAACTTTGAGTTTTATTTTAAAAAATTAGCTGACTACTGTGAGAAGATAATTTTTAATATGGAATTAAATGATACCTCTGATCTTAATAGTGTTTTCAGTTTTTTTAAATAACTATAAATAATTTGAGCTCCCGTCGGGAATTGAACCCGAGATTGTATCTTACCAAGATACTGTTATACCACTTAACTACAGGAGCTTTTTATTTCTTCTATCTCTTTATTTATAATGTCTCTTAATTTTTTATTATAAAATATTAGAGTAAGAACACCATATTTTGACTTTTTTATATATGTGCCTTTTCTATTTAATTTAATGATCTGGGTTTTTAAAAAATTTCTTTTATTAAGGTGTAATTCTTTACACCAGTAGTTTATTGCTTTATCGGGATCTATGTCATCAAAAAGATGGAGAGCAAATCTTAGTCTTTTTTCCTTAATTTGATAGATTTCCTTTAGAAACCTAAGAAAAATTTGAATAAATTTTGGATCAGAGTTGCAAATTCTTACATTATATTTATCAGCTTTAGTTCCCTCGCCCCAGTAAAATCCCAAACCCAATGCTTTTAAAAAGATTTGTTGGTGGTTAAGACCTTTTCTTTTAGTAAAAGGATTACCAGTGGGATTACGCTTAACATAAGTAGCTTCACTTCTAGACCTTCTTTTTAAATTATATTTATCCATCCAATAGGATACTTTATTTTCAGAAACTTGAATTTTTCTAGAAATTTCGGCAACAGACAGTTTATTTTTAAAGTACAGATAATTAAGAGTTTTTTCTGAGATTGGACAGTTTTTCATAAAAGTAATGTGCTGGAGCTAGGATTTGCACCTAGGTAGGCCTTACGGCCGCTAGTTTTACAGACTAGTGCGATTGTCTACTCCGCCACTCCAGCATTTAAACATTATAGATATAATTAACCTTTATTATTATAACAAAAAATGCCACCGCTAAAAAGCGGCTTTATGGCATTTTTTATTACTACTATTAAACAGCAGGCGTACTGTCTAGTGACTCACCGGGCTTATTTTCTTCTTCTTCACCGTCAACTTGAGGAGTTGGGGGTGTTGGTTCAGGAACACCAGGAGTTGGTTCTGGTATAGGTGTTGGTTCTGGTTCAGGGATTGGAGGAACACTGGGCTCAGGTGTTGTTGGACTGACAGGAGGAACACTGGGCTCAGCCGGGGGTATTCCTGGTGTGACTGGATCAGCCCCTGGGACAAAATTCTGATCGTCCATAAATTAATTCACCCCCCTTCATAAAAGTTTTTAATTCTTTCTTCTAAATTTCACTATAAAGATTTTTTTTAAGATTGTCTAGAGGGAGTTTAACTGTTTTCTAAAGAAACAAAAAAAAGAGCTGATGGTCGGGGTCGAACCGACGACCTGCTGTTTACAAAACAGCTGCTCTGCCAACTGAGCTACATCAGCTTATAGATACCTAAAGCCCCACCTTAAAGCATTATACCAGGCATTTCCCCGGATAATTCCAGGACGGGGCTCTGTTCTTTAAACTAAAATAGTTTAAAGAAACGCTTAAGCTCCTTTAAAAAGTATTGTGGAGGAAAAACTCCTGGTACTTTTTACTGCTTTTTAAAGTAGGGCCATTATTATTATACCAGCTTTTTATATTAGCTTGTCAAGAGAAAAGTTTTAGAGAAGAAGGCCTAAAATTGTCTGAATTATGGGGAAAATAACAATGGAGGCTAAAGAAGTGCCGTTAAAGATTGGCAGCAATATGGCAATCAGTAAAATAAGGCCATATTCAGCCATGGTTTCTTCTACTTTTAAAGCTAAATTAGTTGGCAGCAGTCCGGTTAAAACTTTAGAACCATCTAAAGGAGGAATAGGAATTAAGTTAAAAACCCCTAAACCAATATTAATGGCTAAGAAGGGATAAATAAAGGAGAAAATTAAGAGAGGATTTAAAGTTAGGGGGAGAAATTTAATAATAAGACTAATAAGGCCGGCTAAAATAAAGTTGCTTAAAGGTCCAGCTAAAGAAACTAAGGCTGAATCTCTTTTTGGGTTTCTAAAATTATATGGATCAACCGGAACCGGTTTGCCCCAGCCAACTTGGGCAACAATTAAAGCTAAAGTTCCCAAAGGATCTAGATGAGCAATCGGGTTTAAGGTTAAACGGCCGGCTAATCGGGGAGTTGGATCACCCAATTTATCTGCCATAAAAGAGTGAGCAAACTCATGAATGGAAACCGCAGCAAGAATTGAAATAAGCCAGATAAGAAAAACTAAAGGATTATTGATTAATAAATCTAACATAGTTTAATTCTATCATATCTATTTTTTTGGGAAAGTATGTTCTCGTTCAGACACCTTAGTGACACCTTGAAACATTAATGAGTGGTAAAATTGGGGTCACTATGAATATATATGGAACAGTTCTTCCCGGAGCCAGTTATCTAGCCTCACTCTCCAGAAGAACT
>Ga0210057_1007025_pt1 | contig 13820 bp, 7 predicted proteins | sample CryGeyCG2114_010_2_FD_183968 | JGI IMG/M metagenome (GOLD analysis project Ga0210057, IMG submission 183968) | Groundwater microbial communities from aquifer - Crystal Geyser CG10_big_fil_rev_8/21/14_0.10 (SPAdes) (version 2) | ecosystem: Environmental > Aquatic > Deep subsurface > Groundwater ... | reverse complement strand
CACAACCGCGCGACCATGGCCGCCGCAGGGGAATTGTACGGCGTCACCATGGGTGCAGACGGCGTTTCGAAAGTGCTTTCCGTGAAATTAGAGGAGGCGGAACGAGTAGCCAAATGAGTGAAGTCCCTCACATGCGCGCATGTGAGGGACGGAGTGGGTTGCGAAATAAAAAGAGTTGAGCCGCCCATTCGGGCGGCTCCTGAAATTGCGGATCATCCATTATGGATGAGTTCCAAGATTGAAAATGAATTTCAGCGTAATTGAAAAGTACACCAAATAATACTCACAAAAAAATATCCCAAACCCACAGTATGATATAATGTAATATCATACCGTGGATTGAGTTGTAGACATCTTTCGGTCACGCAGTTCATTTTTTAGATAAAAAGAAAAGCCCCAAGTGTGGGGCATTTCCTATGTTTTTTTCTCGGAGTTGTTGATTTATTTTGTGGTTGCGGCGATGAGTACTAGGACACAAAAAAACCAAGTCCTCCATAGATAGTCATAAGATCCATGGCGCGATCTCGCGTGCTTGGACTAAGATTCCTCCACCACTTCATCATAGCGTTTCTCCTTGTCGATTTGATCATTCTGTTTGCATAATAACACAAATAATTGATATGTCGAATATAACATGATAGGTTCGGAATTAGAACATTCGAAAAAAATGGAGGTGAACATGCCATTAGATGCTCGTGAATTCAAACGACGCTCTAAAGAATTCTTTCCTGCTTCATATCTCACGTCAATTGGTGTGATTCAAAGTGTGGCGATGGGGTTACTGGCGTTTAGGATTCTCGAAGCAAATCTCACACTTCAAGTTGCAATGCAAATGATTGCTTCGTTTCTGGCAATATTTTTGATCGCAACGGAATACATGTGGTGGTTGCTTTTAATTCGCCGAACTCCGAGACACAGAGATGTCGCCGTGCCGTATGTCATGGGCATCTTTGAGTTCTTGGCTGTTGGGCAGGTGGACAATTTAGAGAGCCGATGGTTTTTCTTCATGACATTCTTAACGGTGGTAGGTGTATGGGCGCTTCTTGTGGGACGTGAGGATTGTGAAAATCCGAAGCAATTTACCGGAAGCATGTGGGTGCAACCGCTTGCAATTCGAAATGCAAACAAAAGCATCGCGCTCGTTACGGCGATGGGAGCTACTTCACTGTTGGCAGGTCTTGATCTGCATCTAAAATTTTTCGAGTCTCGTGGAGTAGAATTTCGAGCATGGATGCTTTGTCTGCCGGCCTTCTACGTTTTTTGTGCTGTCATACTGTATTCAAGTTCTAACTTTTTGCAAGACATCAAAAATAAATTTGGTGTTGAGTAAATTCCAACATCTCACTGCCTGTATTGCACAGGCAGTTTTTCTTTTCAATCCCTCTTTATTTTTTTTTATCGTATCTCAACATAATTAAAAAGTATACCGGACAAAATACGATACAAAAAGAAAAGCCCCAGAATTTGGGGCAGAAGTTCCTACTGCTTTGTGAGACTCTCATTTGGTATACATTAGTACGAGCATGGCAAAAATTAATAGAGCAATTGCTCCGTGGATGGTGATCATGTCAAGAGTGATATCACGTGTTCCAGGCTTCAACTTTCTCCACCATTTCATCATGGCAAATCTCCATTATCCAAGTTTCCTATTCAAAGGATAACACAAACAATTGATATGTCGAGGTGTGTGCTTAAAACAGTGTCGATTCCTCTTTATTTTTTATCGTATCCAAGTGTAGTTGAAAAGCACACAAATGATACGAACAAAAATATCTCAAGTCATAGTATGATAAATTGAATTATCATACTGTGGGGTGCAGTGGGGCTTTAGAATTCGGCACGTGTATTTTTAACTTATTGAATCTCGGCGTAATTGAAAAGTACACCAAACGGCACGCACCAGTGCATTACGTACGTATATTCAGAAATATCGACATCGTTAGGTACTATATAATTGATATTTCCTTCGGTGCCGCGCAAGCGCCCCAGATCAGTAAATTCTTTCGCGTCTAAATCTTTTGCCAAATACACATGGACATTTGGTCCGTTGATAGTCTTGAAGTTCTCAAAACGCACGATGGTCTGTCCGTCTGATTCCACAATACGCACCTCTCCGGATGCGGGGTGAAGCGGAGTTTGAATCACCCGATATGCTTCCGATACATTTGACTGCGTGGATGGCATTGCCTCGATCATAGAATGTACTTCTTTGTTTGCCTCAATTATCTGCATCATCATATCGTTTTTCTGTTGGTCGGTGAGGTGGGCAATCGTGCCAGGGTCGGTAGATTGTTTAATTCTAGAAGGAAGAACGTCGTCAACGACAATGGTGTCAAAATAAGGTGCAATAAAATAATTTCCCGCAAATACGAGCGCTACGCCAATTACGATCCCCCACAAAAGTCTTCTCATATCGAAAATATATCACAAAATTATACGCATTAGGACATCCGATGTCCTAGGTTTACCCTACAACCTCCCAATCGATTTGCTTTGTCTCGAGCGAGGCATTTTTAAGCACCACCTTTACCGTGTCGCCAAGTCGATATTTTCTCCCTTTCCTCCCAACGAGTGCGTATCTCTTTTGGTCGTAATCGTAGTAGTCATCTGCCAAGGAGCTGATGTGCGCCATGCCTTCGGCGCGCGATTTTTTTTCTGCGAGAAAGAGGCCGTGCTCGGTAACTCCCGTTACGGTTGCTTCAAATTCTTTCCCGATGTTGTCCTTCATGAACTCCACTTGTTTGTATTTAATCGATTCGCGCTCCGCCTGCACCGCGGCAACTTCGCGCTCTGAAGAAGTAATTGCCGCTTTCTGATAGGCTTCCATTTCATTCTTACTTATCTCCGGGCCGTTGAGATGGCTCCATAAAATACGATGCGCGATGATGTCGGGGTAGCGGCGAATTGGGGAAGTGAAATGCGTGTAATGTTGGAAGCCAAGCGAAAAGTGGCCGATGTTTTTATGGCTGTACACTGCTTTTGCCATCGAACGAAGGGTTGCCATTTGGATGAGCATTTCTTCCGGCGTTCCTTTTACATCACGAAGAAGCTTATCAATATCTTTTGAAGCAATTTGATGCCCGTCTTTTCCTAGGTCGTAGCCGATTGCTTTGAGAAAAATCTGAAGTTCTTCAATTTTCTCCGGGTCAGGAGTGTCGTGAATTCGGTAAATAAAGGTGCGTTGATGCTCTTCTTTATCTTTGCAGTGGGTGCCAATCCACTCTGCCACCTCGCGGTTAGCAAGAAGCATTAATTCTTCAATGAGCTTCATCGTCTCCAGTCGCTCCTTTACGAATACACGAATGGGCTTTCCTTTTTCGTCCAATTCAAATCCAACTTCTTCAGTGTCAAAAGAAATCGCTCCTTTTTTCTCACGTTCTTTTCTAAGGGCTTTTGCAATAGTGTCTGCAAGCAGAAGCTCGTCTTTTAAAATCCCTTCTTTTGCGTCCAACACCTCTTGCGCTTCTTGGTAAGTGAAGCGATGTTGTGAGCGAATGACACTTCTCCCAAACCACCTGTCCACCACAGTACAAGGGGAGCCCTTGTACTGTTTTGAAATGGTGAAGATGGCCGAGAAGGCGAGACGATCCACGCCTGGATTCAGAGAGCAAATGTCATTCGACAAAATTTCAGGGAGCATCGGGATTACCCGGTCAACGAGATATACGGATGTCCCGCGTTTACGCGCCTCTTTGTCGAGCGCGGTTCCTTCCCGCACATAATGGGAGACATCGGCGATATGAATACCGACTTCTACATTGCCTCCCTCAAGCGTTTGAATGGAGATGGCATCGTCAAAATCTTTTGCGGTTTTCGGGTCAATGGTAAAGGTAGGGATACTTCGCATATCTCGACGCGTGCGGATATCTTCGTCTTCCACTGCCGGTTTTTTACCAATCTCTTCCGCTTCTTTAAGCACACTTTGCGGGAACATTTCCGAAAAACCGTGAGTGATCATCACCGACTGCATTTCCGTTTCGTGCTCGCCTGCTTTTCCTAAGATATGAATGACATCACCCACCGGATCAACATTCGGATTTTTCCAGTGTACAATTTTAATAAGCACTTTATCTCCCGGAATTGCTCCTTTTATGTCTCTTATGCGCACTGTTGCATGCATGCGCTTATCATCCGCTTCGAAAAAGGGCGCACCGGGACCCTTTTTTAATACGCCCACAAAATCTTCGGTGGCGCGCTTAAGGATCTTTTTCACCTCTCCTTTGGCCCGCCCCCCTTTCTTTTTTTTGAGAATGGCAACTTGCACCGTGTCGCCGTTTAGGGCGATGTTGATACGGTTTCGCGGGATATAGATATCTTCCTCAAAATCCTCATGCGGAAGAAAGCCGACGCCACTTCGCGTGACGCTGATAATACCCTCTGCGAGCTCGTTTTTCATTGGCGTGAGTATACCAAGTCTCGGGCATTGTTGCCTGCAAATTGGCCTGTGCAGGATTGACCTTGCTCATATCCTCTGGTACAGTTCTGCCGTTATGTTAAAGATTCGAATGCAAAGAACCGGCCGGAAAAACGACCCTGCTTTTCGCGTAGTGGTCGCCGAGCATACCATTGGACCAAAGAGTGGAAAGATCGTAGAAAAAGTCGGCTCGCATCACCCGCGAACAAAACAAACAATTTTAAACAATGATCGCATTAAGTACTGGCTTTCCGTCGGTGCGCAGGCATCTGACAGAATCCACAACATGCTTATCGCCGAAGGAATTATTGAAGGCAAGAAAATAAACGTGCTTCCCAAAAAGACACCGATTGTAAAAGAGTCGCCAGCTGAAGAAGCGCCGCCTCTAACTGAAGCGCCCGAGGGAGAAGGGGAGAGGGCGACAGAAACTCCCGTTGAAGAAGCCGGGAAGGAAGAAACACCAAATGAAAACAAATCAGAGGAAGCGCCAGAACAGGAGGCTTCTGTAGAGGCAAAGGCAGAAGGAGAAGAAAAGAAAGAAAACTAGGACAAAATATAATAGCACCTGTTGCCTGCCGGCATGCGCACTCATTTTGTTGACACGCATTCATACGTGTCTTACATTTTGTGTCAGTGGTATCCCGTGGATATCTTATTAATAGGTAGTAATGACTGCATGGAATTAGATCAGGAATTTCTAGAGCACGTTGTGAAGTCTCTCGTAGACAACCCAGACGACGTGAAAGTTAATCGAACGGTAGATGAGATGGGGGTCCTTCTTACTCTTGACGTTCATAAGGACGACATGGGTAAAATTATCGGTCGCTCAGGTGCAACCGCGAAAGCGATCCGAACTCTGCTTCGCATTGTTGGGATGAAGAATGATGCTCGCGTTAATCTGAAAATCAATGAACCGGAAGGAGGAACGGGAGGATTTGAATCCAGACGCGAAAAATCAGTGGACGAGGCGCTCGCAGATTTGTCTGAATAATGCGCTTCTATAGAACATAGTAAAGACAAACACAAAGCGCGCCGCTTTCCTGCGGCGCGCTTTGTTGGTACAAAGAGGTATGGACAAACATTTCGGTCTCACAGGAAAGGAAGGGCATACGCTGAAGAAACTAAAGAACATAAAGGGCATGGATGCTATTTACGCAATACTGCCTCCGCGTAAGACCGTAGCACGCTTGGTCTTCTTGATTGTATCTTTAATGCTCATACTCAAGGCATTATACTGGGCCGGTATTGTGGTGTCTCAAGATTCTCTGCTGGGCGAAGTAATCATACTGTTTGTGATTTTACTAGGAGGTGTGTTTTTCTAATATGTTGCATTTTCATATAATCACACTATTTCCCGAGGCAATTGAACCCTACGTGCAAAGCTCAATGCTGGGGAGGGCGCAAAGGGATAAAAAGATAAAAGTTTCTTTTTACAATCCGCGCAACTACACAAAAGATAAGCACAAGCGAGTGGATAGGCGCCCATATGGAGGGGGGCCCGGCATGGTGCTTGAGCCGGAATCAGTCCTTCGTGCGGCACAAGCGGCAATCGGAAAAAAGAAGAATGTCGAGACGATCTTTTTCTCTCCGAGCGGAAAACAATTTGACACGGCAACTGCAAAAAAACTTTCGAGGCCTGCCCGCCGTGGCGGGAGAAAGCATGTCATTATGATCGCCGGGCACTACGAAGGGGTGGATGCGCGTGTGAAAAAAATACTGAAAGCGAAAAGTGTTTCTGTCGGCAACTACACGCTAACGGGAGGAGAGCTTCCGGCGCTGATAATAGTGGATGCGGTTACCCGCTACATACCGGGCGTACTGGGGAAAATTGAATCCTTAGAGGATAGCCGTGTGGCAAGTCCCGACGTATACACGCGCCCGGAAGTGTTCCGTTGGAAAAATAAAGATTACAGAGTCCCTAAGATTTTGCTGTCTGGTCATCATGCTGAAATCGAGCGTTGGAAAGCGAAGCGAAAGAAGTGAGCGGAGTCCCTCACTTGTAAGTAAGTGAGGGAGGAAAGAAGTATCGTGTACCAAAAGTATTGACCACGGGACATCATGCAAAGATAGAAGAGTGGAGAAAAGGGAGGAAGAACATTTGACCCCGTTAGAGGCCTAAAATATAACGTTTGTTCTTTGTGGTAAGAATCATTTCAAGATCACACTGACTGCCTCTAACGGGGTTGACGCCATTGACATCTGGGTGTTTACTACGTAACTAGTGGAGACTGCGGGAGGTAGTCTCCTAATAACCTCTAAATGCGGAGAGGAGAATACAGATGGGGAACAGAGGCAAGCACCATAAGGTGAAGTGCAACCATTTCAAAGGAGGAAATGGCTGTGGTGTGGGCACGTGGGCGCCGAATGGGCCCGACAAGCTTTCATCGTCGTACTTCGACAAAAGGAAAGGTGGCACTACACGGCGCGTCTCTCGGCGCGTAACCTCTGGTGCGAATCAGCCTCAACAAAGCGGGAAATAACATCTCCGTGACCTCTATAACAGACGGCATGGGCGCTACATTCGCCCATGCCGTGTTTTTTGTTGACAACCGAAAAAGAATACGGTACACTCCTCCCCGTTGAATGAGTTACGGGTGCATACGATTTAAATACTATAAAAGACCACGGCGTTTCGTGGCAGGCATAGATTATAAAGTGTAAATTGCGCCAAGCGCTCGTAACCCTATATGGCAGGAAAAAAAGCTACTCCGCAGAAATTTTTTTCTCGGTTCCAAACACCAATCATATCGCTCCCTAATCTTGTGGAGACGCAACTCAATTCCTTTAAATGGCTCATCGAAGAAGGAACAAAGGAAATTTTTGATGAGTTTTCTCCAATCGAAGATCATTCTGGAAAGAAGTTTGAACTTACATTATCAAAGTTTTCATTTGAAGAGCCAAAATGGGATGAGCATTATGCAAAAGAAAAAATGCTTAGCTACGAGGCACCGCTTTCAATTGTTGCAAAGTTAAAAAACAAAACTACAGGGGAGACAAAAGAGCAGGAAATTTTTCTTGCGGATTTTCCTTGGATGACTGACCACGGAACATTTATCATCAATGGCGTTGAGCGGGTTGTTGTACCGCAACTCGCGCGATCGTACGGCGTATTCTTTGATGCAAACGCATACAAGGGAGTTTCCTATTTTATGGCGAAAATTATTCCGGCTCGCGGCGTGTGGATTGAGATTGAATCAGAAGCCGATGGCGCAATTTATGTAAAAATCGATAGAAAGAGAAAGTTTCCTGTCACGAGCTTGCTCCGCGTACTCGGGCTCGGGAAGGAAAAGGACATGGTTAAAGCGTTTGTAAAAATTCCCGGCGGCGAGGAGATGATTAAAAATACGCTCACACATGACACCGCAACCACTGTTGAGGAATCATACGTTGAAATATACCGACGGCTCCGCGATGGTGATATTGCAACTCCTGAATCTGCAAAGGAGCACGTTGATCTCATTCTCTCTCAAGAGCGGTACGATTTATCACAGGTGGGCCGTTTCCACTTCAATAGGCGCTTCGGGATGTCCACGGCGAAGAAAGATTTAACCGGACAGACGCTTACGCAAGAAGATGTAGTTCAGATTTTAGGGCACATCATCACCTTGAACAACGATCCTAAGGCCGGTCCAGACGACATCGACCACCTCGGATTTCGACGTGTCCGCTTTGTGGGCGAACTACTACAACAAAAGATGCGCGTCGGAATGAGCAGAATGAAGCGGAACATCCAAGACAGGATGTCTACCGTCGATGCTGAAACTACGCTTCCTGTGCAGTTTATCAATCCAAGACCGTTCTCCGCGTCGGTCAAAGAATTTTTCACTGCAAATCAGCTCTCTCAAATGATGGACCAGTACAACGTACTCGCCGAAATTGAGCACCTTCGAACGCTTTCAACCTTAGGGCCGGGGGGTCTTACCTCCGAGCGTGCAGGTCTCGACGTGCGCGACGTGCACTCGAGCCATTACGGACGCGTGTGTCCGATCCACACTCCCGAAGGAAAAAATATCGGACTCGTCTTAAGGATGTCGCTCTATGCACGGCCAAACGAGTTCGGTGTTATTGAAACGCCTTACGCAAAAGTAGAAAAAGGAATTGTAACGAAAGAAATCGTGTACATGAATGCGCTTGATGAGGAAAAATACGCCATTGCGCACGCCGCGGTGCCAAGGGACGCGAATGGAAAACTCGAACCGCAAATGGTGGAGGTGCGAAAAGCAGGAGAGCCCGAATTAGTGAAGCGCAGTGAGGTTGAATTTATTGAGATTGCAACGAACCAGCCGTTTTCGGTCGCGACTTCCCTTGTGCCGTTTGTTGAAAATGATGACGCGAACCGCGCTTTAATGGGATCAAACATGCAAAAGCAAGCGGTGCCGCTCGTAATGCCGAGCGCACCGGTCGTCGCAACCGGCATTGAAGAGGCGGCGGCGCGCGATTCCGGCCGACTCGTTATTGCCAAAGAGGCGGGAGTCGTAACCTACGTTGATGCGAAAGCGATCAAGGTAAAGGGCTCTGGTAAAGAGAAAGAATATGCACTGGTAAACTTTTCGAGAACAAACAAATTTACCATGTTCCACCAAAGGCCGACCGTTTCTGTCGGTGACAAGGTAAAGAAGGGGCACGTACTTGCAGATACGTCATCGAGCGATGGCGGGCAACTCGCGCTCGGGCAAAATGTGCGCGTTGCGTTTATGTCTTGGGCGGGAAACAACTATGAAGACGCAATCATTATTTCGGAGCGTCTCGCAAAAGAAGCTGTGCTCTCAAGCATCCACGTGGATGAATATGTATGTATTGTCCGAGATACAAAATTGGGACCGGAGGTAACCACACACGATATCCCGAATGTGAGCGAATTTAAATTGAGAAACCTCGATGAGGATGGAATCATACGCGTTGGTGCGGAAGTGCGCCCGGGGGATATTTTGGTTGGAAAAGTAACGCCAAAGGGCGAGACACAACTCACCGCCGAGGAGCGGCTTCTCCACTCTATTTTTGGTGAGAAGGCGAAAGACGTTAAAGACACTTCAAAGAGAATGGAGGGAGGAAAGCGGGGCCGTGTTGTTGGGGTAAAGATATTTTCGCGCGACACTGGCGACACGCTCGAATCAGGGGTGATTAAGCGCGTGCACGTGGAAGTAGCTCAACTTCGGACCATTTCTGTCGGCGATAAGCTTGCGGGGCGACACGGAAACAAAGGAGTTATTTCAAAAATTCTTCCAGAGGAGGATATGCCTTACGACGAGAATGGAGAGCCGGTGGACATCATTTTGACTCCGCTTGGTGTGCCATCTCGTATGAACCTCGGGCAGATTTTGGAACTCCACTTAGGGCTCGCCGCAGAAGCACTCGGCTATCAAGCAGTCGTGCCTTCGTTTGCCGGCGCCACAGAAGCGGAAATTCGAGCAGAGCTTAAAAAGGCCGGATTCGACGAATCGGGAAAACGAGATTTGTACGACGGACGCACAGGGGAAAAATTCAGCCAGCCGGTTTCAGTCGGGGTGATGTACATGTTGAAGCTCAATCACATGGTTGAAGATAAGATACACATGCGCTCAATCGGCCCATACTCGCTTACAACACAGCAACCACTTGGCGGAAAGGCGCAAAACGGAGGACAGCGTGTGGGGGAAATGGAGGTGTGGGCATTTCTTGGCTACGGGGCCGCATATTCGCTTCGCGAAATTCTGACAATCAAATCAGACGATATTCTCGGCCGCTCGGCAGCGTTTGACGCAATTGTGAACGGAAAAAGAATTGAGCAATCAAATACGCCGGCGACCTTTAATGTGGTTGTGCGCCATTTGCGGGGCTTGGGTATTGATATTCAGTTCAGAGATTATGAGAGTGAAGTCGAGAGCGCGTAACACATACTACATATGAAAAAACACAGAGACACAATTCCACAGCATTTTGACGAACTCTTTGTATCGGTCGCTGATCCGGCGCGCATTTTGGAGTGGTCGCGTGGGGAGGTGACAAAACCCGAGACAATCAATTACCGAACGCAACGTCCGGAAAAAAATGGTTTATTTGATGAGAAGATATTTGGGCCTGAAAAGGATTTTGAATGTTATTGCGGCAAATATCGCGGTATCCGATTCAAAGGAATTGAATGCGAAAAATGCGGCGTTGAGGTGACTCGAGCAATCGTCCGCCGCGAGCGGATGGGGCACATCGAATTGGCAACGCCGGTTGCGCACATCTGGTTTTTGCGCGGGATTCCTTCTCGCATTGCGCTCCTGCTTGGCCTCTCTGGCGCAGACGTTGAGAAGGTCGTGTATTTCGCTGGCTATATTGTGACAAAAGTTATTGCAGACGAAAAAACACGTCTTCTTAAAGATTTGGAGAACGAATTTCAAATGAAAATGAAATCTGCCGCAACGAAAGAAGAGAAAAAGCGTCTGAAAGATTTAGCGGCAAATGCAAAGAAAGATATTGAAAGCATCAAGGAAGGAATTGTTTTGGATGAAGCATCGTACCATTCATTTGCGGTGAAATACGGAGCAATGTTTGAAGCAACTATCGGTGCGGAATCACTGTACGACATATTGAAAAACCTCGATCTCGACACATTTATTACGCAATTGAAGAAAGAACAGGAAACCGCCCCTGCCGTTCTAAGAGACAAGCTCCGAAAACGTCTTGCACTCGCTGAAGGAATGAAGCGCTCGGGGGTGCGTCCCGAGTGGATGTTTATGACACGCCTTCCGGTTATTCCTCCGGCGCTAAGGCCAATGGTCGCGCTCGAAGGCGGGCGTCATGCGTCATCGGACCTTAACGACCTATATCGCCGCGTCATCAACCGAAACAATCGACTCAAGAAACTCATGGCGATTCACGCACCCGAGGTGATTTTGCGAAACGAAAAACGAATTCTGCAAGAGGCGGTTGACGCTCTGTTCGACAACTCAATGCGCCGTGGCGGCGGCATTTCCGGCATGCTCGGCGGGCGGCGACGCACCCTCAAATCACTCGCTGATTACCTTAAAGGGAAGCAGGGATATTTCAGGCAGAATCTTCTCGGAAAGCGCGTTGATTACTCGGGCCGTTCGGTAATTGTTATCGGTCCTGATCTCGCGCTTGATGAATGCGGTTTGCCAAAGCACATGGCGCTTGAACTCTTCCGTCCGTTTGTGATCGCAGGACTTTTGGAGCGCGAACTGGCGTACAACATTCGCGGTGCAGGGCGGCTTATCGAAGATGGAGAACCGGAAGTATGGGCGATTCTCGAAGAGGTGATTGAAGGAAAGTATGTACTCTTGAACCGCGCTCCGACACTCCACAGGCAAAGTTTCCAAGCGTTTAGGCCGGTGCTTATCGAAGGAAACGCTATACAGATACACCCGATGGTGTGTGCCGCGTACAACGCGGACTTCGACGGCGACCAAATGGCAGTGCACGTTCCGCTCTCTGAAGAAGCCCAGCTTGAGGCGCGCCAAATAATGTCTGCAAACAAAAACATCCTCAAACCCGGCTCCGGCGAAGTGATTACCAATGCACAGCAGGACATTATCCTGGGGTGTTTCTGGATGACACAGATTATTGAAGGCACGAAAGGAGAAGGCAAAGCATTTCCAACGACCAACTCGGCAATTACTGCGTACGATTTCGGAGAAGTCGACTTGCGCGCAAAAATAAAAGTGCTTCCGAGCGATAGCGACAAGTATGCGCAATTTAATGGAAATATATTTGAGACGAGCGTCGGGCGACTACTTTTTAATTCAGTTATTCCGAACGATTTTCCATTCATCAATGAGGAGATTACGAAAAAGCGAATGAGTGCGCTTATCAATGAGCTCGTGCATCGATACAGCCTCGACGGTATTCCCTCTATTCTCGACAAAATCAAGGCATTCGGATTCAAGTATGCAACGCTCGCGGGGGTTACCTGGAGTTTCTCCGATGTCGTTATTCCTACCGAAAAGAAAGATATTGTGAAAGAAGGTCATGATGCGATTGATGAATTATGGAATCAGTATGAAGAGGGACTTCTGACAGCAGATGAGCGAAAGCGTCTTTCTATCGAAACGTGGAGCAAGGTGAGTGATAAAATTCGAGACCTATTGGTGAGTAAAATGGAGGATACCTCTCCTGTACACAATATGATTATTTCAGGAGCCCGTGGCTCGGTGGGGCAGTTGCACCAAATGGCCGGTATGAAAGGACTTATTGCAAACCCGAAAGGAGATACGATTGAGTTCCCGATTATCGCGTCAATGAAAGAGGGGTTAAGCCCGATTGAGTATTTCGTTTCAACGCACGGCGCGCGAAAGGGGCTTGCCGACACGGCGCTCAACACAGCAAACGCCGGATATCTCACGCGAAAACTTTTCGATGTGTCCCAGGATGTGATTGTGAACGAAGCAAATTGCGGCACCAAAGAGGGAGTAATAATCAAACAGGTGGCAAACGGAGGCGTAGGCGGCCCGCTTGCTAAAAAACTGGAAGGGCGCGTGCTCGCCGAGGAAGTGGACGCGGGAGGAACCATATTCAAACGCGGCCATCTGCTTACCTTAAAAGAGGCCGAGGCAATTGAAGCATCTGGCGTAAAAGAAGCGACTGTGCGCTCCCCGATGACCTGCAAAACGCTTCGCGGAGTATGCCAGCAGTGCTACGGCACCGACTTAACGACGGGGACGCTTGTGGATGTGGGAGAGGCGGTTGGAGTTGTTGCGGCTCAAGCCATTGGTGAGCCGGGAACACAGCTCACCATGCGTACATTCCACACTGGAGGGGTCGCGGCGGAAGGTGGCGACATCACCATGGGACTTCCCCGTGTTACCGAAATTGTCGAGCGGAGAAAACCAAAGATTCCTGCGACCATTGTTCGTGTCGACGGAGTTATAACGAGTATTGAAAAGGACGGCCAAGAGAGCGTCATCATGATTGCGCCGGATGCGGGAAGCAAAGCGAAACGCGACACGGAGTACCGAATACACCCGGCGCGCCGCATTCTTGTAAAAGTGGGAGACGCGGTCAAGAAGGGAGACTTTATGACTGACGGTTCTGCAAACATTGAAGATCTGTTTGACTATGCAGGAAAGAGCGTCGCGCAGGAATATATCATTGATGAGGTATTGAAGATCTACGAATTGCAGGGTGTGTCAACTGCACGAAAGCACTTGGAAGTTATCGTCAAGCAAATGTTCTCACGACTGAAAATCACTTCACCTGGAGACACCTATTTTTCAGAAGGGGCGATTGTTGAGGATGCAGAGTTTGAGAAAGTGAATGCCGAAATGAAGGAAAAAGGGAAAAGCGAAGCGAAGGGTAAAACGCTTGTTCTCGGTATTTCTGAAGTATCGCTTTCGCGAACTAGCTTCCTTTCAACGGTGTCGTTCCAGCATGTCACTCGGAAAGTAATTGATGCCGCGGTCACCGGTGCGGTGGATCCGCTCAT
>Ga0210057_1007024_pt1 | contig 13821 bp, 11 predicted proteins | sample CryGeyCG2114_010_2_FD_183968 | JGI IMG/M metagenome (GOLD analysis project Ga0210057, IMG submission 183968) | Groundwater microbial communities from aquifer - Crystal Geyser CG10_big_fil_rev_8/21/14_0.10 (SPAdes) (version 2) | ecosystem: Environmental > Aquatic > Deep subsurface > Groundwater ... | reverse complement strand
CTATGAAAAGGTCCATGATTGCCTTTCATATGTAAATTATTATAACTATGAAAGGATTCATCAGTCATTAGGTTATGAAACACCCGCACATGTTTATTTAGGTGTAAACTCAATATAGGATAGAACAGTAATGTTTTATTGTTTAAGAAACTGAACCTAAGTAAATAGCACCCCCAAAATAATTCCAGAAATGATTTCAGGAAGAGTTTTAACAAGTACAGTATACAATGTGTGTTTCATTTTTTGTGTCATTTTTATTATAATCTCTCAATTAAATTTGGTTTACGACAAAAACAACACCAAATCATTATTTAATTTTACCCTGCATAAGCAGGAACAACGGGAAGATTTAAATAAAAAGTGGTTAAAACATAAGAATGTGGCTTGCAAAATTCAAAATTAAGCATAAAACGTGTCGTTTGACGCCCAATTGTATCAAATTTAAAGTAACGGACAATATTTACCTTCTCAATTCATGGGAAGAAAGTAATACATTTAATTACACAGAACTTCATTTTTTACAAGGTAAAGAAGATAATAAGAAGAAATTTATTGCTCAAATAAAGAAAGACGCATCGTTCAAGAAAGTTGATATAGAAGGAGATCAAATAATTACATTAAATTCTCTTCCAAAGACGAAAAATGAATATGCACCAGCGTTTGATCCCCAACTCATCTTTGTCAAACCATGGATGGTTCGGTCTGATGGGCATGAATACTGGGAAGTTGCATGTTGGGATAAAAAACCTTTAATGAAAATAATAACCATACCTGATTTTGACGTCGAAATAAAGTCAGTGAAACAAATAAAAAGAATCGACTTTTTTATTCCACAACTTCGCCCCAAACTTTCACTAAAACAAAAAGAAGCTATTGAATTAGCAGTAAAAGAAGGGTATTACAATTTTCCGCGAAAGATTGATTTAGAGAAATTAGCGAGAATAAGTAAAGTAAAACGGCAAACATACCAAGAAAATCTCAGAAGAGCAGAAAAGAAGCTTATTCCATTCTTAACCGAAAATATTGAATGATTTATTTATAAAGGGAACATTTAAATAGTCTTACTTTGTTTATAAACGTAATAGAGATTAGGGGGTACTATTTATGGCAACTGTGAATGCAAAGAAAGAGACCAAAAATCCTAAAAAAGGAACTAAAGGATGGGGCACAAAAGAAATTAGAATTGTTAATATTGTTGTTTCTACCGGGCTTGAGAAAGACATTCCATTAGAAAAGATGGCTACCACCCTGCCAAATACCGAATATAACCCAGAACAATTTCCAGGATTAGTATTACGAATCAAAGAGCCAAAAACGTCTGCACTTATTTTCAGTTCAGGAAAAGTGGTTTGTACCGGCGCCAGAACACTTGAAGATGTTGATAGAAGTATTCAAAGTATTATTAAAAGTCTTAAAAAACTTAATATTACCGTTACCATAACGCCAGAAATTACTGTACAGAACATAGTGGCATCGGGTAGTATTGGGATGGACCTTAATCTTAACATATTGGGTATAAAATTGCCAAATACAGAGTACGAACCAGAACAATTTCCAGGTCTTGTTCATAAGTTAAAAGGAACAAATGCAACATTCTTATTGTTCAGTAACGGAAAAATTGTGTGTACAGGAACAAAAACTGAACAAGAAGTTCATGATGCAACAGACAAATTGATTGAAAATCTTAAGAAAGTGCTGAATAAATAGTTTTTAATCTTATTTTAATACCTTTTTTTACATAACCACATAATCACCCAAATCTTTAAATAATTCCCTCTCTTAAGTTTTTTGTGGGATAATCAAATGGGGGAACTGTCTTTACGTCTGAACGCAAGTAAGTGGAAGTACTGGGCGTACAAAAAGATAGTGTGGTTTATATGGAAGTAGATGAACAAATTAAAATATTTAGGGAATTTATTGAGAAGAATTATTACCCACAACTTCTTGAAGCAGTAAGAAAAGGGCAGAAATATCTTGTTCTTGACTTTTCGGAATTGGTTAAATTTAATACTGAAATAGTAGAAGAGATTCTAGAAAGCCCAGAAGAATTGTTAAAAGCGGCAGAACATGCCGTGAAAGAGTTTGACTTACCAAAACCAATCAAAAAATTTACTGTTCGTCTTAGAAATATTGCAGAATCTCAAAAAATTAACATTAATGAAATTCGAAGTAAACATCTTGGAAAGTTTATTTGGTCAGAAGGAATTGTAAGACAAAAGTCAGACGTTCGACCGCACGTTGTTGCTGCAAAATTTGAATGTCCTTCCTGCGGAAATATATTAAATGTTCTTCAACTTGATAAAAAATATAAAGAACCAACACGATGTGGGTGTGGAAGAAAAGGAAAATTTAAAGAGATAGCAAAAGAACTTGTTGATGGACAGGGTTTAGTTCTTGAAGAATCGCCAGACGATCTTGATGGCGCGCAACCTAAGCGAATTAATGTATTTTTAAAAGATGACCTTGTATCTCCCATATCTGAAAGAAAAAGTAGTCCAGGTTCACGTGTTCGCATAACAGGATGGATAACAGAAATTCCCATTAATTTACGTACAGGCGGAAAATCAACAAAGTATGATTTGGTGTTGGAAGCGAATCATATTGAACCAATGCAGGACGATTTTTCTGATCTTCAAATATCAGAGGAAGAATTGGAAGATATTACCATAATTGCACATTCAGAAAATCCGATACATGCCCTTGCAACAAGTATTGCACCGTCAATTTATGGCCATGATAAAGTTAAAGAAGCGCTTGTACTTCAACTAGCAGGAGGGTGTCTTAAAGAGCGACCTGATGGTGTTACGACACGTGGAGACATACACATTCTTCTTATTGGTGACCCGGGGTCCGGAAAATCTCAACTTCTCAAAAGAATAAGTAAAGTTGGTCCTAAAGCGCGATTTACGAGTGGGAAAGGTGCGACGGCAGCAGGACTTACGGCAAGTGTTGTCAAAGATGAATTTTTAGGAGGATGGAGCCTTGAAGCGGGAACCCTTGTATTAGCAAACAAAGGTTTTGCAATTATTGACGAGCTGGACAAGATGGGAAAAGAAGATCGTTCCGCATTACACGAAGCACTTGAGCAACAAACGGTAAGTATTGCAAAAGCAAATATTCAAGCAACATTACGATGTGAAACCACTGTTCTTGCAGCAGCAAACCCTAAATTTGGTCGGTTTGATCCGTATGATCTTATTGCAAATCAAATAAATTTGCCACCAACACTTATTAATAGATTTGATTTGATTTTTCCCATAAAAGATCTGCCAAATAGAGAAAAAGATGAACAAACGGCATCGTTCATATTAAGTCTTCATAAAAATCCTGAAAAAGCTGTTGCGCCAATATCAACAGAACTTCTTAAAAAATATTTTTTGTATGTACGAAAAAGAATCAAACCTAAAATGACTGATATTGCAATAGAAGAATTAAAAGAATATTATGTTTCTATGAGAAATTCTGGTATATCTGATGACGCTGGTGTAAAAAGCATTCCAATTACTGCTAGGCAACTGGAAGCACTTGTTCGATTAGCAGAAGCAGCTGCAAAATTGCGTTTTGCAGAAGAGGTTACACAAAAAGATGCACAAAAAGCGATAGAACTTATAGATTATTGTTTAAATCAAATTGCAAAGGATTCAGAAACTGGAAAAATTGATATTGATAGATTAAGTAGTAGAATAACGGCAACACAACGAAGTAGTATTAGTATTGTAAAAGAAGTTATTCAAGCTGTGGAAGAACAAATAGGAAGTAAAATTATTCCTGTCGAAAATATTATTGAAGCTGCGAAAGATAAAAATATTTCTCAAGAACATGTTGAAGAAGTTCTTGAAAAATTGCGTCGGTCGGGAGACATATTTGAACCTAAAAGAGGATTTATTCAACGTCTTTAACCATGGAATCAACAAAATTTTTACGACATACAGCAATTAAAACTTTAATACACACTCTTCTTTCGGGAAATTTTGTACAGGAAGATGAACAAAACCAAAATTACTTTTTGACAGAACAAAAAGAAAAATTATATAGAATAAATGTTATTGGAATAATTGTTCATAAAGAAACCGTTGGTTCAATAACAAATTTACTTATTGATGATGGATCTGGGAGTATACCTGTGAGGTTTTTTGAAGAAAATGATATTTTAAAATTTGTAGATGTTAGTGATGTTGTTTTTATTATTGGAAAAGTACGAATGTACAATGAAGAAAATTATATTTCTTCTGAAATATGTGTAAAGAGTAACCCTTTATGGCTTAAAGTACGAAAAAAAGAATTGAAAATTTCACATGGGGAACAACAACAAGAAAATATATCCATACAAAAACCCATTACAAAAATTAAAAATGAATACGAGGAAAATGAATTAAGTGAAGATAATGAATTTGAATGTGATAATAAAATTGAAATGTTACCTTTTCAAAAGATGATGATATTAATTAAAGAACTTGATTCTGGTGAGGGGGTTCTTATAGAAGATATTATTGAAAAATCTTCTTTAGAAAATTCTGGAGACATTATCATTAAAATGCTTGAAAAAGGTGATATTTTTCAAAATGTTCCTGGAAAAGTAAAAGTTTTATAATTTAAATGAGTTATCCAAAAAGAATAGGAGTAATATATACTTCTACAATACCTGCCACTAACAATAAACCAACACTTATTAATACTAAATCTAATACATCAATTAAAACTCCGTTTTCTTTCAAATTGTGTTTAATTATTGCAATGGATATTATTCCTCCTGCAAGTCCTGCAACAAAATATGCTGCTATTTCAAGGGCACCATGAGCCATATATCGAAAGAAACTAAATGTTGTAACACCCAAATAAGCAGACGCTGAACTCAATCCAACAAGAGATGTTACTTTTATTAATTCACTTTTAATAATATTTCCCATAGCAGTAGCGATAACTGATGCATTCCACGTTAAAATAAAAATAGCGCCAGAACCATACAAGAATGAAAATATGAGACAAAAAAAGAGTACTTTGACATTGTTCATAAATATTTTTCCAAAAAGGCTAATTTTGGTGATACCACCAGTAATATTTGCTTGAACATTACTATTTACACTTACAATAGCTTCATTTTGGAGCGTGAAAACAGTATCAACTATTGAAGAAGGGAATATAATATAAGAAAAGACAAGCCCGGCAGTGATTCCGAAGAAAAGAAACATAAAAAAGATAATAACTTTTGTATGTTCTTTTAGTAATTTCCATTCTTTAGTGGATTTAAGATCCAATTCTTCTTCATTTCGAATAGTTGTATAAAAAATGGGAAGTGTTGAAAGAACAATTAAAAAAACAAGAAGAAGTCCTGCAGCGTCTCTAAATACAATATATGATAAAATAAAAGCTATTAATGAATAAATAAATCCTGCAACAAACATTTGCCACGGCTTTTTTTTAAGACCAAATGGATTAAACAATGATTCAAGAACCATATATAAGTAAAGCAAATAAGTGTATTTAAATGTTTTTATGATAATCTTTTTAAAATAAGTTAAATAAATATATTTCAATGTCACAATTTGTAGTTGTTGAATATGATCATGCTTAAGATATAATAGAAAGAAATATTATATTATTTAAAACAAAAAAAAAGTAAATTTAATGAATTAGATAAAATTTTGCTTTAGAATGTTCAATTGTAACTGAATTTCCAACATTAGAAAATATTGATAAACTTGATAGAAATAAAGAGGCATTAGTATGTGGAGCAATGAAAAGTCTTTGTGTAATATTTACTGTTCGATTTCTTAGAATGGAAGAATATGATGCACAAATATGTGAAGAAGCAACAATAGGATAAATATAATTCAATCGACAAAACATTCTCCCCCCTTCATTTCTTATGGAAATGATGTTAAACAAAGAATTGAGTTATATGTAAAGTGTGTTAGGAAATAAAATAATACAATATTATATGTTTTGTGTGTAATAATACAATATTCTTTTAATTCTTCATGTGGAAAATATTAATTAAAAAGTCAATTGTTTAAATAAGTTAATGTTAAATGTAATCAAATACAGAATAATTAATTAATTATGATATTTTCTTTTTGGCTTTATTATTATATATTTAGTATTATATTATTATATATATATATATATATATATATTTTCTATATAGAAAAGAAAAGAAGAAAGAAAATTGTTTAATTTTAAAAGATTCGAAAAAAAAGTTTGTTACTACTTCTAAATCTATCAATAATTATTTATAATACTTCCATCTGCAATAGACTTGAAGAAATATAGAGATGTGAACTGTTATATTATATATTGATATTATTTATATAATAAACATAACAAACAAGAGTCACATCACACAAAAATATAATTTCCAAAGGAAATAAGGGGGTCACTATGTTGCGTATAGGAACATTTTTTGAAAACTTTTTAAAGAAAGATTCAATTTTTGTTGAAAAATCAATTCTTTTGTCCGCATACATGCCCAATGAAATAATGTATAGAGAAGATCAAATAAAAGAAGCAGCAAATATACTTGCCCCTGCATTACGCTTAGAAAGACCTTCAAATCTTTTCATTTATGGTAAAACCGGAACAGGAAAAACACTTTCTGTAAAACATATCATGAATTCAATGAATTCAATCGCAGAAACTAATTCTATTCCAATGAATATGATTTATCTTAATTGTAAACTAAAACGTGTTGCTGATACTGAATATCGTTTATTATCACAACTATGTAAAGAATTTGGAAGAGATGTACCTTCAACAGGACTTCCAACAGACGAAATTTATTCAATTTTTTATACATTATTAGATGCAAAAAAACAAGTTATTGTTCTAATTTTAGATGAAATAGATCATCTTACTAAAAAAATTGGTGATGAAATTTTGTATAATCTTACACGAATAAATGCAGAACTTAAAAATTCTCAAATATGTATAGTTGGTATTTCAAACAATCTTATTTTTTCGGAGAATCTTGATCCGCGAGTTAAAAGTAGTCTTTCAGAAGAAGAAATTATATTTCCTCCTTATAATGCGCTTCAAATTCAAGATATTCTTCGTAAAAGAACAGCAAAAGCATTTAAAGAGAATGTTGTTCAAATGGGAGTTATTGAAAAATGTGCAGCATATGCTGCCCGTGAACATGGTGACATACGAAGAGCCATAGACCTTTTACGTGTTTCTGGAGAACTTGCTGAAAGAAGCGGATCTCTTGTTGTTACCGTTGCAAATCTTGATGAAGCTGAAAGAAAAGTTGAATCCGATAAAATTATTAGCGCTGCTATTGGTCAACCAAAACAATTTCAAACAGTTTTATATGCTATTTTATTATTGTTCCCACAGAAAAAACATTTTTTTACAGGGGAAATTTATGAAATATACAAAACTATTTGCACAAAAAACAACTTTAATGTTTTAACACAACGCCGTATTTCAGATATTTTAGCCGAATTAGACATGTTAGGTATAATTAACGCAAAGATTATTTCTAAAGGAAGGTACGGAAGAACTCGCGAAATTTCATTATCTTTAGAAGAAACCATTACTATAAAACTTCGTGAAGTTTTAGAAAAGTCATTACGCGTATCATAAAAAATGGAATCTACCAACAAATTAATTAAAACCCTTTTCGATAAAGGAATACTTGTTAATAGAGATATCCTCACAAAAGAGGTTTCTGAAGAGATTTTACATCAAATCGAATCAGAATCTGACCTTATAGTGTTAAATTCTGATTATGTTGATATTATGACTCAACAAGAAAATTTGGTTGATTGGTATGAAATTGATAAATATCGAGTTGAATCTGAAAAAGATAGAAATGATGAATTGTATCAAACACATTTACAAAACTTTAGAAAAAGTGTTTTTATAATTAAAGATCCCAAAAACGAAAATAATAATAAAGAACAAAATATTACAAGCTTAGAAACAACGCTTAATGATGCGGCAAGTTCTTTTTCTACAAAATCATCATTTTTAGAAGAAGATTCTTCATCACTTCATTTACTTTCCTCACTTTCTCCATCACTTCCAACTCAAATTGACTCTGCAGTAACAATTGTTGTTTCCCATAAAAATATCCCTAAAAAGTATCTGGTTTCTGATTTTACACAATTTTTTGTATCACGATACAAATTTTTGGAAAATATTCTTCGATCTCGTCAGGAATTGCAACATACATTAACAATAAATAGGGTATTAGGAAAAAAGGAACGCGGCGAAGTTTCTGTAATTGGTCTTGTTGAAAGTATTAATGAAACAAAAAATGGAAATATAATTATTACTCTTGAAGATTTAACAGGAAAAATAAAAATATTCATTTCAAAAAATAATAAAAAGTTATATGCACAGGCAAAAGACATTGTTTTTGACGAGGTCCTTGGCGTTTCAGGAACGTCAAGTGATGGTATAATTTTTTCAGAAACAATATTGTGGCCCGACATTCCACACATTACTGAATTAAAAAAAAGTCCCGTTGAAGAATATGCAATATTTTTATCAGACGTGCACGTTGGTTCAAACGTCTTTTTACATGATGAATTTGCTCAGTTTATTAAATGGATTAATGGAAATGTTGGAAATCAAGAACAGCGTGCCATTGCACAAAAAACAAAATATATTTTGATTGCAGGAGATTTAGTTGATGGGATTGGTATTTATCCTTCCCAATTTGAAGAGTTAACAATTACAGACATACGTGAGCAGTATGAAAAGTTTGTTCAACTTATAGCGCAGATTCCGTCAGATAAACATATAATTGTATGTCCAGGTAATCATGATGCCGTTCATTTAGCAGAACCACAATCAGCGTTTAACGAAGAATTTTGTTCTGCATTATTTACCATTCCCAATATTACTTTGGTAACCAATCCTGGCGTTGTTAATATAGGTAAAACAAAAACTTTTTCTGGTTTCGACATTTTATTGTATCATGGATACAGTTTTGATTATTATGTTGCTAATGTAGAATCTATTAGAAATGGTGGTGGTTATCATAGGGCAGATTTATTGATGAAATTTATGTTAAAACGCCGTCATATGGCACCCTCGTTTAAATCGACTCCTTATTACCCTTCTTATAAAGAAGATCCTCTTCTTATTAAAATGATCCCAGACTTTTTTATCACGGGCCACATACATTATTCTAAAGTCGCTAATTATAAAGGGATTACTATGATTTGTGGTAGCTGTTGGCAGGGAAAAACTTCTTTTCAAGAAAAGCTTGGTCATGAACCAGAACCTGCCAGAGTACCAGTTGTAAACTTAAAAACACGAGAAGTAAAAATATTGAAATTTATATAATATAAACAAAAAAACAATGACCATTAAAATATCTCCTTCAATGCAACAGTACTTTACACAAATCAATGATGATGTTAAACGAAGTTATGATATTGCTCGTAAAGCAAAAAAGAAAGGATTAGATCCAGACAACGACGTTCCCATCCCCGTTGCAAAAAACATGGCAGAACGTGTTGTCGGGTTAATATCTGTTATTGCACCACAAATAGTTGGTACATCAATACCCAACCGTATTATTGAACTGGAAAAAAAATATGGAACTCTTGATTGGAGGGTTGCACTAACAATCTCTGAAGAAGTTGCAAAACAAAAATTTTGCACATTTAAAGATACAGTCGAAGCAATAGAAATAGGCATCCGAATCGGTTTTTCATATCTTACTCTTGGTGTTGTTTCTGCACCATTAGAAGGATTTATTGGGATAAAAATCAAAAAAAGAAAAGATGGAAAAGAATACTTTGCATTACAATACGCTGGCCCAATTCGAGCAGCGGGTGGAACCGGAGCATCAGTTTCAGTTATTCTTTCTGATTATGTGAGAATAAAAATGGGATACGATTCCTACGACCCGGACGAAGTCGAAATTAATAGATATACAACCGAAGTTCACGACTATCACGATCGTGTAACAAATTTACAATATCATCCTTCAGACGAAGAATTAAAATTTTTAATTTCAAACTTACCTGTTGAAATTGATGGTGATCCTACAGAAAAGTTTGAAGTTTCAAATTATAAAGATCTTCCCCGAATAGAAACTAATCGTATACGCGGTGGGGTTGCGTTAGTACTTGCAGAAGGTCTTTCTCAGAAAGCGCCAAAATTATGGAAAAAACTTTCAAAATGGGGTCCAGAATTTGGATTAGATTGGAGTTGGCTCAAACAATTTCTTGAAGTGAAAGAAAAAATTCATTCAAATGTTTCTTCAGACAACAATTCTCCAGAAGAAGAAAAAGGTGGTAAGAAGAAAGTTAAGCCAAATAATACATTCATTATGGATTTAGTTGCTGGTCGACCAATTTTTACTCATCCTTTAGGAGTTGGTGGTTTTCGTTTACGATATGGGCGCGGAAGAACATGTGGCATGTATGCAGTTGGTATTCATCCTGCAACAATGATTGTCTTAAATGATTTTATTGCAATTGGAACACAACTTAAAGTTGAACGTCCTCGTAAAGGCGCATCTGCAACAGTGTGTGATACTATTGAAGGACCAATAGTTAAACTCATTGATGGTTCTGTTCTTCGGTTAGATACTGCAGAAGATGCAAAAAATGTTAAGAAAGATATTGACACAATTTTGTTTCTTGGTGACATTATGTTCAATTACGGCGATTTTGCAGAAAGTGGCCATGATCTTGTTCCCGTAGGATATTGTCCTGAATGGTGGGCATTAGAAGTTGAAAAAGCCATGAAAAATCTATTTGGAAAAAAATACATTCAAAAATCTGCTGAACGTCTTGGAATTGAAGAACAAAAACTACAAACACTTCTTGAAAACCCATTACACGAAATTCCTTCGTGGAACGTGGCAATACAATTAAGTGAACAGTTTTATGTTCCCCTGCATCCAGAATATACTTTTTATTGGAACCTTATTTCTGGTGATGATTTAATTACGCTGAAAGAATGGATGAAAGAAGGAAAAATAAAAGTGAATGAAAAAGAAGTTACAAAAATTATATTTCCATATACACCAAAAAACGAGTTATATATGCGGGGAAAAAAAATACTTGAAGCTTGTGGCATTTCTCATAAAGTTGTTACAAAAGAAAATATTATTATTGAAAAAAAAGAAGCAATAGCTATTGCATATCTATTTGATTTTAAAGACCAAAAAGGTCTTGAAAAAGTCAACTTGGATTCCGAAATTGTAAAACATAAAAGCGGTTTAGAAGTTCTCAATTTTTGTAATAATATTATACTTCGAGATAAAGCAGGAACATTCATTGGCGCTCGAATGGGCCGTCCCGAAAAGGCAAAGATGCGTCAAATGACGGGTTCTCCACAAATGATGTTTCCTGTTGGTGATGAAGGCGATAGGTTACGAAGCATTCAATCAGCGTTGAAAGTGGGAAAAATACAAAGTGTTTTTCCTTTGTTTTATTGTTCATCATGCGAAAAAGACATGATTTATCATCTTTGTGAAGAATGCGGCAAAGAGTGTATCAAAAAATATCATTGCCGTTTCTGTGGTAATGTAGATACAGAAACATGTCGTCATGGTGATACTAATTCATTTAAAACACAAGAAATTGATATTGCATATTATCTTGAAAAAGCAAAAACTAGACTTGGCGAAACAATTTATCCGGATTTAATAAAAGGTGTACGGGGGACATCAAATAAAGATCATGTTGTTGAACATCTTGCAAAAGGAATATTACGTGCAAAACACAATGTTTTTGTTAATAAAGATGGAACGATTCGATATGATGCTACAGAACTTCCATTAACACATTTCAAACCAAAAGAAATTCATACATCAATTGAAAAACTTCACGAGTTGGGATATGAAAAAGACATTAAAGGAAATAAGATAGAGAACGATAACCAAATAATTGAACTTAAACCCCAAGATGTTGTTCTTTCAGGATTCAATTCATTAGAAGAATCGGCGTCTATTGTTTTAACTCGCGTTGCTAATTTTATTGATAACCTTCTTATTAGTTTTTATGGGTTAAAACCATTTTATAATATTAAAAAAACGCAGGATCTTGTAGGACATCTTGTTATTGGTCTTGCTCCACACATTTCGGCGGGGATTGTCGGAAGAATTGTTGGATTCTCAGAAACACAAAGTCTAATTGCACATCCAATGTACCACGCTGCTATGCGTAGGGATTGTGATGGCGATGAAAGTTGTGTTATGATGTTAATGGATGCACTGTTAAACTTTTCACGACAATATCTTCCTGAACGGCGTGGCGCAAAAACGATGGATGCACCGTTAGTTCTTACAACAACAATTAATCCTGCCGAGGTTGATGATCAGGTGTTAGAAATGGATACTGCATGGAAATATCCTTTAGAACTTTATGAAGCGGCGTTAGAAATGAAAAAACCATGGGACGTTAGATTTGGCGATAATAAAAAAATAGAGCAGTTAAGTAGCCGTTTAGGAACCCCATTACAATACGAAGGGTTTGGGTTTACTCATGACGTTGACGACTTTAATCACGGAGTATTATGTTCTGCATACAAAACGCTCCCCTCAATGGCAGAAAAGTTAATAGGTCAAATGGAAATTGCAAAAATTGTTAGGGCTGTTGACATGGATGACGTTGCAAAATTGGTCATCCAAAAACATTTCTTGAAAGATATAAAAGGAAATTTAAGAAAATTTTCAATGCAACAATTTAGGTGCGGGAAATGTAACAAAAAGTATCGCAGACCACCATTAAATAGTAAATGTTCGGCATGTGGAAGCAAGCTTATTTTTACCATTTCTGAAGGTTCTGTTGTAAAGTATCTTGGCCCTTCACTAATGCTTGCAGAAAAATACGACTTTTCTCCATACCTCAAACAAACATTGAATATCCTTAAAGATAATGTTGACACCATATTTGGTAAAGAAAAAGATAAACAAGTTGGATTAGCTAGTTTTATTAGTTAGTTTCATTGGCTTGTTTTACTAACTAAAATTATCCCATTACAACTTCTGCATGCGGCACTTTTTGTACAAATAATACATTATTTGCGTTAACAAGATCTTTGTTTATTCCAAGACCAACAGCATGTTTCCCAGTAAAATGAAGATGGCGAGCTTCCACAAATAATTTAACAACTTGTTTTTCGTCCATTTCTTCGCCTTGGTAAAACTCTTGCGTAAGATCAATTTGAACTTTTCCTTTTGAAAACTTTTTTCCAAGAATATCTTTATCGGTTACGACAATCAATAATCCATGCGGGCCACTTTTTTTCGAAACTATAAAATTCATATATTTTTCACCGGCTTTTTCGCACCGCATGCTTGACATTTCAAATATGTAATTCCTTTTTCTTCCGAAAGTGTCGTATCTGGTTTGTTACATTCTGCACAGAACACAAATTCACTAGCATATTTTTTGATTTTCTTATTAATCATCAATGCAGATACTTTTGTCCCAAGAATAACTCTTCCACGAACAATTTTTCCTGGTGTTGCAAGTTCACGAAGAAGGTATTTTAAAAGATGGTTTTCGTCCCTTTCAAGATCTTTCGCAATCTTTTTAAGATTAACAAGAACTGTTTTGTTTCCTTCAATATGTCCTGTTATTTTTTCTATGGTAAAACGTTCTCCACCTTTAACTTGTTCAGGGAGTTCTTCCACAGCTTTTGTCAGTAAATCTTCATACGCTTTCATTTTAGTCTTAGTTTCAATGAATATTTATAAATGTTTACCGAATAGGTAAATTTCCTGTGTTATCCTAAAATAATTTCCCTTCGATAGATTATTTCGTTTCATTTTATTAATCCTCCTCTTTCATTTTTCTTACGAACGCTTGTTGTGGGGTCTCTAATTCCTCGAATTTGAGACTCCTGTGA
>Ga0210057_1007022_pt1 | contig 13823 bp, 6 predicted proteins | sample CryGeyCG2114_010_2_FD_183968 | JGI IMG/M metagenome (GOLD analysis project Ga0210057, IMG submission 183968) | Groundwater microbial communities from aquifer - Crystal Geyser CG10_big_fil_rev_8/21/14_0.10 (SPAdes) (version 2) | ecosystem: Environmental > Aquatic > Deep subsurface > Groundwater ... | reverse complement strand
ATGTATAAAAACGTAAAAACGTTAAAGTATTTAAATCTTTCGTTTTTTTGATTTGCGGCTTTAAAATTTGAGTTTTCTTATTTTTTAGATTTTATTCCTTACATTCTATATTTTTATAAATAAAAGGAGCAGTGGAATTTTCTCCAACACTCACTTCAAAACATCTCTTTTTAATAGGGAAGCCTACGCAATAAGATTTCATACCCATATCAGCACAATTAGCAGATTCAAATCTTCCACCGCAAGTTTCATATTTCAAACCTAAGCAAGTACATTCTTTTTTGTAAAAAGGATTAGGTAAAACATATCCTCCTTGAGAATAACCACATTTTTTTGGAAAAAGAATTATTATTAATAAAATGACTACAAGAATCAAAACAATCCACCACTTCTTTTTCATAACTATCATAAGAAACTCTTAAATTTAAATCTTTCTACATCTCTTCCATAACTTCAATTCCTAAAAGCCACAAAGAATTTTTGATTGTTGTTTTAAATGCTTGAACAAGTTTCAATCTAAAAGCTTCTTGCTCGCTTCCTATGACTTGACAAGAATGATAAAATTCATTGAAAATCTGCGCGAGCTCAAAAGAGTAATTGGCTATTAAGCTTGGATTTAGGGAAGAAGAGGCTCTTTCTACAATTTCTGGAAATTCAGAAATTGATTTTACTAAACTTGCTTCTTCTATGCTTAGTTTTTCTATCTTAATTTTTGATTTGCTAAAATTTCCTGCTTTTCTTAGGATGGAAGAGGCTCTTGCATAGCTGTATTGTAAATAAGGGCCGGTGTCACCTTCGAAATTAAGCGCCTGCTCCCAAGAAAACTGAACATCTCGAGCCGGCTCATTTTTTAAAATTACATATTTAACTGCCCCTACTCCTACTTTTTCTGCATCGCCTCTTCTGTTTCTTTTGCTTATTTCTTGCTTTGCCTTTTCAATTGTTTTTTTTAACACATCTTCTAAAAGGATTATATCTCCTGTTCTTGTTGCCAGAATTTCCGCCCCAAATTTAACCACCCCAAAAGGCAGGTGTGTAAGTTTATCTGAGAAATCATATCCAGCTAATTTTAGAATCGCAAATAACTGGGAAAAATGGTCTTTTTGCCTGAAATCTGTTACATAAATCATTCTATCAAATTTATATTTTTTGGCTCTTTCAACAGCTGCACCTAGATCATAAGTAATATAAGAAGCGGTTTTATTTGCCCTTAAAATGTATTTTTTCTGCTCCCCAATCTCAACATAGACTGCTCCATCTTCTTCTGATTTTGCTATGCGCTTTAACAACAGACTTGAAACAATCTGCTTTCCTTTTTTTCCAAATTCGCTCTGACCGACTGTCTCATTAAAATCTACATTAAGCAGTTCATAAATTCTATTAAATCCTTTTCCTGAATATTTTCTTATTTCATCCCATGTTTTTTTGGTTTTTTTGTCTCCTAACTCCCAAAGCTTTAGCTTTTCTTTTGCTTTTTTTGTCCATTCATCATCTTGAAACTTTTCTTCTAATCCTTCTTGTACCTCTGATTTTTCCTTACTGCAGAACTTAACATACAATCTTAAAAGTTCTGCGACCGGGTCTTTTTCAAGTGCTTTTTTATCAAGCCATAATTCATATGCAACTATAAGTTTTCCTATATGGAGCCCTATATCTCCTAAATAGTTAACACCAATTGGCTCATAGTCTAGAAAATTAAAAATCCTCATCAAAGAGTCTCCTATTATTGTAGAACGAATATGCCCGATATGCATCGGCTTGCCTACGTTCGGAGCAGAGAAATCTATGACTATCTTTTTTTTCTTTCCTATCGCAGTTTTGCCATAATTTGCATTTATTTTAATAATCTGCTCTGCAATTAGCTTTTTGTTTACAAAGAAATTAAGATATGGGCCTTTTGCTTCTATTCGTTCAATCTCTGCCGGAAGTTTTATGTCTTTAGCTAAATGCTCTGCAATTAAATTCGGAGCTTTTTTTTGTTTTTTAGCCAAAACAAAGCATGGAAAAGCATAATCTCCTAATTTTTCATCTGGAGGAATTTCAATTAAAGACTCAATTTCCTGCTCCCTTAAATGAGTTTGCTTTATAAGCAAATTTATAATCTCTTTTTTCATTTTAAAGATTCTATTAAATTTTTTCTTATTTCACTTATTTTTTCATTAGTAAGCTTGGATATATAATCTTTAATTCTACTATTAAATCTTTCTGTTATTGAAATTGCTTCTAAGACATCTTGATTGTTTATATAAAAATCAGCATAATACTGCTTGTCTATTCTTTCTTCTTTTGCTTTGGAAATTTGTTTGTTGTCAAAATTAAATAACTCTTTTAGTATTATAATTGTGGCTCCATGATTTTCGCATTTAATTCCACATTTGAAAAATAAGGCAGTGGTTGCATGATACATGCTATAATAGGTCATAGAAATGGCTTCTGCCAACAAATTTCTTTCTAATAAAACCTTAGATGCCAGAAGATTTGAGTCTGATTTTTCAAGATAAGACTGCTTAACTTCTTCACTTGGTTCAACAAATTCTAATTTGCCTTCTTTATGGAGCTCATTCAAAAAATTGATTTTTTTCATAAAACACCTCTAAACCTTTGATCATAACATGATTTTTTATTATCTCTTTTATCAAGAGAGAAGATAAATTAAAGTTCCCTATTTTAGTATTGATATTGGAGTTAATTTCAGATATTTCTTGCTTTAATTTCCTATCTTCAGTATCTATATAAATATCAATATCGCTGTTTTCTTTTGCTAAACACTTGGCATAAGAACCGAACAAAACAGCCAAGTTTATCTTGCTATTTTTTTGAATTTTTTCAATAATTGGAGCAAGTAATGGATATTTTTTTATTACCTTTAAGAGTTTATAATTTTCAGCATTAAAAACATATATTCTTGCTTCTGCAGATTTTTTTAATTCATAAACTTTGTTTTTGCCTTCTTGCTTATAATCAATTATATTTTTATTTCTAAGTTCTTTTAAGAGTCTAATTAAGGTTGTTAGAGGTATAGAAAGTTTTTTAGATAACTCTCTTGCATGAATCTTTCCTTTGAGCAATTCTAAAATAATCTCAAATTCATTGTTGTTCCATTTTTGGTTCATATGAACCATTAATGGTTCATAGTTTATAAATGTTGTGGTTGCGAAGATATGTTTATAAAACTTGCTTGTTTCTTGAATTTATGGCAAAGAAGTGTGTGAATTGCAAGAATGAAATAGAAGAAGAATTTGGAAAGCTGCAGGGAACAATGCTGAAGATAAAGGAAAATGAAAAGAACTTTTTTGTTTATGTTTGTTCTACATGCCAGAAACAAGAAGATTGGGTGGAGACAGCGAAAGTAAAAAGTGTGTAAAGACAAAGGCGCCTCAGTAGCTCAGTTAGTCTTAGAGCGATTGCTTCGTATTGCAAGAATGATGAGATGACAGAAAAAGCAATAGGTCGCAGGTGCAAATCCTGCCTGAGGCTTTTACGAGACAATTTCCAAAAGATATTTAAATGAGTTGTTCTACATTATTTTAAGCAAATTTGCCCAAAAAGAGTATATTCGTAAATATACTTAACCTTTCCACTCAATTCAAATTTGTGCTAAAAGATGGTGTATAAGAAGTATGTATATAAAAGAGGTAAAAGGCACGGCCCGTATTATTATCACTCTTACAGAGATGGTGAAAGCGTAAGGAAAGTGTATATTGGTGGAAAAGAAGAGTATGGGGAGTGGTTGAAAAAAAGGCAAGAAAACAAAGAAAAAAGTAGAACAACTTTTCAGCTTCCTTTTATAACAAAAAAGAAATACTCTTTAATCATTCCAATTGCTATTTTATTGATTATTATAGGATTTGTTATTTATAACTATCAAATCACAGGCAAGGCAAGTTTAGATATTCAAAACTCTTATATTGCAGGAGAAAATATATCTGGAGTTTTAAAATTAGGATTGAAAAAAGGAGAATTATTGCCTATAGATTCAAAAATTGTTATAGAGCAAGAAGGAGTTATTAAAGAATATCCTTTAGCTCAGTTTGTTAATGCTAATTCTGAAGGTAAATTTTTTATAGAGAACACTGAGTTGAGTGGAAATGGTTTAGGGTATGGTTTTTCTGGTGAAAAAGAAACATACCCCGCAGTGTTCTTTAGATTAAAGATATATTCTGAACAAGAAACTAAAAAAGAACCAGAAGAGCCCACAAAAAAACCAGAAGAAAATATAACTGAAGAAAAACCAAGTGAAGAAATAATAGAAACTCCAGAAGAAACAACAAAACCAGAAGCTACAACAGAAACTCCAACAGAAGAAAGTGAAGTTAGCAAAAGCGAAATAACTAAAACTGAAGAAGAAACAGGAGGAAGTTTAATTACAGGAGAAGTAATTAGTGAAACCGCAGAAGAAGAAGAAGAGATTGAAGAAAGCTGCTCAAAAGATAATCCTTTTGTTTATCAGCTTGGCGCAGGAAAAAGCGCAGAAATCAAGCAAGGAAGCGTGGAAATTGAAACTTTTGATGAAAATGGAAATACAATAAGAGAAAAAATATCAGAAAATGCAGTTAATTTACAAATTTCAGACTCTCAAGCAAATGTAACTACAGATTATTCAATTACAAAAGGAGGTTTTGGACAGGAATTTTTAACAGACGAGCAAGAATTTTTAGAAATTAGTTTGAAAGATTTAGGAATTATAGCAGAACAGGGGATTTTGAAAATTTCTTTGGTTTATGAAGACAAAACACTAGTTGAAGTGAGTGAAGAAATTAGTGTAGAACAACCAGCAGAAAGAAAAATAGAAGAAATAGAAAACGAAACAGTAGTTACTCCCACAGAAAATATAACTGCAGGAGAAAATACTACATTAATAGAAAATATAACTGAAATTAATATAACAATAACTAATTTAACTTTGATTAAGGCTATTCCTGAAATAGAAATAGCAAAAAATTCTAATTTTAGTTTAGATTTAAATGAATATTTTGCAAATGCAGAATCTTATTCTATTGAAAAAATAGAAAACATATCAGTTACCCCACAAAAAAATATCTTGACAATTATACCAGATATTAATTTTATAGGTGAAAGACAGGCAAGAGTTATAGCAAACAGAGAAAATGAGTCAGTTGAAAGCAATTTATTTAATATAATTGTTTATGAAACAAATATAACAATAACAACAATTCAGGAAAAAGCAGTTATTGGCAGGCCAGTTAGATGGAAAAAATCTGTTAAACTTGAAAAACCAGAGAATATTACAATAAAATTGCCAAAAGAGGCGAAAGAAATTAATGTTTATAAATTTACAGAAAAAGACAAAGATGTAGAAATTGAAGAAGATATAACTTCAAGACTAACTGGACAGATAACAGCTGAACTTGATTTAGAAAAAGAAGGTATTTTAACAAGATTATGGAAGAAATTAATAAGCAGTTTAACAGGAAGAGCAATAGCAGAAATAAATGAAAGTGAAGAAATTGAAGTTATGTTGCAGGAAAACGCAACAGAATATGAAATAACTTATGAAACAGAAGCTCCGCAAGCTTATGAAGAAAATATAACAAATGGAAAAAGAATAATTGTTTCTGGGCCAGACGCATTACATTATGAAAATGTTTTGGCTTACACAAACATAAATGAAATTGTTTCTGTTGAAAATAAAGATAAAATAAAATTATACTGGTTAAAAGAGACGGGCAAAGAGCAAGAAATAGGAAAAGAACAAGAGCAAGAAGAAAATTTGAGTGCAGGACAACTAATTGAAAACATAAGTGAAGAAATTAATATTTCTAAAATTGAGAATATTACAGAGGAAGTTAATGTTTCCTTACAAAAAATAACAGATGAAACAATTCAAACACAAGAAAAAACAAGTGAAACTTTTGACTCTACAGGTTTAATAACAGGGCAGGCTGTATTAGAAGAGAATATAACTGGAGAAACAAGCGAAACTAATGGCTCTGAAAGCAATTTATTAATTAATGAATCAAATGAAAGCATAGCTGAGCAAGTTGGGCAGGGCATTAAAGAAGTTATCAGAGAAATAGTTAATATAAATGAAACGCAAGAACAAATAAGCCAGCAGATAATAAGAAAAGAAATTAACTTCACTGCTTATGATTTAGATAATGACGGCATGATTGATTATATAGAATGGAATGCAGAAAGATTAAGCAACCAAACTTATGAGCTTATCATTGAAATAAGCAAAGCAGAGCATTTAGATGAAAACCGCACTTTTTTATCAGATGTTTATGAGCAAGTTAAAGCTTTAGATAATAATTGGAGCTAGCCAATAAACAATAATGAATATGTGAGGGTAACTTTTGAAAGAAATTTGACAAGAGACAGAGATATAACAATTTATGCACGTTCAGCAGATAATAATTCTGCTGAAATTGAAGTTTATATTGAAAATAGCAATGAAACAATAGCAAAATTTGAAAATATTAAAGAAGAAAATTGGTATAAAGTTTACTTGACAAATTTAAGTGAGTCTTATGATAATGAGACGCAGATTTTGACATTGGATGAAAATGGAGAGGAAGAATGGAAATATTTTTATGAATTAAACAAAAATGAAAAAGTTGCTACTTTGAATCAAGATAATAGAGAATTAGAATATCAAAACCCAATTGAATATCAAGAATTTGATTACGATGATGATATGTATAAAATTGAATTAGAAGATGGCTCCAATTTATTAGTTAGTGAGAAGCATAAGGTTTATGTTTCTTATGCTGAAGAAAGAGGCTCTACTGTAAATTTATCTTCATATAATGTTATGAACTTACCCTCAAAATCTTCTGATTTGGTTTCTTTAAGTAATTTAGAAAATGAATTTAATAATAATTCTGGATTGTCTTGCGGGGTTCTTAACCAGACAATTGAGAATATTGTTTCTTTGTTATATAGGGATTCTTCAGTAAAATCCCAATCATTAGTCACAAATACTCTTTGTTCTGATTTAGAGAACTCTGATAATTTGCCATTGTCAAGTTGTTTGGGTTTGAAAATTACATCAAAATCTTTTTTAAGAAATTGCAGTAATTCTTTTTTGACATTCTCATCAAGCAGGAATTTGAGTTTCTTGTCTTTTGATGTTGATGACAACATTGTCTCCTCCTTTAACAAGACTTCCTGCATAATGCAAAGCTGCTTTGATATGTTGTTTTGTGAGGGGTACAAGGAATGCATTAAGAATTTTTTCTGCTGGAACTCCAGCTTCGAGCATCTCCAAGACTTGCCAGACCATGATTCTTGTGCCTTTGAAAGTGGGCTTTCCATGACAGATATTGCTGTCTGCAACAATATACTCATTGATTTTAATTCTCATTGTGAAGATATTAATAATAATGATTATTTAAGTTTTTCTATAGCTAAAAACTTGTTAGATTTCAAACTCCAACCAATCACAGAAACTTATGAAGAAATAAAGCAGGGCAAAGAGCTTTATTTCTTAGATGCTGGGAATAATCCTGTTAGAGTTAGGAGCATAGAAAAGCAAGATTATGATGGCAAGATATATGATGTTGATGTTGAAAATGATATTGTGCTTGTGAGAAGGAATAAAAGAGTTGATAATTTAGAAGAAAACTCAATTAAATCTCAAAATATTAATGATAAAGATTCTGATAATTTAAATGATAAATTAAGTTATAAAGATGATACTGGTGAGCTAGAAGAGAGTCAAACTTTATTAGAAAATAGGCAGGGGAAAAAGATTATAAGAGAGAAAGGGGTGGGAGAGATTATAAGAGAAGGAATTGCTGTTTGGAGTGGAAATTCAGACAGCCAAGATGTTTTTGATTTAAGAGTTGTTGATGGAAGTGTAGAGTTTGATTATATTGTTGACCCTCCTGATGAAGAAATTCTTTATGTTGATAGTTATACTGGAACAAGACAAGAATGGACAACGAGAAATTCACCATCTCCATATCTTGCTGATGAAACTACAGGTTATATTCATGAAGACAAAACAGCTAGTGCAGAAGAAGGTAATTTTGGTTTTGCTAATACAACTACTGACAAGACAGGTGTAATAGCACAAACTTTTTTGTATTTTGAGGCATACGGAGATGACAATAACGATGGATTTAATGTATATCTTGATTCTGAAGATGGAAGCGGCTTTGTTAATGAAGGCAGCATAACAATAACAAGTGTTGGAAGTTATGATTGGTTTGAGTTAAATGTAACATCAAGAGTTAATACGTGGAGTGAAGTTGATGCTCTGTCTATGTATCTTGATACTTGGAATGGTGGTGCTGGTGATGACAGATATGTAAGAAGAGTTTATTTAAATGTAAGTTTTTTTCCTGACGAAACACCACCGACAGTAAATTTAATTTCTCCGGTAAATTACGCAAATACAAGTGCTAGTGTAACTTTTAACTGCACTCAGAGTAATGATAACCTAAAAAATGCAACTTTATATGGGAATTGGAGTTTAGGATGGCATGCAAATGAAACAAAAACAATTACAGGAACAAGCAATGAAACAACTTTCGCAAAAACACTAACAGAAGGGAATTATATATGGAATTGTTATGCTTGTGATATAGCTAATAATTGCGCTTTTAATGCAACAAACTGGACTTTTAGTGTTGATACAAATGCTCCTCTTGTTACAATTGTCAGGCCTGAAACCATAACATATACAACTTCATCAATTCCATTTAATTTCACTTTAAATGAAGCTGGGACTTGTTTGTTCAGCTTAAATACCGGTGTAACAAATTATACAATGACTGCAAATGCAAGCAATACAGGATTTAATGCTACAAATACAAGTATAGCAGATGGCTCTTACACAACAACAGCATATTGTAATGATACTGCAGGAAATAAAAATTATACAACAACAAAAACTTTTAGCAAAGATTCGACTGCTCCTCTAATAAATGTTGTTTCTCCAACAAATGGCACAGCTTATGCCACAACAACAGTTCAGTTTAATGTAACTTTAAATGAAGCTGGAAACTGGTGCGGTTTTAGTTTAGACAGCACTGCAAATATAACAATGACTACTTTCAACACAACTTATTTTAATTATACAAATTCGACAATGACACAAGGAAACCATAATGTAACTTTCTCTTGCAATGATACAGCAGGAAATATGAATGCTTCATCTGGTGTGAAATATTTTGATGTGGGGATATATTCAGTAACAGATGCACAAAATAATGCAATTAATGTGACAATAAAGTTCTTAAACATGTCAAATCACAGTGATGAAAAATATAGTGACGGAGGTGAAAAACACACTTACAATGTTTCAGATGGACAATACGATATAAAAATAATACCTGCAAACTCCACTATTTTCAAAGAGATTATACTTTATAATGCCAGTTTTAATAGCAGTATTAATGGATTGATTAGTATAGATGATCCAAGTGAAGCTGTAAATGACTTAGAGGTTTATGCTATTAACCCCCTATTAAGTTACTCAATTGCTAATATTACAATAAATGCAAGTTTAAATGAAGTTTATAAATGTGCAGAATGGAATTTTACTAATCAGACACCGCAAAGTAATTGTACATGGACAAAAGTAAAGGATATTACTAAAGGGCAGCTTTACAATATTACATTAACCCCTAATGATCCCGGCTATGCAGAGATTGCTAATGCAGTTCAATGTTATTCTGCGGGCTCTTCTGTTGTATGTTCAGAATCAGAAGTAAATACAAGCAATAATGTTTATGCTTACTCCAGTTTAGGCTATCTTGATTCTTATCAAAATTTGCTTGCACAAGCGCGTACATGGCATAATAAAACAGACATACCAGATGGAAGTACAATAGATGCTGTTAATGTAACAATTGAATGGTATGTAGCAGATACAGCAGAGACTTGCGGTGTTTATGTTTATAAAAACAGTACAAATGAGTGGATTAATTTAAGTGCAATTGGAAGTGGTGGTTGTCAAGGCACAGAAGCGATGTATTATTATAATGCCTTTCCTTATATAACTACAGAAGCTGATGCAGAAAATATTCAAATAATTGTTAATTATTCAAGTATAGCAGCAAATGACGCGTCTTCTGACGAGCTTTATGTTGATTATATTGTAGTTAGTGTTAATTATTCAGCACCAGACACGATTGCGCCTTTTGTTTATCTTGAATCTCCTGCAAACAACACCCAAAACACCACAACAAACACAATTGACTTTTATTATAATGTTTCTGATTCAAGCAGCATTGCAAATTGCAGTTTAATGATAAACTATCTTGTAAATGTTACAGCTAGTTCTCCTACAAAAGACACAACAAACAATCTAACAACTTATTTGGCAAATGGAAATTACTGGTGGAGCGTGAATTGTACAGATTCTGTAAACAACCAAAATGGGAGCCAAACAAGAAATATAAGTATAAATGTTGTTCCAGACACAACATTTCCAAATGTAACTTTAAATTCTCCTGCAAATGCCTCAACACAAGCTTTTACAAACACAACTTTCAACTGCACATCTTATGACAACACTGCCTTAAAAAATGTGACTTTGTATTTTAATGGAACTGGGGGGGGTGGAGGAGGGACAATAACTTTGGTTCAAAACAAATCAAATGCTACTGTGTATACTAATCCTGTCACAACTTTTGGTTTAACCTTAAGTTCAGTAGCAATAGCTGGTAATTTATTAGTTACAGGAATTTCAATAGATAAAAATTCTGGAGCAATTACAGTTCCTGATGGTTTTACTATGATTCAAACTGGCTCTTCAACTACAGCTGGTACAGGAGTTTCTGGAGCATTCGCTTTTAAAATTGCAGCAGGTGGAGAACAAACTATTACTTGGACTTGGGCTAATTCCAAAGATGCTACTATGTGGGTTGGTGAATATAATGGAACAGCAACAAGTGATGTTTTAGATGTTTCTGCTGAAAATGAAAGTAAACTAGAAACTGTAACTGCTTCTTTAAGCACCGGAGCAAATACAACAACACAAGCAAATGAACTAGCAATAGCGGTATTTGAATCAGATTCAGGTAATTCTGTTGGAACTCCTGCTTCTTGGTCTTGGACAAATGGATTTGCAACTGTGGCATACTATAATTTGAGCAGCGGCAGTCCTTATATACATATAGCCAGCAAAACCTTATCTTCAACAGGAGAAGTAGAATCTACTTTTTCACATGGTGGCAGTGATGAATCTTATGCTGCAATAGCTACATTTAAAGCAGCTGCAGGAGCAACAGCCTGGCATGAAAATGAAACCAAGACAATAACTGGCTTGAACAATGAAACAACTTTCCAGGTAAATTTAACAGACAATCAAACATATGCTTGGAATTGCAGAGCTTGCGATAATAATAACAATTGCAATTTTTCTGTTTATAATTGGAGTCTTAATATTAACACTTCTTATGGCCCAGACGCAACAGCTCCTGTAATAAATGTTGTTTCTCCTGCAAATGCAACAACTTACACTACAACAACAATCTACTTTAATGTAACTTTAAATGAAGCTGGAAGTTGGTGTGGTTTTTCATTGAATGGGGCAGCAAATGTAACAATGACTGCATTTAATACCACTTATTTCAACTTTACAAATTCAACAATGACTGACAATATGCAGCATAATGTAACTTTTGCTTGCAATGATACCTTAGGAAATATGAATTCTTCTTCTGGAATGACATATTTTACAGTTAACACAACAGACCAGTATCCGAGCGTCACTTTAAACTCGCCAACAAATGCAACAACTTTAAATTACACAACAATTGATTTTAATTTCACAGCAACTGATAATTATAATTTGACAAATGCAACTTTATATTTTTGCAATGTTACTACAACCTCTAGTGAGCAACCAACAGAAGTTGAGTGGATTGCTAATAGATCTACTTGGTATTATAATGATAGTGATGTTCTACCTTCTAGTAATTGGATGAATACTAGTACTTATCTAAATTGGCCTTCAGGGCCCTCGTATCTAGCAACATCGGCTGAGACTGCTCCACCTGGAGTTAATACTACTTTAACTATGGGAGCTTATGCTTATATTACTTATTATTTTATGAGAAATTTTACAATAACAGATGCTACAAAAATAAATAATATGAGTTTTGATGTAGATTATGATGATGCTTATGTTGTCTGGATTAATGGTTATTTAATTAATACAAGCAATTCGAGTTGTGATTGGAACACACATAGCGCTTTATGTCTCCCTTACCCTCATAATTCATTAATTGATACTTCAGGAGCAACAGCTCCTTATAGACCTGTAACCTTATTAAATTCAACCCAATTAGACTATTTGATAACAGGAGTAAACAATATCTCTGTTGCAATAAAACAAGGTGCAACAACAAGCTCTGATGCTGCATTTGAATTAAGATTATATGGAAATGAAAACCAAACATCATCTACAAAAGCATGTGATAGTAATGGTTTTACAGCTAATACAACAATAACTCTTTCTGGCACTACAAACACAACAAATATAACACAAATTATGTTCGATAATAGAACATACTGGTGGAATATTTATGTTTGCGACAATGCATCTCAATGCTCATTTAATAACACAAATTACACTCTATATGTTAATACTTCTTACTCTCCTCCAGCGGCTCCAGAAGTTTATCCAACTTGGTGCGCGTTTCATTTTGCACATACTGATTATAGTGATGGACCTTCAAACACTCAAGATGAATTTACAACTAAAATGAAGCAGTATTATGACTGCGGTGGAACAAATGACCACGATACCTCATTAGACCAGACCGAATGGACAGACTGGATAAACAGAGCAGATGCAAATAACTCAGACAACAATTTCACTTACTTTTTTGGAGCAGAGTGGACTGGAAGCCAGCATATTTATTATATAACCCTAAATCCTTCATATACTCAACAAGATGCGGGAGATGCAGGTATTTTTAGTTATGTAGCTAATCTTACTAAATGGATGCAGCAAAATACAAGTGTTGGGCAGTACAATCATCCAGCAAGAACAAGCGGAGGAACTGATTTTAGTAATTCAGCAAATGTAAATGAAACCTGGATTCCACTTGTGGAAATGATTAATAATCAGGGGGGAACTTATTATTGGCACTGGAATTATTATTGGAATTGCTCTGCTGGAAGTGGATGCACAACATACACAAATCCAAAAGGAACTGGTTTACAAACTGCAACTGGAACTGGATGGGTAAAAGTAGCTTTAGACCAAGGTTATCATATTGGATTTTCATGTGGAAATGACAAACATGAAGATGTCACAACCTGGCAGCCAGAATGTTATACCGGGCTGGCAAATCCTTATAATTTTACAAGAGGAGGGGTTTATTATACACTCAAAGCGAGACACACCTGGGCTGCTGAAAATAAAACCTGGATGTCAGTTACAGCAAATAACGGCTCTGACACCAAGATTATGGGAGATATTTTCAGTTATGCGTCATCTACACCAAACATAACAATAAATTACAGAATAAATGCAACAGCAGGAAATACAATAGTTAATGTGAGCTTGTTCCACAACGGGACAATAGTTAATGTTTCATTATTTTCAGGACAGCAAAATATTTCAGGGAGTTTTATAAGAAGCTTAAATAGTGATGGTGTAGAAGAGTATTTGTTTGTTGAAGCAATTCAGAGCAACGGGCAGAGAGCCTGGAGTTCGCCAATGTGGATTAATTATACCGCTGTTACAGATAATGCCGCTCCAATTATAAGTGTTGTTTCTCCGACAAACGGAACAACTTATGCTACAACAATTGTTCAGTTTAATGTGAGCTTAAATGAAAATGGTAGTTGGTGTGGATTTTCACTTGATCATGCTGCGAACATAACAATGACTGCAT
>Ga0210057_1007019_pt1 | contig 13835 bp, 12 predicted proteins | sample CryGeyCG2114_010_2_FD_183968 | JGI IMG/M metagenome (GOLD analysis project Ga0210057, IMG submission 183968) | Groundwater microbial communities from aquifer - Crystal Geyser CG10_big_fil_rev_8/21/14_0.10 (SPAdes) (version 2) | ecosystem: Environmental > Aquatic > Deep subsurface > Groundwater ... | reverse complement strand
TCGAATAATAATCAAATCTCTAATATCTGAACGACGCTTATAATTATTAGTCTTTAAATCTTCCAAATCTTTCAATAAACTGCCAAGAACATCACTGACAGAAGGCAAAGTTCTTTCTTTCTCAGGCTTTTTTAAACCTAATTTTTCTAAAAAACCCATAAGTTTAACATTATTGTTTTAGATTTATAAACTTTTATTTACTATAGTAATACTCAGCTTTTTTCTTTTGTTCACGATCTAAAACACTATCAGTTTTATTGATTCGTGGCCGATGAGTTTCCTGATCATGTCTTAAAGTAATATTGAGCAGGTGCAAAAATTTATTCATACCTTCCTTCATAGTAAAAGGTCCGTGAGCAATACCATTTTTAGCAGGAACTCCTTCAAAAATTATTAATTCATCACTAATATAATCAATAAACAATAAATCATGATCTACAACAAGAATGCTGCTACCTTGTTGTTCAACAAAATCTCTAACTATTTTAGAAAGAGCTAATCTTTGTTCAATATCTAAATACGCACTAGGTTCGTCTAATAAGTACAATTCAGCTTTTTCGCTTAAACATTTTGCAATCATAACTCTTTGCAATTCTCCACCACTTAATTGACTTAACAGTTTAGTAAAAGTTTGCTCTAATTGTAAAGGTATAATTAATTGAGATTTGTATTTTGCAATGGTTTTAGCTAAAAAAACTTCAACCAATTCATCTTCTTCAATCTCTAAATATTGAGGTTTATAACTTATTTTTAATTCTTCATTAATTTTTCCTTTATCACATTTTAAATTTCCCGCGATTAATTTAACAAAAGTAGTTTTACCAATTCCGTTCTCACCTAATACACCAATAACTCTGTGCTTGTGCAAAACTCCTTTGTTCACTTTTAATTTGAATTCGCCCAAATCTTTTTCTAAATCCTCCCAACAAACTAATTCAATATTGGTCTTTTCAGAAAATGGTTGTCGAGGTAAAAACTTAATCTCATAAGGTCTAAAACGCATATTTTCATCACGAATATAACCAGACAAATAAGTATTAATGCCATTCTTACTTGGTTTAGGCTTACTAACAACCCCGTAAGCACCAGCAACACCATACATTAAATGAATAAAATCAGTCATGTAATCTAAAATAATTAAATCGTGCTCAACCAATAAAACACTCGTGTCAGAAGCGACTAAACTTTTCATAAATTTAGAAATATTAATTCTTTGCTTAATATCTAAGAAAGAACTTGGTTCATCAAAAATGTAAACATTGGCATTTTTCAAAGCAGTTGCAGCAATAGCAACCCTTTGCATTTCTCCACCACTTAATTGAGATAATTCACGATCAAGAACTTGCTTTAAATCCAACAATTCAATAAATTCATCAAATTTTTTTCTCTCATCAACTTTTTTCAATAAATCCTTAACTTTGCCTTTAGTTGTTTTAGCTAATAATTCAACTTGTTGAGGTTTATAACTAACAATTACTTTTCCATTTTTTAATTTTTCAAAAAAATTTTGAGCTTCAGTACCTTTAAACCGTTCAAGTAATAATTCAAAACTACCCTCGCTTTCATAATTTCCAAGATTGGGAGTTAAAATTTTTGCAAGAACCTTGATAGCAGTGCTTTTACCAATTCCATTAATACCTAAAATTCCAACAACTTTTCCAGCATTAGGGCTTGGCAAAGAATACAAACAAAAAGCATTCTCACCATACCTGTGAATTGGCTTCTCCTTTAACATTTCGGGCAAATTAATGATTTGAATCGCGCCATTACCCGGTTTAACACATAAACCACAACCAGTGCATAATCCCTCGTCAATACTCAAAACAGCATCAACTATTTTAATACATTCCTTACCAGTCTTATTTACCGGGCAAACTTTTTGAATCTGCAATTTCTGCTCAATACTTTTCAATTTTGTGTTGTCAACAATAGCAATTCTAACCATAAAAACATTTAAAAAGTAACACTTTTTAAATGTTTTTGATGAAATGCGCAATTTGTAAGAATAAAATCGAAGAAATCTTTTTAGGAAAAATTTTAGGCACTTACTTAAAAAACGAACAAGGAAAAAAATTCACAGTATGTTTTGAATGCCAAAAAAAGTTAAAAACAAAAAAAGAACTTCTAGAAAAATTATAATGCCTTCGTAGCTCAGTGGCTAGAGCGATTGCTTCGTAAGCAATAGGTCGAGGGTTCAACTCCCTCCGAGGGCTTCATAGTAATAAACACTAACTTATTTAAAACTGATCAAATTTATTAATCACATGGCAAAAATATTGTTCGGAGGAAATCCTCAACATGACGGAAGACATGGAGGACTCATACAAAAATTAATTACACAACATGAGTTTAAATACATAGATGAACCTGAACGCATGTTGTTTGAACTTGCAAGCATAAAGATGTGCCAAGATGCAGAAATAATAAGTTCGCGATTAGCTGAAGAATTAAGACAAATACACTTTAATGGAAATTTATATGATTTAATTTTGTACGATTTGGATTTAATAAAAGCACAATTATTATTGGAAAAAAAACCAAGACATTTTGAAGGCGCAACAAAATTATACTTGAAACTAATCCAAACACCAACCGTGTTGTTTATACCTGGAATTTTAGAAGATGTTTTAAATCCAAATCCAAAATACGAATTTGTAATAATTCCTTATGAAGAAAAAAAAGTAATAGAAAAAATTAATTCTTTGCTTTGTTAAAATAATAATTTTTTTAACAATAATTTCTAAGTGTTTGAAAATCAATTTCAACTTTTATAATTAAATTTTAGTTGTGCAGTTGCACAAAAATAATAAAAAGCGGGCACGCTTGTAAATGGGAATTACATTCTAATATTAGCAACCCTTCACTTTCCTCGGTGCCGCAACCCTGCAAGCATGAAATTGCTTGGTTAGTGCTGCTACATTCCTGTCCTGACACAGTTTCCAAACAAACCACCAAGCAGGACAGCACGTCAACGTCCAGCAAAGGACTAACACTAAAATGTGATGCCTCTTCACAAGCTTCAACTCCACAAGCTATGGTTACAAGGGATCGCTACTCCCCCAGTCTAGCCCGCCAATAAATATGAAGAATACTTTGTTTTTAAGGTTTTCCCTTAAAAATTAATAAATGAATTGATTTATTTATACTGATCTAATTTTTTAGTTAAAATTCGCTCATTAACGAGGCCAAAAGTTAAATCTTTATTCTGACTATGTCTCATCAAAGAATCTTCAGTGGGTCTAAAATTATTGTCCACATATGAACAACCCTTAAAATAACCAACAGTCATATTTCCATTGCCTTGACCTTCTAAATCACCCCACAATTGTTTAGCTTCAGCAATAGTGCCTGCACAATTACCTCCATGAGGATTATCTACCCCTCCACTTCCAAAATATTCATCAGCTAAATCCCCGAAACTATGACCAAATTCATGAATTGCAACAAGATAATTTGAATCATAGTCTCCGAAAGAAACCCAAGCCACAATATTGTCTGCATGATCATGAAATTTAAGTTTTGAAACAAAAATTATTTGATCTGCCTGAGCACAATTCTTTTTAGCATAACCTAAAACTTTTGTTCCTAAAGATAAAAAAGGTTTTACTTCTAAAGGATCGACTTTTTTATACACGTGTTCTGTAGTGAATGAAAGCATATCTTTTGTACTATCAGGATAATTCATTTGCCAAAAATTAATTTTATTCATATTAGATTTAAAAGGTTCTAAACGTTCAAATTGTTTAATGATTCTATTTACGTTGATTAAGAATATATTTTCATCATCATAATCAGTAATGAACAAAACATCTAATTTATCAGAACTATCCCCTTTAATATCCAATGGTTTGCAATCTTCATTAGATTTTAAAATTGTAGGATTACAAGAACGCTTAATTGTATGTCCTAACTCGCCAGTTTTTAATAAGTCCATATTTGCTTGTTCATTAATCGCGTCAACAATGATTTCTTCTTCACTAGATTTCAAACAAGTAAAATTATCTTCTTGACCTCCAACATCAACCATTTCTTTACACAACGCAAAAGTCATATCAACCATTGCGCTACCTCCAAAACCTAACCATTTAAGCATTGGCGCGATAAGTTTAGTGAGCAATCCTCCAACTTCACCTCCAACATGAACATTTTCACGCAACCAATCTTTAGTAATATCATCAGCTTTAGCATCAAGCCACTTAGATACTTTACCAACCCAAGATCTTTCAATCTTCCAATTAGGACCAATATCCCAACAAGGATCGCCAACATACCAACGACGACCAATCAATTTAAAATTACCAGTAGCACAATCATAACAATCACGCTGAACTTCTTTAACACAATCACCAGAACCCGCACAATTGTAACCATTAGGACAACCACACACTCCACAATCGGTTTTAATATCTAAACTTGAAGGAGAACAATACAAAGGTTGATTACTTAAACACTCTCCTTTTTTTGCTTTACCTTCACAAATAATTTTACAACTATTAACGGGAGTGTTTGTTGCAATAGCTTGATTTTGATCATTAACACATTCACTATTGCTTGGACAACCACATTTTCCACAATTATCTTCTATTTGTAAATTAGCGGGATTACAATAATTGGGACCGCCATATTTTGGAAAATTTCCTAAATAATTCGTGCCCTTCCAAAAATAAGTGCTATCAGTTAAAGTTGCAAAAGTAGGATTTTTATTGGAATCTAATTCAACATTAATATCAAAAGCTCTTCTTAAATCAGAATCATAAACTCTTGCTGAAATGTGGTTTTTTGTAAGAGGCATAATACTTCCCTCATTATGAATACTGTTTGCTTTATTTTTGTAAACAGTAATAGAATATTTTGTATCATTTGAATGCTTATAAAATTCCAGCATTAAATTTAAACTTGGAAATTCAACAACATATTCATTGTTTTGTTTTTTAAATAAACTAACCAAAGGAATCATTTCATTTCTGACACATTCACCAGCAACAGTCTCATCGTAACATCTTAAAGGACCTTGACAAGCACCATCTTTGCAACCATCAGGACAATTACTTGCAAAAACATAAACTAAAGTTTTATGATCCTCATAACCAGGAATCTCAATTTGATCCCGTGAACTTCCAAAAAAAGGATTATCATAATTTCTTCCCCAACCACAAGCATACTCTAATAAATTAAAAGACTTATATTGTATACATCTATCTTCAAACATGTAATCCATATCTTTGTTATGCAAAGTAACAGTTCCTTTATCCCACACTTCACGAGGATTATTATTATCATCTGTTTCTGTACAAGTAATAACTCCACAATCATCAACACAAGAATCATAACTCATTTCATAAAAATCACACAAGCCATCACCACAATTTCTATCTTGACTTGATTTGCAATCTTTACTACAAATTTTCTTAATACTTCTACCACTACTATAATCATAATAAACACTTCCAGGAGGATCACAAATTTCTCCTTGATCAATCTTTAAATCACCGCACTTAAATCTAGCACATGAACAATCAGTTAAATCACAAATCATTGCTGGAGCACCAATACAAGGAAAACCATTTTCACAAGCTTCGCCAGGTTCTAAAATTCCATTACCACAACCGGCAATACCTCCTCCGCCACCGCCTCTGGCTCCGCCCGGACCGCCTCCTCCACCAGCACCACCAGCTCCGCCTGCACCACCTTGTTGAAAGAACAAGCAATCTTCAGGACACCAATCATCACTTTCAGGACCTTCACAAACATTATCACCACAAATAGTGCGAGGAATTTCTCTAGAATGAACACAAACAGGTTTTCCATCAGCACTCATTCCAATAATCCCATCAGAGCATTCAGGAAGTAATGTTGGCGGAGTAATTATTTGTTCAGGATAAGTACAATAAGATTTTTCTTGTTCAATTATACAAGTTCCACCGGGACAATCACCATTCCATTCACACTCATATTGCGCATTAACAATGCTGAATGTTAACAATAAAGATAAAATTATCATCAATCTTTTCATTAAGAGACAAATAGACTTTGATATTTATAAATGTTTATTGTTAAAATTTTATTTTTATCCTAAATCGCAGCAGTTCATGTCAGCGGTTAAAAATTTCAGCTTCAAAGAGCTGAAACTTAATTTGAAGAAACAATAAAAATAAGTTGGTGTTTATTGCCAATGTGCAGAAATTAAATCCTTGCTTGTCTCTATATTACCATCAACGATTCTTGCGATTGCGTTTCTTTTTACATATTTTGGATCAAAAACAACTGGCTCAAAATCAGGCATTAAATCTTTAAATGGAGATCTTGAATTTGGATCGTCTTTTCTGAACTCCCATCCTCTTTTCTGAACTCCCATCCTTTAACTGATGCTTCATCAGGATTCCAATAAGATTTGTGTTCAGAAAGAATGTAATACACTCCTAACATTTGCGTAACATCTCTTGGCGCTATATCTCCCCAAGATAATTTTGTTCCAGTAACATCAAATATGCTTGCATTTTTGCAGAAATATTTATCTCTTTGTCTCATTTGCCCATTTGTAATTCTAATTTTAGATTGTAAATATTTTTCTCTCATTTCAGGAGTTAATTCAAAGCCATCATTTTCAAAACTAATAGGAAGATCTTCTCTAAATTGCACAGTATTGAATAAACCCATATTCAATTAACAAACACACTCATATTTATAAGTTTTTATTTTTATTATGTAAGAGCATGTTTAAATTTGTCGTTACATTTTTAAATTTTAGTGTTTTAGTCAAACTTGATTAAGGATGAAAAAAATATTATTACCTCTTTGTATTGCTGCGTCAATTTTTGCTTGTAAAAGCACACCCATTAATGATCTGAATAGGTATAAATCATCTTTACCGAAAATAAGTCGCACAATTTCAGAGAATAATCCTTCTAGAATATTTTTGAATGATCGATCTATTGATGAATTAATTCTTAAGAATAATAATGTTTTGATTGCATATCATGATCTTGAAACTAAGCGAGCTCAGTATGACATGGAACGGGCCACGTATGGTTTAAAATCTTCTTTAAATATTATTCCATTGAGAAAATTTGAAGATGGCAATTATTCAAACACCATTGTCATAGATTTCTCACTTAATCAAGAATTTTCTCGTGGTGGAAATTTCCAAACTTATAACACTGAAACTTTTCTTCCACAAAATGATCGTGAGAATGATTTTGTATTAAGATTTTCATTGCCTCTTCCTTTTTCTAGCCATTCAGCTGAACGTCAATTAACAGTTTTAACGCAATTACATAAATTAAATGAAGCAAATAATATTTATATCAGTCAAGTACGCGGAAAGCACAGAGAAGTTAAAGAAAGATTTTACGAGTTTGATTACAGAAAAGCTCGTGCAGAAATAGCTCAAGAATTTCTTTCCCAGCTTGAAAATTTATCTTCGATTATTAATGCAAAAAATGATGAACAAACCACTAGAGAGTACAAAACTGATCTGTCTCAAGCGAGAAGTGATGTGGATAGCAAAGTTTCAAGAAAAAATAATTCAGAAATAGATTTTAAAAGTTCTTTAGGACTTTCCATTGATTCTGTTTTTGAAAATGATGTTGTTGTTGAATTTGAAGAATGTGAATTAGATATGTCCAGTATTGAAAATGAAGTGATAGAGTTAGATCCAGACATTAATACGTTAGCTTCCCAAAGTTTAGTGGCCAAAGAACAATTAAGAGCGTCCAGATTAAAAAAATTCCCTGACGTTTACTTTATAGGTGAATATGGTAGAAGTTCAGATTCGAGTGAGCAGGATAATTTTTCTTTAGGTTTAGGATTTGAATTAAACTTATTTGATTCAGGTCAGAATAATGCATTACAAAGAGAAGCAAATAATATTTTAAGAGTTAGCGAATTAAAAATAGATCAAAGACTAAATGATTTATTGTCTGCAACAAAAAGAGAAATGTTGAACATTGAAGAATCAGAACAAAGATATTTGAAATTATTAGAAATAGTTGGCAATGCCAGAGAATCATATTATGGTGCAGTAAAATTGTTTGAACGAGAAGGCATAACTTATTCAGAAACTAAAAGACTTCTAGAAACTTATACGGACAGTAAAGATGATCTTCGCGAAGCATTAAGAGATTATTCTCAAGCAAAATCGAGATTAGAAATAATGATAGGAAATAGTGACGGTACGTAATTCGTAGTTAATATTGTCCACTTTTTCAGATAGTATTCAAAACAATGCATCAAAGAGGACACTCTCGTTTTAACTCTTTCAAGAATTTTGGGCTAATTATTTAAATCCAGAGTTATTTTTAGTATAAAAGATGGTAGATAAAGAGAAATCACTTGTTGTTTTTCAAGGAAGGAGTATCAGAAGGCTTTGGTATAAAGACGAATGGTATTATTCTATTATTGACATAATTGCCGTTTTGACTGAGCAGAAAGATCATCAGAAAGCCAGAAAGTACTGGAACAAGCTTAGTCAGAGGCTAAGAGATGAAGGGAGTGAAGTGGTGACAAATTGTCACCGGTTGAAATTACCCGCTCCTGATGGCAAATTAAGAGAAACAGATTGTGCCAATACAAGATCAATGCTTAGAATAATCCAGTCAGTCCCATCTAAAAAGGCAGAACCACTTAAACTCTGGCTTGCTAAAGTCGGACATGAGAGAATCCAAGAAATTGAGAATCCTGAACTGGCTCAGATAAGGATGAAAGAAATTTATAGAGCCAAAGGTTATTCTGATAATTGGATAGAAAAGCGAGTTCGTGGAATTGCCATCAGAGATGAATTGACAGATGAGTGGAAAAGCAGGGGTGTTGAGAAGCAGAAAGATTTTGCTATTCTTACTGCTGAGATTTCAAAAGCTACTTTTGGCATTACACCAAGCGAATACAAGAGATTGAAAGGCCTCAAAAGAGAAAATCTAAGAGATCATATGAACGATTTAGAGTTAATTTTTACGATGTTGGGTGAAGCATCCACAACGAAGATAGCACGTAAAAAAGATGCACAAGGTTTTGATGAAAACAAAAGATCTGCTAAAGAAGGCGGAATTGTTGCCGGTGTTGCCAGAAAAGAGCTTGAAAATAGGAGTGGAGAACGAGTTGCCTCTAATGAGAATTACTTGAATTTGATCGAGAAAAAGAAGAAAAAACTGACGAAGAAATTGAACTGAATTTAGTATCAATCGCGCACAATTTAAGCAAAATACATCGGATGACGAAGCAAAAAAACAAAAAAAACAAAGCAAAAAATATTCAAGATTATTCTTCTTTGAGAAAATTGTTCAGAATTTGTATCTAATTGTGGGACGGCTTCTCCTGTTATATTCTTGTGAATACTTGGAGCAACGAGCCAAAGTGCAACGGTTTTTCTGAAAGAAAAATTGGCGAAGAGTAGTTTTCTGGGGGCGTTAAGTAATCTACATAATATCTTGCAAATATTGAATAATAAATGGCAAAGCGATTAGAATAATTATTACTATAGCTAAAGCGATCCAGAATGATTTCTTATTCTCCTTTCTATATAGATGAAACAAAACAGATATTATATTGGTTATAATCAATAATAGAACAAATACAAGAACAATTGAAACATAAAGCAATATGGAGTTATCACTTTTGAGAATAAATTCCGAAAGTCCACATGGTTTTTCAATTGAAATTGCACATTGATAAATTCCAGTTTTATTTTTAAAAATAACAATGAATGTATTTATTGCCTCATATAAAAACCATAAAATCGTTCCGACTAATGAAACATAAAATGCTTTTTTCCAAATACTTATTGATTTCCAATACTTTTGCAATTTGCCCATATTATCCTATTTTATAATCTGATATTATTAATGCTTTCGGTAAGCCCCCAGAAAAATATTGAATATAACATGACGGTTTCCTAATAAAACTTCATTTTTTATCCTTTTTTAGTATGTTATCATAATTTTTATGTGTTAACTATTTGAAATTTTTAAAATCTCCGAAGGAGATTATTAAAAATTTTCACCCTTTAACATTTCCTATTGGTCTTAATAGAACTACTTTTTTTGAGATGCCTGCTTTTTCCATTGTGTCTACGACTTCGTTTATGTCTTTGTATGCTAAGCCTGCTTCTTCGCTAACGCCTTTGAATGATACTGTTCTTACGTATATTCCTCTTTTTTCCATGTCTTTTATTAATTGTTCGCCGTGAACTTGTTTTCTTGCTTGTGTTCTGCTCATTGTTCTGCCGCTTCCGTGCATTGTGCTTCCAAAAGTTTCTTCGCTTTTATCCGTGCCTACTAAAAGATAACTTCCTGTTTCCATACTTCCGCCTACAATTACTGGTTGTCCTGTTTCTGAATATAAACCAGTCATTTCTTTTCTTGAAGGACCAAAACATCTTGTTGAACCTTTACGATGAACAATTAATTCTTTTTCAGTATTATCAACATTCCATTTTTCTAGTTTTGCAATATTGTGCGATATATCATAAATTATTTCCATGTCCATTTCTTTAGGATCTTTTTTGAATACTTGTCTGAATGCTTCTCTTATTTGGTGCGTGATTACTTGACGATTTGCCATTGCTAAGTTCGCTCCGCAAGCCATCGCTTTGTAATAATCTTGTCCTTCAGGACTATTTAGTGGTGCGCAAGCGAGTTCTCTATCAAGAATTTCTATGTTATATTTTGGCATTATTTCTAAAAATTTTTTTAAGTAATCTGTTCCTATTTGGTGCCCGAACCCTCTTGAACCACAATGCACCATTATCAGTATTTGTTCGTCCTTATTTATTCCAAATTTTTGCGCAAGTTTTTCATCTTTTATGTTTTCTTTTTTTGCTACTTGAATTTCTAAATAATGATTTCCACTACCTAAAGTTCCTAATTGATTAATTCCACGACTTATTGCTTTATCGCTTACTTTTGATGGGTCTCCTTTTTTTATGCACCCGTTTTCTTCAATATGTTCTAGATCGTTTTTCCATCCGTAACCGTTTTCTACGCACCATTCAACTCCTTTCGTGATTACTTGCGTGAAATCTTCTTTAGTTAATTTTACAAAACCTTTCCTGCCTACTCCTGCGGGAACCATTTTGAATAATAAATCTACTAATTCTTTTAGTTTTGGTTGTACTTCTTCGAAAGTCAAGTTTGTTCTTATCAGTCTCATGCCACAATTATGTATTACTAAATTGTTTGCTATAAAGTTTTGATTTTTGTCATTTACTGTTAGGTCATAAACTAAGCCTTCGTAATGTACTTTTTTTATTTCTTTTATTTCATCCCATACGAATCCGTCATTTCCATAAGCGTTTTTTCGGTATTCTTCAAATGATTGGAATACTGGTGAGACTCTTGGCAGTAATAATTGTCTGTCATAAATTGAATGTTTTATGAAGTGTTCTCCGGTATTGTTTGTTTTTAATTTTTCAACTATTTCAGAAGGGCTCATGCCTGAATCGTGCATTTCTTTTGCAAGTTGTCTAACTGTCCATCTTTTTTTAATATTTTCTTGTTTTAATCTAAGATAATTTGCCACCAAACTTGCAAGTTTTGTTTTCCCTTTATTATATTCATAACTTATTTCTTCAAAAAATTTGATTAAGTTTTTTGGCGTTCCATTAATTAACAATCTTAAGCCAACAGTGTTTCCTGTTTTTCCTTCATAATTGTTTCCTTCCACATAAACAGGTTCTCGACTTTTTATTCCTAAATCGTATAATAAAAGTCTTATATCGTTCAAGAAATCTATTGCGTTTTCTTTAAGTTTTTCTGATTTGTTCATGTTAAGTTGTAAATCATAAAAGTTTGTTTTGTCATATGTTTTTGGTGTTGACAGTTCTGCTCCGAAAAAAGTAGCTAAGAATAATCTTTTTTGCCATTTTGGTGCTTTAAGAATCCATTTTGGAACTCTGTATTTTTTACTTGTTTTTCTTCCGTGAGGCAGTCCTAACGCTGAAAAAAGAACTGCTAGCGCAGTTGATTTTTTGTTTATACTGCACTCTTGAAAAGTAAATTTTGAAGTTCCGTACTTTGTTGTTATTTCGTGTTTTCTTGTTCTTTTGTAGATGGTTTGTACGTTCAAGCCTATTTTTTTGAAATCTTTTTGTATTTCTTTCAAGTCTTCTTCTTTTGCATAAAATTGGATTTGGCCTGTTTTATTATTTACAAAAGTCATAACTCCATCTCCAAGTATGAACCCCATTAGTTTGAGCAGTATTGGTAATTGAGGAGAATCATATTTTATTTCTATTAAATTATTTTTTTCTAAGAATTTTATTATTTGGTTCCTAGCATTTCCTTTATTTGTTTTGTCTAATTTGTCAAGAGTTTCTTCAATAATTTTTTTATTTAATATTACTTCACTACTTGGGTCCTCATATTTGACCCCTTTGAAACTGTTCACTAATACATTATCTGTTTTTTTTAAGTATTCTGCTTCGATGTATCCTTCTTTTGTTAAAATAGGGTGTTCTTTAGTTACTTTAATTGTTCTTCCTGTTTTTGTTGTTATTTCATAGATTTCTTCATTTTTTTTGGTTTCTAAGTGTATTAATAATTCAACTTCTTTTTTGTTCTTAGTTTTATGATCAAATAATGGTAGTTTTACTTCTTCAATTCTTTTTCTTAATTCTTCTGCACTCATCCATGTTCCATTTTCAAGACAAATTTTTGTTTCTGGATGAATACACCCAATGTCAAATCCTACTCCGCCAGGACTTATTACTCCTCCTTTTTCAGGATCAAAAGCTGCTACGCCGCCTATTGGAAATCCATAACCCGAGTGAGCATCTGGCATGCAGAATGAGTATTTTTCTATTCCTGGAAGTGTTGCAACATTTGTCAGTTGATCAAAAACTCTGTCTTCCATTTGGTCTAATAATTTTTTTGTTGCATATAACAATCCTGGAACTCTCATTCCATTTTTAAAACTGATTGGAACTTCCCAAGTTACTTCACTTTTTTGTTTTATTTTTTTCAAAAATTCTTGTTTTTTTTCTTCCATTTTATACATCAACAACAAACGTTGCCTCCCAATGATCATTAACTTTTTCAACTTTATAATGATGATAAGTAACACTTTTCACGTCAGTAACAACTTCATGCTTATCTAAATTTAATTCTTCACCATAAAAAACTGCTTTTAATTTGTAAGTTCCACTTATTTCGACTTTAACGCTGTTCATCATTAAAGATTCTGCATCTTTCAAAAAAATGATTTCTTCTAAAAATTCGAACAATAATTTTTCAACAACATCATTCTCTAAAACTATTTCTTTAACTACAGTTTCACCAACACTTTCACTTTTAACCATAGCACTATTCAAAGCCATGGCTGAATTCACAAATAATTCATTTAAATTTTTACCGTACGCTTTAAACGCGTAATCAGCATCAGTAATTCCTTCTAAATACTCGAATGGTTTCATAAAAAAGAAAAAAGGAGAAGTATTTTTAAAGTTATTCTAAACTCGCCTCTAAATCAGTCAAACTATCCGTTAAATCCTTTAAATCTTTATTAACTTCACTAACTGCTTTTTGTGCTTGCTCAGCACTTTCAATTTTAACAAGTTCGTCACTTGTTGTTTTCTCTTTTTCAACAATTTCTTGTTTAGCACAAGAAATAATTAATAATGTTAAAATCAATAAAATAAATAAATTTTTTTTCATTTCAATCACCTCAACAATTCTTTAAGCACATCTTTCATATTATTTTTAACATTGCTTAAAGATTGTTTAATAATTCTAAAAGTTTCTTCATTAATCTGATCTTTATCAATTTTATCTCTCAAATCTGCTTTTACAGTGTCAACTTCATTAATAGCATTATCTAATAAGTTGCTAACAGTTTTGAATTTCTCA
>Ga0210057_1007018_pt1 | contig 13836 bp, 16 predicted proteins | sample CryGeyCG2114_010_2_FD_183968 | JGI IMG/M metagenome (GOLD analysis project Ga0210057, IMG submission 183968) | Groundwater microbial communities from aquifer - Crystal Geyser CG10_big_fil_rev_8/21/14_0.10 (SPAdes) (version 2) | ecosystem: Environmental > Aquatic > Deep subsurface > Groundwater ... | reverse complement strand
CTTTACAGAAACAGGACAAAACAAGTCTAAATTGTCTTTCGGAAATATGGGAACGGAATAGATATTTGTTTTTGCCTGTATTTCGGGTCATTAGCGTGATTATACACCGCTAAACTTGTCTAGACCCTAAACTATTAACTTGAACAAAAATGACCAAATTCGTGGGAATACCCCAAATAGATACAGTAAAAAATCCCGAGGTTGATTAAATTACCAGAGGTGCATACCTAATTCCACCCCTGGGGTGGGATGATACTATTTATTGATTTTATATTTAATCATGCTCTTCAAACTTTTTGTCAAAAGTAGCATCAAGCTCCTCAACCAATGATTGTCTGGCACGAGCTAAGTTTTTTGCTATTTCATCCTGTTTTTCTGCACCGCTGCCTAAATTGTATGTCATTTTTCTTCGCCTCCTTCTTCTATTCTGATTGCTTTACCTTTAATAATTGCTTCAGCAATCTTTTGGTGAGCACTTCCTAACAGTCTGGCAAATGTTGGCTGGGATATTTTCATCTTCTCTGATGCCTCAATCTGTTCTAATCCATCAACTTCGTGCAGTTTTAAGGCTTCAAGTTCATCGGGGAATAAAACCATTTCTTCAAGTTCTCTCAAGGGGATTCCTTGAGGCTTAAAATAATAAACATCCGGTCTAAATTTAATACACCTTGGTATTCTCGGTCTTGGCATAATTTAAAATGATTGTTTGCGAAAAATAACTGAAATCAAAAATAGTGCTACACCCGAAACAACAACCATGGGACCCGTTGGAAGATGAAAAAACCGGGCAATAAAAATTCCTGTAATTGCCGAAATAATTCCCAGAACCATTGCCCATGTTTTATACGATCGTAAACCGCCGCTGATATTTTTTGCCGAAGCGGCAGGAATGGCAATAAGCGCGGCAGTTATTAATCCTCCTACCAGATAGACACCCAGTGCTACTACAACGGCGATACTCAACAAATAAAGTAAGTTGTATAACTTAATATTTGTGCCTTCAACAACCGCCAAATCTTCATACACATTCATAAGCATCATTTTTTGGTAGAGTCGTTTTACGACATAAAAAACGAGTAGGCTTAAAATAACCACAACGAGTGTTTCCCAAGAAGCTATTTTTTCAATACTACCAATTAAGGCCTCTTCCGCTTTATCAATCGGCAAAAAAAGAAGGGCTGTTCCGACCCCGGAAGCAAAAATAATTGCCGCTAAATTTTCCATCGGTAATTTTGTCCTTTCTTCCAAAAGCCAAATAAGAATTGCTCCTATAATTACAAAAGGGAAAACTCCCAGCGAAATATTAAATCCAAAAATTAAAGCCAAAGCGACTCCGGGAAAAGCCAAATGAGCCAATGGTCCGGCAACTACCGACATTTTTTTAGAAAGCATCAATGTACCTAGGTAACCGGCAATTCCGCTGATAAAAATTCCACTGATTAAAGTTAAAATAAGTTGGGATGACATAATATTACAAATTACTTATGTTCATAAATTTTAATTTCTGTACCGAAAACTTGCTCCAATGTTTCCGGGTTTAATATTTTCTTCGGCACACCATAACAAGGATGACCTTTACGGGTTAGGCACAAGACATTAGTTGAATGTTTGTAAACAATACTTAAGTCATGGGTAACAAGAAATATCGTTAATTTCTCTCTTTTCCAAATTGTATTTAAAAGAGAATAAATTGTTTCACCCCCACCAATATCTATTCCCGTTGTCGGTTCATCAAAAAATATAACTTGAGGGTGAGAAATCAAAACCCAAGCCACCAACATCCTTTGAAATTGTCCGCCGGATAAACTGCCAGCCGTTTTATGCAAAGTGTCTTTTTCTAAGCCTACTAATAGCAAAAACTTGGTTATTTCTTCAAGCGTAGGGGCAGGATTTTTTAAAGCGAAAAAATCGGCAACAGTCAACGGATAATTTTTAACACTAAGCTGATTTAATCCTTGGGGCAAATAGCCTATCTTTTGTTTTTGATGCCAAACAATCTCTCCCTTATAAGGTAAAAGTCCCAGAAGTGTTTTTAAAAGCACACTTTTCCCGGCACCATTAGGACCCAATATTGTCAAAATTTCTCCCTCCGAAATACTGAAGGATAGATTTTCAATAACCCTTTCTCCTTCTAAATTAACGGTCAGGTTTTTAACGTCCAAAAGAATTTTCATTGTCTTTCTAAATTAGTTCCGCAATTGGGACACTTTAAAGTTGAACAAGGTGTTCCGGCTTGGTGGGCAATTTTATAATCGCACTTTGGGCAAACGCAATCGCCTTTCGGTCCTTTACCAGAGGCCTCCTTAATCTCTCCCTTAAATTTGCCGCGTCTTTGCCAACCAAAACCCCGACCGATACTAGGTTTATAAAATCCTGTCTCTATATCATGGCTAATAATTTGAATGGCGACATAAGAAAGATTTTCAATCTCTTCTGTTAATTTTTTTCTTAAGTTATCAGAAAGTTTAGTCGCTTCATCCACCTTTAGATTACTCGGTAAAGTTATTTCTAAGTTGGCAGTAATTGCCGAACCCTTTTTTTGTGTCTTTAAGGAATCGACTTTAATTTTTTCTTCTTTAGCAATTGATTTTATTTTTTCTTCAATCTCCGGACCGGCAGAAGAATCGAGCAGGCTATCAACCGCCTCTTTACTCAAGGAAAACGACTCTTTAATAATATAAAGCCCAATTAAAAAAGCTAAAACGGAATCGGCATAAACCCAGTATTTTGTTAGGAATAAACCGGCAAAAACTGCCAATGAAGCATAAACATCAATCCGCGAATGAAATCCGTCCGAAAGCAGGCTTAAAGAACTCTCTTTTTTGCCGTAATGAATTTTCAGGCGCGCCATTATTTCATTAATAAGTGCTGAAATCATCATTACCACAAAAGCCAGAAGAGGAATCTTGGTTAAAGAAGGATTTAAAAATTTCTGATATGCTTCATAAACAATCCCCGCTCCGGTTCCCAACAAAATTAAAGTAATAAAAAAACCGGCCAGAACCTCGAACTTATAATGACCATAAGGATGCTTCTGGTCTTCCGGCTTTTTGGCTATTTTAATTCCGATGTAGCCAATTGCCGAGGATAAAATATCCACCGAAGAATGGACACCTTCAGCCAAAACAGCGGCTGATTTTGAGAGTATTCCTGCGGTAACCTTTCCAACGGCTAAAATAGCGTTGGCTAATATTGAAATAACGGCAACTTTTTCTTTCATACCCCTTTTAATTTACTTGTAAATCAAGCTATGCTTATTTTATCAATAATTTCGCCAAAAATACTTTTATATTCAGGATTTATTTCAGTTACCGGCTTCATTTTTATGGTTGAATTAACAAAATCTTTTCTGTCAGGAATTTTACCAAGAATGGCGATATTATTATTTTTTGCAAATTTCTCTATTTTTTTATAAAAACTCTCTGCCAGGTCAAATTTATTTATGATAATTCCGTGTTTAATTCCAAAATGATCAGCAAGATATAAAACTCTTTTTAAGTCAAACAAAGCAGAAGGGGTCGGCTCGGTAACGGCAATTATGTAATTCGTACCCACTAAAGAGGCAATTACCGGACAGCCAATTCCCGGAGAGGAATCAATAACAACCATGTCCGCTTTTATTTTTTCATTAATCTTATTAGAATATTTTCTTACTTCAGCAACTACCTCGCCGGAAGCGAGTTCTCCCAATTTAAGTTCACCTGAAACCAAGTTAACGTTATAGTTTTTACCGGTATAAATTATGCCTATTTCTTTTTTAGTTTCTGTTATGGCACCAAATGGGCAGGCGACGATACAGGCTTTGCAACCGATGCAAACATCTTTGACAAAAGCAGGATATTTATCTTTAACAAAGACGATGGCGTTTTGTTTACAAACCGAAGCGCATTTGCCACACTTCACACATTTATCAAAATCCCATTTGGGTATTGGCTGATAAACGGTTGTATATTTTTTTCTTTCTATGGAAAGCAGAAGGTGGTCATTGGGACATTCAACATCGGCATCTACCAGCATCGTTTTGCTTTTATTTGCAAATTCTACTGCCAGCGAAGTCGCCACCATTGACTTGCCAACGCCACCCTTACCCCCAGTAATTGCAATTTTCATAGTTTGTGTTCTTCACAAACATCTTTCGTGTCTGCTTTTTTAAGTTTACTGCTTTCCCACATCCTAAAAATATCTCTCACCGTTTCCGCTTGTCCTATATATACTTCTACCCCCAGTTCTTTACATAAATTTAAAGCTCTTGGTCCGAGCTCTTTACATAATAAAATATTTGCCCCGTGTTTTTTCATCAGTTCCGGCGGCAAACCCAAACCACTCATGTGTTCGCTAGTATTGTCTATTACTTCAATAATTTTGCCTTTCTCGTCAAGAAAAGTATAAGTATTACATCTGCCAAAATGCTCTGCAACATTGTCGTCTAACCCCTTATTGCCGTTAGTTGGAATTACTATTTTTATCATTTGCTTATTTAATTTTCTCAAGTTTCCTCTCAATAAATTTTTGGATAACTTCCCTAATCAATCCTGTCCCCTTATAAACCTCAATATTAAACTGTCTCAAAACCTCTAATGCTCTTGGACCAATACTCCCTGTTATCGCCGCGGAGACATTTTTTTCTGCTACCATCTGGGCGGCAGAAATTCCTGCCCCACCCATTTGATTTATGCTTGTATTTTCTACGGCTTTAAATCCCCTTACTTCTTTATCTTCAATTTCAACAATTATAAAGTAAGGGCATCTTCCAAATACCTCACTGAGATTACTACTAATATCTTTTCCTGGAGAGCTTAAGGCTATTTTCATTATAAAGACAATTCTTTATTCTGTCTTGCTTAGTTCTTCCTCTTCTTTTCTGACATCTTCAAAATCTTCTTCCAGGGCTTTTTTGCAATCAGCAAGGGCTTGCTTTTGGTCATCTTTGGTCTGAGGCCAATTCCAACCAAAATATCTGCCCATGCCTCGTCCCATACCAAACCTTTTTCTCTAACCTAATCCCATTCCGCACGGACCAAAACCTCTCCCTGTCATTGGACCTGTTCCCATAGGACCGGATTTATCCAATCCTGGCATCTTTTTTCACCCCCTTTTTTAAAAGACTATATTGAATATGTATTCATAATACTACTGGGATTTATGGTTGCCAAGTAAGAAATTTGTCTCACTTCGCTTTGCTCAGCGTAAACATTCAACCTGTCCACTAGCTTTCACACTTAATTGCCTTTTCCGCTTCACAGTGATCTCCGCCTATTCCGCCGTTTGCTTCGTCCTGCCCACTACCCCCCAAAAGCTGGTCATTGCCGTTGCCGCCTTTCATGATGTCGTTGCCTTCGCCACCTTGGACATAATCGTTGCCATTACTACCATCAAAACGATCATCACCGGAACCACCTTCCATATAGTCATTGCCGTTGGTGCCGTGGAAAACATCATCACCCTCGCCACCATACATCTTGTCCTGACCATTGGTGCCAAAAAAAGTGTCGTTACCTACCCCACCATAAATCAAATCATCGCCATTGCCGCCATCCAACCAATCGTCACCCTCATTACCAAACAAAACGTCCTGGCCATTGGTGCCGCGAATACGGTCATTGCCCAAACCACCAACCAAACAGTCATCCCCATTGGTGCCGTTAATCTTGTCATTCCCCTCAAAGCCAAAGATAATCTCATTGCCATTGGTGCCGTTTAAAACATCCCTATTCTCTGTACCGAAAATCGGGGGCTTGTTAAATTTAATCCACTGGCACTCCTCCGGAATCTCAAAAGCAATTCCAATAAGCAGATCAAAAACTACCTTGGCTTCCTGGTAATTATTAGTGGCATCATCCGGGAAAAAAACTTTAAAAGTATAGTCTACTGCCTGGCCGGAGCCAACTAAACTCAAGGGAATCCCTTCAAAGCCGGAGCTTGCTGCAAAAAAATCAGCCAGTTTTTCTGGACCATAAATCAGCGTATTGTTTTCAACAATACTGATCTCCAAAGTTTGGGAAAAATCTTTTAATTCTTCTGTTTTTTCCGCTCGTACCGCCACCGGTCGGAGGGTGGAAGCGTCGTTTTGGACCAGCACGGTCCGAGATTCCAAATCGCCCGGCAGCATGTTGGCGACCGCAAAAATCGGCTGGCCATCGGGCACACCCCAGTCCACCGTCAAATCGCCCACTGCTTCAGCCGTCAGCGCCGAACGGAAAAAGTTCCGGTAAAAACCGCTTTGCCAAATCAAAACCCCTGTTCCCAAACCGAAAAAGATCATTCTTAAAAATTTATTTTTAAATATTTTTTTCATTATTTAACTCCCCGGTGACGGGTTACTTTGATCAATAAAATCCTCCGCCGCATCCGTGTCTTTTCCATCAGGATCACGTTCCAAGGAGTGGCCTTCAGCAACTCCAGGACAAGCAGCTCCACACCCAGAAGTAAAACCGGAAATATCTGACTCCCAGCTCATTTGGTCAACTATCTCATTCTGATCATTTTTCAAAATAAGGTTGTCGCCGCCATTTGCAAGGCCGTTTCCCAGCGTCCCTCCCAAGGAAATCTTTTCCGCAGTAGCGGGTATCGTCCATTTAGTCCAAGTGTTGGCACTTTTTGCCAGCAGTGCAAAGCCGTAGGCGGGAATATAAGTGGCGCTGCTAACCGATACCGCGCTAGTGTTATCAGCAATACTCCAACCCTGCAAATTGATTGGGGCAACGGTGTTATTATAAAGCTCTACCCACTCATCCGAATCAGCGCCCCCGCCATCGGCTCCTTTATCTGCAGCAACATCATAATAAACTTCATTTATCACTATCTTGGTTAAAACTGGTAGTGGCGGTGGCGTTACGGGCGGAAGCGTGGGTGTGGGGGTAACCCAGGCCCCAGCCACAAAAGAATTGGCAGGTGATTTTTCCTGATCGGCAAAGTAGGCGGCAGAAACCGACGCCAAAGACAGACCCACCCCGACCAGCGGCAAAATCAAAGCCAGCAGATTAAAACCAGGTCCCCTGGGAAGATGATTAATTTCCGTCCTTGACTGCCAGATTTTCTTCAACAATTTTTGAAATTCCCTTTTTAAACCCCTTATCTCCTCATAAACGACAATGGTGATGGGCACAATCACCAAAAGAATAAAGCCCGCCGGCTCCTTCATAAAATTGGCCAGATAACCGGCGTAAGGAAGCGAAAAAATCATTCTTCCCAAAATCTGATCGTGCTTAACCAAATTCGGATCCGGCGCCTGGTTGGCGTCACCGGCAGTTTGGTAAGCCGGTGGCCAAAGGATATTTTCTTCATACTTTCGGCTCACAATCCGATGCGTCACAATGTCTTTTTGATTGCCGGTCGGGCTAAAGCTGATGATTTCGTCATTAAAATAATTTTCCTGAGGAATCACCACTGCCAAACTGCCCACTTTTAAAGCCGGCTCCATCGAGCCGGAAAGAACAATCAAAGTACGGAAGCCAGCAGTTAAGCCAAGATAGCTGACAAAAAAGGTAATGGCGAAAGCCCCAGCTAAACCGGCAAAAATAATTGTCAACGCTTTGATCACTTTCATAGCCCCCTCTCGGGACAACCCTTGGTCTGGATATTCAATCCAGACCGTAGGCTATCCTTATTAACCCTTACTGGCCGGACTAACTTTCCGGCCGTTTTGGCGTCAGAGATATTATCGCCACCTCCAACCATCCAAAACTAATTCACCGCAAAGCTGATCGGCGCGGTCTCGAACAAGTTGGTAGTGTGCTCGGTTGAACCATCAACCCAAGGCGCAACATGAGAATCCAACATCTTTTTGACCAAGACCTTTACTCCGCTGTAACTGCCCTTTGGCAAAGCCAGATTAAAGGCATAGGCAAAATTGCCGCTACCGTCCGCAACGAACGTGTACCAATCGCTGATCAGAGCCATGTTATAGATACCCTGACCCGGAGCGCCTGTACAATCAGGCGCCAAACCAGGAGCCCAATTGTTCCAATAGCCACTTTGAAACAAGTTGCCACCGGCGCTGGCCAGCAGAACATCGGTTGAGCTACATACTCCAGGACCATTGAGAGTGATCTGGTAGTAACCACCCGGCGCTATACCTTGACCAACTACCATACCGTAAAAGGATTGAGCCCCGTCGCTGTAGGCAATATTGCCCCAAGTGTCGTCAGCAATGACCTGCCAGCTATCGTCTTTGTTCTCTAAATTTTGTCTACCCATCACGACAGGGGTGTAATGTGAGCCGCAAACAAAATTAGGATTATGACGGGCCTGTTCAACGTAAAAACTGATATCACCCATCAGCATATCCGTCTGGGCGGCATTGTTAACCTCCCCTCCCTCACAACTTACGCCAGGCTTTATGGTTGGGCTGTTGTCAAGCGCCTGTTGAACCCTGCTTTCGGTTAGCACCCCAAAACACCAAGCTTTGCCGAGATAATAATCGGTGTTCGGGGCCATGGGTTTACCCACGCCTTCTCCCCAAACATTGGTTGTGGAATCAACCAAGGCCCAAGTGACGCCGCTTAAGACATTCGAGGCTGGCCCCTGAGCGAGCACCTGCTCGCCTGTCTCCAGAACATTGTCACCATCATCAGCCCAGAAAATAAAATTGAGCTGACTCGCTAAATCGCCAGTGCCCATACCCGGGGCGGTGCAATCCTGATCATCAGCCATCTCCGAATCCGTGCAAGTGACATCGTCGTTGACCGTAATGGCAAGATCAGCGCAAACCCAGGACGGGTTATTGGAAACTGCCAAAGAAACGGTGTCTTCCCCAAGATCGCCGGGCTTGATATCGACAAAATTGAAAAAGAGCTGGTTGGTTAAATCGGTCTTCTGCCAAGTCGCGGCCGGATAAGCTTCAAGTATCCCAGTCAAACCATTATAGTAACTGGTGTTATCAACCTGCAAGTCAATCGATCCGGCCACAAAGGTATTGCCGGTGGACGTCTCCGTATCCGAGAAAAAGGCCCGGGTGGCATAAGCGCCAGCCCCGACCAAAAAGGTGACGGTTGCTAAACTTAATAAAATCCGCTTCATTATTTTATTCACCTCCTTTCCCTGAAAAATTTGAAAAAAGAGTCATTCCATACCAACTACTTTGAACACTTTCAAAAAAGTGTCAAGATGATAAAAAGAGATAAAAATGCATCTTTTGAAATCAAAAAACTCCCTATGAGAAATTAATTTACTACAAAGAACATAAAAAAAATATTGAGAAGTATTTAAAAAAACATGCTGCGAGAAAGGGGATTTTAGAATAAGGTATAATTTATCTTTGATGGTTGAAAATGGGTGCTTGCCTTATACGGAGGCCTTAAAAGGCGAACCACTTCTCCAGTCCGGGGAGCTGATCAAAGCAAGCCCAATCCCTAATCCAGAGAGCCTTGCCAGCAAGCAGCTGATGCCCCTTTGGGAATTAGGAAAAAACTTTTTGCAAGGCAACCCCCATTTTGTCGCCGTAGCTTTTACGCAATTTCGCCAAAAGTCTTTTGAGTTGGTTAATGGTGACCCCCTTTTGCGAAGAATGATCTTTTTTCCTTGCATCCTGGCGAACCTGCCTGATGACTACAAAGACTATCTCCTGATTAACCCCAAACTTGCTATCCCCTCTCCGGCCGATTATTATGCTTCGGTGGAAGGCTGTGGCAGTATAGACTTTGCCAGGCTGGGCATGGTGGTCAGACGCCCTTACTTAATACTCTTAAAAACTTATCTTTGGCGACCGGGGAAAGAAATGTTAATGGCGTCAATCTCTTTGCGGGGGTTTGACGCGGGGGTAATAGAGCATGAATATCTTCACTTGGATGGTCAAGACGCCACTTTTTTTCCGGAGAACATCTTGGATTTTACCGACCAGAAAAACGAATGTTGGCATAATCGAGACGAGGCCCAAGCAATGGTTGCCAGAGAAGTTAGGGACATCACTGCAGGCAGGGATGTCCAAAGATATCAAGGTTGGCTGATTCATCAAGAGGGAAAATTGATCGTCGTTGATCGTGACGGCCAATACTTGAGAGATTTTTAATCATTAAGGCAAGGCTACTTCAGCCTGTTCAGCTCGCCGGCAAGCTAATTTTTCTTAAACAAAAATTCAACAATATCGTTGGCTACTTTTCGGGATTGGCCAAAGACGGGGCAATAGTGAATATCAAGACCGGGACGGCTATTTAACTCTAAGACGTACGGCTTCTTGGCCGATTCATCGTAAATAATGTCTACTCCCGCAATGACCATCCCAATCGCTTGAGCGGCTTTGACAGCCATTTCCTTCAACTCGCAGCTAACTTCATCCGTGACGTCTCGGCCGATTCCCCCAGTGCTGATGTTAGCATTTTGCCTTAAAAAAACTTTTTCACTTTTGGGCGGAATATAAGTTAACTTTTTAGTCTGTTTCTTTAAATTTCTTTTGATTTCCCCGTTCAGCCTTATTTTGCATAAGGGTTTCTCATACCTTTCGCCGACAAGCGGATTCTGATTAAATTGCTTAATCAGCTGGCGAATGTTCCTGGCTCCGTCACCAATCACATGAGCGGGAATTCTTTCCATCACTGCCGGCACTTGATCGCCAACCACCAGCAAGCGGTAATCTTTTCCCTTAATAAACTTTTCAACCAAAACATTTTTCTTGCCCGGGGTATTAAAAACCAACGGCAAAACCTCATCCAGTTCTTGTAATGACTCAATATTGGCAAAGACCTTGTTGCCGTGCGCGCCTTTAACGGGTTTCAAAACGCAGGGAAAAAAATTCTTTTCCACAATGATTCTTTTGGCTTCTTGGGGAGTTCTGACCAGCCAACTTTTAGGAGTCGGAATTTTGTAGCTCCGCAAAATACTTTTCGTTAAGAACTTGTTATCGGCAATGAAACAGGCCGGTTGGGAGTTAACAGGCAGGGAAGTGCCTTTAATAAACAAAGATTGCCCATTAGCAATTAGCTTTAAAAGGTGAAAGCGCTTAGAAATGACCTCAACTTTTATTCCTTTTTCCAGAGCAGCAGCCAAAATAAATTGCGTGCTTTGACTTTTAAGCCTTATTTTTCCGGAAACAAATTTATTGATTTTATTTGTCATGATCCCAACCAAGTCGTATAAGGAAAATAAAGCAGATAATTTTGCCCCACAAAAAATATTCCTGCTTCTTCAGGTATTTCTTCAGGTAAGTTTTGTCTCTTCGCAGACTAAGGGCTTAGCGATAACCGCCTCTTCCTGGCCCCCGATTGTCTCTTCCAAAACCGCCCCCGCGGTTGTCAAATCTCGGCCTTTCTTCTCTTGGCCTCGCCACGTTAACCACAATCTTTCTCCCTTCCAACTCCGTCTCATTGAGCTTGCTAATCGCTTCATCGGCTTCTTTGTCGTCGCCCATTTCCACAAAAGCAAAGCCTTTGCTTTGACCACTGTAACGGTCAGTAATCACTTCACAGGAAACCACTTTGCCAAACTTAGCAAACGCTTCTTCCAACTGAGCACTAGTTATAGTATAAGGAAGCCCACCAACGAATATTTTTTTGGACATTTATTTTTTCACCACCTTTCTGTTTGAAAATACCGTCTCTGCCCGGCAGAGCGGTAAATTCTTTAAGCATTATAACACGAGAGGCCCGACTAAACCAAGAGGCAGCCTGCCCAAGCTTTGCTTATTCTTCCCAAAAAAAGTATAATGACCACAAATGTTCCCTGGCGGACATTTTTTTATTGCCGTTATTTTTTGCGATGAAGATCAGAAACATTGCCATCATTGCCCATGTTGACCACGGCAAAACCACCTTGGTAGATGCTTTGCTGCGCCAATCCGGTACCCGGCTGGGGAAAGAAACGGCCAGCGCCACCTGTATCCTGGACAGCAACGAGCTGGAAAAAGAAAGGGGCATCACCATTTTCTCCAAAAACGCTTCCGTAGTGTGGCGAGGAACCAAAATCAACATCATTGATACTCCCGGCCACGCAGACTTTGGCGGCGAAGTGGAAAGAGTCCTGAAAATGGCTGATGGTTCTTTGCTTTTGATAGACGCCAGCGAGGGCCCGATGCCCCAAACCACCTTTGTTCTGAAAAAAGCCTTAGAGCTGAAACACCGCATTATCGTCGTGATCAATAAAATTGATCAGCCTAACGCCAACCCCAGCGAGACGCTGAATAAAACTTTTGATTTATTTATTGATCTGGGTGCCAATGAACAAACGGCTGATTTTCCGGTGATTTACGCTTCGGCCAAACTGGGTAAAGCCGGGTTAACGCCGGAACTGGCAAAAATGACGGACATTACCCCGTTGTTTGAAACCATTGTCAACCAGATCCCCGCCCCCGGCGGCAATCCGAACGCGCCACTGCAAGTACTGATCACGTCCATCAACCGCGATAACTTCAAAGGCCGCGTGGCGAGGGGAAGAATCAGCAACGGCACGCTGCACGCCAACCAAGAAGTGATGCACATCAACCGGCAAGGCCAAATGAAAAAATACCGACTGACTTCTCTGGTGACTTTTAATGGTTTGGAACAGACGGAAACGGCCCAGGCGGCCGCCGGTGAAATTGTGGCGGTGGCGGGCATCCCCGACATTACCATCGGCGAAACCATTGCCGATATCCACAACCCCCAAGCCTTACCGCTCGTCAAAATTGAAGAGCCTACGGTCAAAATGACTTTTGGCGTCAACTCCTCGCCGTTTACCAACCAAGAAAGCCAATACACCAGTTCGCGCCAAATCAGAGAGCGGCTACTAAAGGAATTGGATGACGACGTCGCCCTCAAGGTGGAAGACACCCAAAACGGCGATTGGGTCGTTTCCGGCCGGGGGGAATTGCACTTGGCGATCCTGATTGAACGCCTAAGACGCGAAGGCTATGCTTTGCAAGTATCCCAGCCCCAAGTCATCACCAAAATTATCAATGGCCAAAAAATGACGCCTTATGATGAAGTGTTTATTGAAGTGCCGGAAGAATACGCCGGGGCCGTGATCCAGAAACTCCAAAGCCGTTGGGCCGAAATGAGAAAAATGGCTATTAAAGAAAAGCTTGCCTACCTGGAATTCATTATCCCCACCCGCGGGCTTTTTGGCTACCGAGGCAAGTTTATGACCGATACCCACGGTCAGGGCGTGATCAATACCGCTTTTTATCAATACCTGCCGGAGAAAGGCAAACCGCAAGCACGCGAAAGGGGCTCCCTGGTCGCCCATGAAGCCGGCGTGACCCGGATTTACGGCCTCACCAATGTTCAAGACCAAGGCGAATTGTTTGTCGGTCAAACGATCAATGTCTATAAGGGCCAGGTGGTCGGCCAGAATAACCGGCCCGGGGACATGAGCGTCAATGTCTGCAAGGAAAAGCAGCTTTCCAACATGCGTTCTAAAGGCGAGGGCGTGACCAGGCATCTCGATACTCCCAAAAACATGGATTTGGAAGAGGCCTTGGAATACATTGACCAGACGGAACTGGTGGACGTGACGCCAGCCGCCATCAGAATCAGAAAAATCATCCTGGACCGCAATTTGGAAAAACGAAAGCTCAAGGGATTAGTGTGATATAATTAAGCTATCGATACAAAACTGACTGTAGACGAGCTGGTGGGCAAATTCCTCAAAAGGGGTGGGCGGATTAATAAGTATTATCTCCAAGCGTGGCATAAAAATAAAAATACGCTGGTCTACCTCGATGGCTGGTTTGGCGGGAAAAACATTCGGGAGGCCATCTCCAAAGCACTCAGCTAAATACCAGCAGCACTCCAACCGGAAACCGATATGTTCCCGTAAATATCCGACACTAATCTTCTAATGGCGGTCTCATCCCTAATCCTAGATGAGGTCGATGATAATGGTATCTTAACAGATATTCTTCCACTTCGTTAGTTAAATCATTAAGCT
>Ga0210057_1007017_pt1 | contig 13838 bp, 11 predicted proteins | sample CryGeyCG2114_010_2_FD_183968 | JGI IMG/M metagenome (GOLD analysis project Ga0210057, IMG submission 183968) | Groundwater microbial communities from aquifer - Crystal Geyser CG10_big_fil_rev_8/21/14_0.10 (SPAdes) (version 2) | ecosystem: Environmental > Aquatic > Deep subsurface > Groundwater ... | reverse complement strand
GGTGGTGGCGGTGGCGGCGGTATTGGATCTAATTGGCCAGCTAATCCGCCCCAAGCTGGAGAATATACTGATCAAGATGCAAGAGCTGAACTCATTGCAAATGGAATTTCAATAAATAAAGCTAATTGTACTTATGTTGGGCAAACTGGATGTACAAGTTTAGATGGAATACCGCAATCAACAATAAATAATTTAAAGGAATTAAGGGGGTATGGTACGTTTACAGTTACGGGTGGAACAGAGGAGTGGCTTCACGCTACTCATGGGCCAGGACTTCCCGTTGTAGATATCAGTTATAACTCTCAATTGCTTAGCACGCTTAATTCTTGGGAAGCAAGCGGAAAGGTTTCGTTTTATCAATGTGAAAAAGGAGGAGTAGCAATTACTTGCGGAGGCGGAATAACGCCCGATCATATTCATATAAAATTTTAGTTTATGAGAAAGAATATTATAATAGGAATAATAATTATAGCTTTAGTTGCCATAGGAATTGGCGTATATTTTGCATGGCAGAAATCAAATCAAAATGTTGGAGATAATTTTGACCAAACAAATAATCAGGCAGTTAATCAAGCGGGAAATTACAGCGGACAAATGAATTCAATAAGTCCGATTTTACCCGCGAATGGCAAAATTAAATTGTTAAGCAAGAATAACGCTTTGGCTTACTGGATAACTAATTTATCAACCTCTACTCAGTTTCAAAGTCAGGATATTTTTTATATCTCTGAAGACGGCAGTGTAAATAAAATTTCCGGAACTAGTGAAGATGTAATAGGTAAAGAAAATTTAGGTAGTGTAAAATTCGCTAAGCCACTATTCAACGCCAATAAAGTTTTGATTGTATTTAAAAAGGCAAATTCTTTAATACCTGAGGTTTTTGATATTGATAAAAAGATATGGCGACCATTAAGCGGAGACGAATTGATTACGGCTGTTGATTTATCTACAGATGGGAAAAAGATGGCTTATGTGGTGGATAATTTTAAAGGCGGAGTGGATTTATTTACGATAGATTTAAGCAACGAAAAGGGAAAGGGAGTTAAATTAATAACACTAAATATAAAAGATTTTGATATAAAGTGGGTTAGCGATAACACTATTCTTTTTGCATCTAAGCCGTCTTTTGATTATTCCTCAGAGATTTGGAAATTTGATTTAAAAACTAAAACTTTATCTAAAATTATAGAAAGCAATGGGTTGATTGTTAATTGGTCAAAATTTGGAGATTTAGGATTGAAGTTTTCTTCTGCTCAAAACAGGAGTTATTCATTTTCACTGATAGATAATAGTGGAAATTCCAAAGGAAGTTTTAAATTTATAACATTTCCAGATAAATGTTTAATAAGTAGTCCTTCACAAATTTATTGCGCGATTCCACGTGATCAAAGTATTTTTTCTACTAATGCAACATTTCCAGATGATTATTTAAAACGCGCAGTGTATTTTAAAGAGGGGATTTATCAGGTTGATGTAGGGCAAAATAAATTTCAAGCCTTATTTGAAGAAGAAAGCCCTATTATAGATGCAATTAATTTATCTTTATATGGCAGTAAATTATTATTTATAAATCGTTATGACGGAAAACTTTATAGTTTAGAAATTTAGGTTGTTAGTGATTAGTTATTAGCCGTTAGATGGAAGTTTGTTATGAATAGAATAATACAGCAAATAAAATTATATTTAAGCTTGCCGGAGATGCGGCTTTTTTGGTATTTTTTGCCATTTATTTTAATTATTGCAATTATAGATGTTTTTTATTTACCAGCTGTTTGGATTCTTATTAGTTTAGGTATTTTAATTATTTTAGCTTCTATTATTTTTATTAATAATTTAAGGTCAGCGACACTTAATTTAGAAATTAAAATAGAAAGAAATCAATTAAAAAGTATTATTACAAATCTTCTTGACGGTATAATTGCTTATGATGAAAATTTTAGAATTTTAATTTTTAATAAAGAATCTGAACAGATCTTTAATTTAAAATCAGAAGAAGCATTATCTCAAATATTTACTCCAGACCTTGCAAAAGAACCTAAATTTTTCTTAATAAGCCAAGTTTTATTTCCTTCATTAGCCCCAGTTGTAATAAGAAGAACAGAGGGTGGAATTTATCCGCAAGTTATAGATATGTCATTTTCTAATCCTAAGGTTGATTTAAGAGTCACAACAGATAAAATTATCGATTCAAATGGAAGATTATTAGGGTTTGTTAAAATAGTACATGATAGAACAAGAGAATTGGGAATTTTAAAATCAAAAAGTGAATTTATAGAAGTTGCAGCGCATCAATTACGCACTCCACTTACATCAATTAATTGGATTTTTGAAGAATTGTTAAATGAAAATTTAACTGAAGGGCAGAAAGAAATGGCAGCTATGGGGAAAGTTGCTACAAGCACAGTGTTAAAAACAGTCAATGATTTGTTAGATGTTTCTCAAATTGAAGAGGGCAGATATGGATATAAATTTCAAAATATAGATATAACTTCTTTTACTGAAGGCATTTTAGATGATATTTTACCAACTGCAAAGCAAGCTGGAATAAAGGTGTATCTTAAAAAGCCTGAGTTGCCAATAAATATATCTGCAGATCCTCAAAAACTTTCAATTGCAGTATCTAATTTAATAGTCAATGCTATAAAATATAATACAGAAAATGGAGAAGTGATTGTAGAAATTAAAAAAGTAGAAGATAAACCATATGTACAAATAAGCGTAAAAGATACGGGTATAGGTATTCCATCAGATGACATAAAAAATTTATTTACAAAATTTTTTAGAGCAGATAATGCCCAGAAGTCAGTAACAGATGGGACTGGGCTTGGATTGTATATAACAAAAAATGTTATTAATAGGCATGGAGGAGAGATTTGGGCAGAATCTCAAATGAATCGTGGTACGACTTTTTATTTTACATTACCTCTTGACCCTAACTTAATGCCTCAAGTTGAGTCAGTTTTTTTAGAGGAGTAATTAAATTTTTATATAATTGTGTATTATACTTAGCTAATCGGTTAGGTATATAAAAAATATATAGGTCCATTATCTATTTAAATAAAGATATGGTATATAAGCACGTTTATTAATGCCAAAAGTAATAAATTAGTTAAAGCATAATGTAGTGTATTTAGTAATATAAAATGAATAATAAAAAAGAGTTATTTCTTGAAGAGGCAATATTAGATGATATGTCTCAAAGTTTAGATGCTTTAGAGGTGCCATTATCCAGGAGTATTTTCCATGCTATAAGTTTATTTGTAATTCTAATAGGTGTTATTGTTTTTGGCAGAGTAGCTTTTTTAGGATTTAACGATGGAAATTTTTATAAAAATAGAGCGCTTATTAATATAAGTGATGTAAATATTATTTCAGCCGAGAGAGGTATATTTTATGATCGATATGGGAAACAATTAGTTAAAAATATACCAACTTTTCATGCGACACTTAAGTTATCGGATTTTTTTAAAAAAAGTGAAAATGATAAAAATATAGAGGTAGATAGTCTAGAAAATATTTTAAATATTACACAAGGTCAAATTAAACAATCCATAAATGAAATTAATTTAGAAAAAGAAAGTTCATTGGTTATAGCAAGAGATTTAACCATAGAGCAAATAGCTAAAATTAAAAACATTAATTTTAACGATGTTGATATTGAAAATGATTTTTCGCGTAAATATGAGGAGCCTGGAGGGTTTAGCCATATCTTGGGTTATGTAGGTGTTGCTTCAAGAGAAGATTTAGATAATAATTCTAAGCTATCTTTTAACGATTTAGTTGGAAAATCTGGGTTAGAATATTTTTATAATAATAAATTAACTGGAAAAAATGGAGGAATAATTAATTATAGAAATTCAAAAAATGAAAGTATTGGGCAAAATTCTATTATAGATTCAATAGCTGGAAACGATCTTTATTTAACAATAGACGCTGATTTGCAATCTTATTTTTATAAAAGATTAAAAAGTCAAATAGAAAATATGAATAGTGCTGGTGGGGTTGGGATAATAATTAATCCACAAAATGGAGAAGTGCTTTCTTTAATCAGTTTGCCAAGTTTTGATAATAATAAAATAACTTCTATTGATGTGACTGATTCAATACGAAGGCCGTTATTTAATCGTGCCGTATCAGGTCTTTACAGCCCTGGTTCTACTATAAAGCCGTTAGTAGCTACTGCAATGCTTATGGAAAAAACCGTTTCTCCATTAAAAGAAATTTTATCTATTGGGTATATTTTAATTCCTAATCCATATCATCCAGAAAGTCCATCTAAATTTGTTGATTGGAAAGCGCAAGGGTGGGTAAATATGTATTCTGCCTTAGCTAGATCAAGTAATGTTTATTTTTATGAGGTTGGCGGCGGTTATCAGGATGTGCAAGGGCTTGGTATTAATAGATTAAGAGAGTATTGGGAAAAGTTTGGATTAAAAGAAAAAACAAATATAGATTTACCAAGCGAAAAATCAGGATTCTTACCTGATAGTACTGAAAAAGAAAAACGAACAGGCATACCATGGAGAATAGGAGATACTTATAATGTAAGTATAGGTCAGGGAGATATTATGATTACACCAATAGAGCTTATTAATTATATTTGTTCAATAGCAACAGGTGGAAAATTTTATCAACCGCATATTGTTCAAAAAGTTATGAGTGATAAAAATAATGTAGTTACAGAATTTAAGCCAGTAGTTATTCGAGATAATACTTATATGGCAGATGCATTAATAGAAGTTGAAAAAGGAATGATAGACGTAACCCAAAAGCCATATGGGACGGCCGTCACACTTAAAGATTTACCGTTTATTACTGCAGCTAAAACAGGAAGTGCGCAAGTAGAATTTAACACAAAGACTAATGCTTTTTTTGTTGGATATGGCCCAGTAAAAGGAGATCCTGAAAAACAAATTGCTATATTAGTTCTTATAGAAAATGCTAAAGAGGGTAATTTAAATGCAGTTCCAGTGGCAAAAGATGTGTTGAGATGGTATTATGACAATAGAATTGCAAATAAACATTAATTTAAGTGGCGAATTTTATAAATCAAAAAGTATGAATAGTGAATTTAGAAAAGATCCAGTCTCTAGAGATTGGGTTATCATATCTCCAAATAGATCAAAAAGGCCATTTCAATTTAAAGAAAATGTTGGGACAAAAATTGTTCCTCAAAAAGGCTGTCCATTTGAAAATCCACAGAAAAGTGGTAATGGTCAGCCTGTTTTAATTTATCCGGATAAAAAAAATTGGCAATTGCAAATAATTCCAAATAAATTTCCAGCTTTAACGCATAGTAATAAAATTTGTTCAATACCAAAACAAAAAGGACCATATGAAATAATGGCTGGTAATGGTTTTGACGAATTACTTATTACAAGGAATCATTTTAAAAATTTCGCTCATCTTAGCAAGAAAGCAGCACAAGATGTTTTTAAAAATCTTAAGAAACGATATTTAATATTAAGCAAACACGATTGTCTGAAATATATTTTTATTTTTCATAATTGGGGTCTTAAGGCGGGAGCTTCTATTTTTCACCCTCATTATAGAATAAGTGCTTTACCAATAATTCCACCTGATGTTTCTAGATCTCTTTATGGTTCATTAAGGTATCATCAAGATCATAATAGGTGCGTTCATTGCGATATGATTGACTTTGAAAGGAAAGAGAAAAAAAGAATAATTTTTGAAAATACAAAAGTAATAGCTTTTACTCCTTTTGTTTCAAGAGAACCGTTTGAGATAAAAATTTTTCCAAAAAATCACATTTCTTATTTTGAAGAAAGTGACGATGCATTAATTAATAGTATTGTTGATGGTTTACAGAATTCTTTATTAATGTTGGAAAAGCACTTAAATGATCCAAATTATAATTTTTTTATTCACACCGCACCATTAATTGATAAGAATAAGTATTTTCATTATCATTGGCATATTGAAATCGTGCCTAAATTTAGTGTTTCTGCTGGAGTTGAGGTAGGCACTGGTATAGAAATAACGGTAGTTGACCCAGATAAAGCAGCAAGTATATTAAGGCGTAAATAGTTACAAATACTCACAAATTTAAGACAAACACTCACAAATTACGAATATAAAAATTAGTATTTAGTGAAATTTATGTTTAAATTCGTGTAAATTTGTTTATTTAATAGATGTTTTCTTTAGTGTTAACTTTTATTTCATCTTTAATATTATTAATTATTCAAAAAATCGGATATGCCGGTATTTTTGTATTAATGCTTTTGCAAAGTGTTAATATTCCAATACCTTCGGAAATAACTATGCTGTTTTCTGGATTTTTAGCTTTCAGTGGTGTATTTAATTTTTGGACAGTAGTTTTTATTGGAGCAAGTGGCAATTTATTTGGAGCTTATTTATCTTATAAATTAGCAGAAAGTTTAGTTATGAATGATTTTCGTAATAAGCCATTAATTAGAATTTTAATTAATGATAAAAGTTTAGCCATTGCGCAAGAATGGTTTAAAAAATATGGGGCATTTTCAGTATTTTTTAGTAGAATGGTTCCAGTGATGAGCACTTTTATTTCTTTTCCAGCAGGAATGGCGAAAATGCGCTTAGATTTATTTTTAACCCTAACATTTTTAGGTTCATTGATTTGGTCTTTTATATTAACTAAAATGGGGTTTATTTTAGGTGAAAATTGGACAGTATTGCATGTATATTTTAGGCAATTTGATTATATTATTTTAACTATAATAGTATTGGTAGGCGCATTCTTTATTTGGAAGCATTCAAAAAAGAATTATAAGTAGTCCTTAATCTTTAAAAGGCGCGGGGTTGACTAAAATTAAGATAAAATTATAATTGGAGATGTAAAATATGGGTAATGAAATTAAGGGCAATAATCAAAATTTAGGAGAAGATGATAAAGATTTAGAAAGTGAAGCTATCAAGAAAGAACGAGCAGAATATTTAGATGGTTGGCAAAGAGCTAGAGCTGAACTCATTAATTATAAAAAAGATGAGTCAAAAAGATTTGATGAATTTCGAAAAATATCAAATGTAATTATTGTAAGAGATTTAATTAATGTCTTGGATAGTTTTGATTTAGCATTGGAAGCTCTTGAAAAAGACGGTAAGGCAGAAAAAGGATTGTATTTAATACGCGCGCAGTTCGAAGATGTTTTAAAAAGTTATGGTCTTGAAAAAATAATTATTTCAATAGGTAATTTATTTGATCCATTAATACAGGAAGCTATCGCAGAAGTTGAGTCAGATGAGCTATCTGGTACTATAATAGAAGAGGTAGAGAAGGGGTATGCTTTATATGGTAAGGTTATTAGACCTTCTAAAGTAAAAATTAGTAAATAGTAAGTCGGTTGATTAGTGAATTAGATAATTAATAATAGTAATTATAAAATAAATTAAGAATTTTCAATTTTCAATTTTCAATTTTCAATAAATTTTCAAAATTTAATTTTCAATTTAATTGATAATTAAGTAATTGGTGTTTGATTGAAAATTATAAATTAGTAATTGATTATTTTAGTATATGTCAAAAATAATAGGAATAGATCTCGGAACAACAAACTCTGCAATGGCAGTTATTGACGGAGGAGAGCCAAATGTTTTAGAAAATCACGAAGGAAATAGAACAACTCCTTCAATTGTTGCAATTAGTAAGGCTGGTGAGCGTTTGGTAGGTATGTTAGCCAAACGTCAAGCTGTTGTTAATCCAAAAAATACAATTTTTTCAGTAAAAAGATTAATTGGACGAAAATTTAGTGATTCAGAAGTTCAGCATGACAAAGAGTGGTTTTCTTATGACATAAGAGAATCTTCTAATGGCGGTGTAGAAGTTAAAATGTCTGATAAATGGTATAAGCCAGAGGAAATTTCAGCTATGATTTTAGCTAAATTCAAGGCCGATGCCGAAGCTAAATTAGGAGAAAAAGTAGATGAAGTTGTTATTACTGTGCCAGCTTATTTTGATGATTCTCAAAGGCAGGCTACAAAAAACGCAGGTGACATTGCTGGATTTAAAGTTAGAAGAATTATAAACGAACCAACTGCAGCTGCATTGGCTTATGGACTTAGTAAACAAAAAAACGAAAAAATTGTTGTGTATGATTTTGGTGGAGGAACTTTTGATGTTTCAGTTTTAGAAATAGGAGACGATGTAGTTGAAGTAAAAGCTACTGGGGGGGATACACATTTAGGCGGAGATGATTTTGATAAAAAAATTATAGATTATTTAGTTTCAGAATATAAAAAACAAGAAGGGATTGATTTATCTAAAGATCCATTAGCATTGCAAAGATTAAAAGAGTCAGCAGAGAGAGCAAAGCATGAATTATCAGCTACATTTGAAACTGAAATAAATATCCCCTATATAACTTCTGATGCGTCTGGGCCAAAACATTTTTTAATTAAATTTACCAGGGCAAAATTAGAGGAGTTAGTTGGTTTAGAGATTGAAAAATCAATAGGAATAGTTAAAAAGATTGTATCTGATGCTGGATTAAAAGTTACAGATATCAACGAGGTTATTTTAGTAGGAGGACAAACTAGAATGCCTAAAATACAAGAAGCTGTAAAAGATCTTTTTAATAAGGAACCACATAAGGGAATAAATCCAGACGAAGTTGTAGCAATTGGAGCAGCTGTGCAAGCTGGAATTTTTCAAGGAGATGTAAAAGATGTTTTACTTTTAGATGTTATTCCGCTTTCTTTAGGAATTGAAACATTAGGTGGAGTATTTACACCCATTATTGAAAAAAATACAACAATTCCAACAACTAAACTACAAACTTTTTCAACAGCCGCAGATAATCAAACTTCTGTTGAAATACATATACTTCAAGGAGAAAGGCCAATGGCGGTAGATAATAAAACATTAGGCAGGTTTTTGCTAGATGGTATTCCACCATCTCCGCGTGGAATTCCTCAGGTTGAAGTTTCTTTTGATATTGATGCAAATGGAATTTTAAGTGTTTCTGCAAAAGATAAGGCAAGCGGTAAGGTTCAAACTATAAAAATAGAAGCATCAACTCAGCTCTCAAAAGAAGAAATTGAAAAATTAAAACAAGAGGCTGTAATACACGCAGAAGAAGATAAAAAGAAAAAAGAACTAATTGAAGTCAATAATCAGGCAGAACAATTAATTTATATTTCAGAAAAGTCATTAAAAGATGCGGGAGAAAAAATAACCGAGGAATTAAAAATTGCAATAAATCAAAAAATTGAAGAATTGAAATCTTCAAAAGACGGAGGCGATATTAAAAATATAAAATCAAAAATTGAAGAACTTTCTACGGAGCTTCAAAAAATAGGACAAACAATGTATGCTCCAGAAAATAATAAAGACAAGCAGGATAATCAGGACAAGCAGGACAATCAGGACAAGCAGGATAATCAGGACAAGCAGGATAGTTAAATCCATAATAGAGAACTTCATTAATAATTGAAATTTATATTCTAAAATTAAAATATTTTTATAGAATTAATAGCAATTTTAATAAGAGGGAGATTTGAGGTATAATATATAAAAGTTGTTATTAAAACAAAATATTTTATTCATCTTACGTGGATAATCAAGGAAATGACGGAGGTAACATTACTTAATAAAAAGTTTGCTTTTCAAAAAGAAAGCCCGAGCTATCTTATCAAGATAATTTTAATAGGAATACTTAGTTTTGGATCGGCTGTCAGTTTTGGTTGGCTATTAAAATCATTTTTTTATTCTCAAGATTTTGGAGTTCTTATTTGGATTTTAGTTTTTGCTGGAGTATTTTTAGTATTTTTTGTTTTGCAAACTATATTTGTTTTAGATTCTGGGAAGTCAGTTTTATTTATTTTTATTGAAAGTATAGCATTATCTATAGTTTTTTTAAGTAATTCTTACTATATTATTCCAATAGTTTTAATAACTTTTTTTATTTTATGGTGGGCAAGACATAGCGGAAAGGTTATTTTAGAAAATACATTAAAAATAGATTTTTGGCATATAAGCAGGGTTGTACTTCCTAAAGCTATTATGGCAGTTGTTTTGGTTGTGAGTATTTTTTCTCCCATATATTTAAAATCTAAAAATTCTAATTTCCCATTTCATCCAGCATTTTTTGACAATATTATTTCTTCAAGTAAGTGGTTAATACAGAAATTTTTTCCAGAGATTAATCCTGATTCAAGTATTGATCAAATTGCCAGAAAAATAGCTGAATCGCAAATTTCTCAATCTCCTGAGGCAAATATTTTACCAAGGGCATATAAAGAGCAAATTATAAAACAAAGCAGTAGCGCATTATATGAACAAATCTTTAGTTTTTTTGATATAGCTATAGACCCTAAATTAAAGCCATCACAGATATTATATGAAGGATTAAAGTCTAGGTTCGTACAATTTTCTAATAGCACTAAAAATTTAATTTTTATTTTAATTGGCACATTAATATTTATTTCAATTGAAACATTTTCTATCCCAATACGAATAGCAGTGTCAATTATAGGGTTTTTAATCTTTAAATTTTTAATAATTGTTGGATTTGCTAAGGTTTCAATTGAGGAAAGACCAAAAGAAGTTATTATTATGGAGTAAAGGGCTTTGTATGAAGCGTAGCCGAATATACAAAACCTTTACCCCATTAGATAAAAACAATGGGTATAGTAAATACAAACATAAAAGCACAAAATAATTATATAGAAGTAAATTAATATAAAACATTATCTAACGGGGTGCTCAATTTTATAGTTGCTCATATGCGCTATAAAATAAACGCATCTTCGCAAATAAAATTGGCATGAGAGATTATTATGAAATTCTTGGTGTTGGAAAAAATGCAACACAAGAAGATATTAAAAAAGCATATAGGAAGTTGGCGCATAAGTATCATCCTGATAAAGTTGGTGGAGATGAAAAAAAATTCAAGGAATTGAATGAGGCTTATCAAACTCTATCTAATACTCAGAAAAGAACACAGTATGATAGGTTTGGTAAAAATTTTGATTCAAGTGGGTCCTATGGCAGCGGCCCTTTTAATGGATTTGGGGGATTTTCTTCTCATACTGGATCGGCACAGGGTTGGGATTTTGATTTTGGAAATGTTTCTGGGATGGAAGATATTTTTGAGGCATTTTTTAGCGGTATGGGCGGGCGTGATGGAAGGCGAACTTATCGCCGCGGATCTGACATTGAAATCTTACAAGAAATAACATTAGAAGAGGCATTTAATGGAATAGAAAAAAAATTGCGTTATAAAACAGAGATACGTTGTAAAATATGCCAAGGAATTGGACATTTTTCTAAGGACGGTTTTAAAATTTGTGAAACTTGCGGAGGTAAGGGTGAAATAAAAGAAACAAAAAATACTTTTTTTGGAAGCTTTGCACAAGTAAAAGTATGTCACAATTGTTCTGGCGCTGGTCAGATTCCAAATAAAATGTGCAGTGAATGTAAGGGGTCTGGAAGATTAAGAGGAGAAAAAGATGTTTTAGTAAAAATTCATCGGGGAGCAAGTGATGGCCAAATTATAAAAATAAAAAATGCTGGAGAGGCGGGTGAAAGCGGCGCAGAAGAAGGAGATTTATTTGTACGAATTAAAGTAAAACAACACAGTTTTTTTAAAAGAGATAGCGAAAATTTAATTTTTGAAAAAGAGATAGAGCTTGTTGAATTGCTTTTAATTTTAGCTGGTGATGGAAAGATTGAAGTTCCTACTATTTCTGGCAAGAAAATAAAAGTTGAAATTCCTAAGGATTTTGACTTAGCACATTTAATAAAAGTTTCAGGAGAAGGAATGCCATATTTTAATAGATTAGGCAAGGGGGATCTTTTGATTAGATTTAAAGTTAAAACTCCTAAAAAAATAAATCCTAAACTAAAGAAGTTGTTAGATGATTTAGAATAATAAATAGCATAGTGCAAAGCGCTTATAGCTTATCGTAATAATAAAACGATTTACGCTTAGCAATTTGCAATTAGCAGTATATAGTGAATCAAAAGAAATTTATATTTTTTTTAATTTTTACGGCTATTTTTTCATGGCTACCATTCCTAATCCTTTCTATCTTTGGGGTAAGGCCTAATTTTGCCTTAATTTTTATAGCATTAATAGCGGCATTTATTTCAGAATTTTTAGAAGGAATTTTTCTTATTACTCTTTATACTTTTTTACTTAAATTTTCTCCTCATCCAGATAAGGAGCTTTTAATTATTTTAATTCTAGGATTAGTGTCAATTGTATTTCGCAGATTTTTACAATTAAATAATTTAGTAAAATTTTTAATAAGTGTTATCTTATTAACTATTGGTTTTTATATTTTTCTGGGGTTTTCTTTAATTTCATGGATTTTTATTGGAGAGATTCTATATAATGCTATAATAGGAAGTATTGTATTTTTTATATTGTCTAAATTTAAAGTGTAAATTACGAATATTCACAAATCTAAAACAAATACTCACCAATTACGAATATAAAAATTAGTGATTAGTGAAATTTGTGTTTAAATTCGTGGAAATTTGTTTATCAAATGCCATCAGAATATGAAATTCTTATAGATTCTTTAGTTAGCGATGGTTATCTTAAAACACCATATCTAATTGAAGCGTTTAAAAAAACCAATAGGGCAGATTTTGTTTTAAATGAATATGAAAAAGATGCATATGTAAATGCGCCACTTTCAATTGGTTATGGACAGACCATCTCACAGCCACTTACAGTTGCCTTTATGATTGAACTTTTACAGCCTAAATTCGGGGAAAAGATTTTAGAAATTGGAGCAGGAAGTGGATGGCAAACTACTATATTGGGTCAGATAGTTAGTAGTAGTCAGATTATATCTATATCAAACGGAGAAGAAATAGTAGGGAATATTGGAAAAGTTTTTGCTACAGAAATAATTCCAGAACTTTATGAAATGGCTGAGAAAAATGTTTCAAAGTATAATTTTATTGAAAAAGGAATAGTTAAAATTATTTTAAGCGATGGATCAAAGGGATATAAAAATGAAACGCCATTTGATAAAATAATTGCTTGCGCAGCTTCAGAAGTGGATGTGCCTAAAGCGTGGAAGCAACAACTTAAAATTGGTGGAAGAATAGTTTCTCCAATTGGAAATAGTATCGTTGTTATAGATAAGATATCAAAAACTGAATTTAGTAAAAAAGAGTATTTTGGGTTCAAATTTGTGCCTTTAGTAAAAGAATAGTCAAAGAATAAAGTCCTATAAAAACTACTAAAAGAATGTGTCGTTATAAAAGCGATCGCTATTTAAACGACACATTTGAAAAATATATAATAAAGCCGTGAGGTACGGTTTTGTTGACATATTGTTCTTTTTGTGATAGTATTTTGTTAGGTCTTAAATAATATAAATTAAGGTTAAAAATAAAGAAAGGAGAGTGAGATGAAAAAGATTGTAGCTGTAGTATCGCTCGTTGCTTTTACGCTATTTTCTTTAAATTTTCCCGCGAAAGCGGAGGAGTTTAAGAAAGAAATTCCAATCTGTGAATTCGGCGTGTTTTCTTACAATGATGCGCGCATTATGGAAGCTGGAGAAAGAGAGGTAATACTCTCTGAACCTCTGGAAATTCTAACACAGGGTAAAGGTGGTTGGGCGAAGAACAGTTGTATGGCTCCTGCTGGCACGCATGTAGTTGTAGATGCTAATGGATTTCTCGCATGGATTAAAGTCTGCGGGAATCCAGCCTATACACCGCAAAAAACGCGGTATAAGTTAGAAGATAAAACCTCTACTGTGCCTCCAATTCCAAAAGATCTATTGGCGTCTGCCATAGATCGCATTACTGATCTTGAGGCACGGATGGGCAAGGTAGAGTCGCATGACTTAACTCAAGATAAACGACTTGATTCGAT
>Ga0210057_1007014_pt1 | contig 13843 bp, 14 predicted proteins | sample CryGeyCG2114_010_2_FD_183968 | JGI IMG/M metagenome (GOLD analysis project Ga0210057, IMG submission 183968) | Groundwater microbial communities from aquifer - Crystal Geyser CG10_big_fil_rev_8/21/14_0.10 (SPAdes) (version 2) | ecosystem: Environmental > Aquatic > Deep subsurface > Groundwater ... | reverse complement strand
TTTTATAGAAAAAAGAGGAGCTAAAGCATTTTCTTGGGATTTAGAAATCCCTCAAAAATACTTTAAAACTTAAAAATCATATCTAAAAACGGTTATACTCTAAAAAATCAAAATGTTCATCTACTGTTGATTTGGATGTTTGAATTAGTAGACTCTACTTTCTTTTTAATTTGTTTTAGTGAATAGATGAGAAAAATGAGATGGTTCTTAAAAAGATCATATGAATTTTTATAGACCTATATGGTGATAGAAAAGTTTATATAGTTTTAAAATAGTTTGTAGTATTATGGAGATAAAAATCAAAAATATAAAACTTAAAAATATTAAGGTAGAAGTATTGGAAAAAATTGAGGAAAAATGTATAATCTGGTTTTTCGCTAATCCAAATTCAAGAATAGGATTAACAGAACTTTCAAGAATAATTAAATCCTCTAAAACAGCAACGAAAAAAGCAGTAAATTCGTTAATAAAACAAGAGTTTCTATTTAAAGAAGTAGCTGGGAGGTCATGGATACTATACACTAATCAAAACCATAAATACTTCAGAACAAAAAAAATATCATATCACTTAGATAAGATATATGAAACAGAGATTGTTGATACAATTTACAAAGTAATTCCACAGGCAAGAGCAATAATTTTATTTGGAAGTTATCGCTGGGGGAGTGATACAGAGAATAGTGATATTGATATTGCAATTGAGGTGTTAGGGAGCGATGAGCTTAAGATAGTTTGTCTTGGGGTGATTAAACAGTTTGGATATAGAAATAATATCCCAGTAAATCTTCATATCTTTTCAAGAAATAAAATAGATCTAAATTTATTTGCAAATATTACAAATGGGATAGTATTAGATGGATTTTTAGAGGTGAGACCATGAGAAAAAAACATAATGATAGTAAAAATGCTCAAAGTATTTTGGAATCTGCGGAAAAACAAATGAAATATACATTAACATTAATTTCAACAGAAGAATCTGCATTCAATATAGTACGCAATATTTATGAATGTTTTAGAATGATTGGTGATGCATTATTGATTTCTAAAGGAAAAATATCTGAATACCATACAGAACAAATAAGAATATTAGCGGATATGAAAGTTAGAACAGAAAGACCAATAAAATTAGTTGATAATCTTAGAAGAATGAGACATAATATAAATTACTATGGATATTCGCCTAGAAAAATAGAAGCAGAAGATGCTATAAACTTGGCAAAATCATGTTTTTATCAACTACTTTCAAAAGCAAAAGAAGAGATTAAGAACAAAAATGGTCCCGGTGGGAGTTGAACCCACGACCTCATCGACGTCAACGATGCGTCATAGCCACTAGACCACAGGACCTTTAATAAGAAGATAGGAGATTGGTTTAAAAATATATGTTTGGAATCAAAAATAGACATAAATAGTTATAAATAGAGGGTTCTTAAACACCTGTATTCCTGAACTGAGTTCAGGAATACAGGTAGTAACTAAAATAGAATTATTACTTTTAGCATACTTTGCAACAATATCATCAGAAGCACCAGTTAATCCAACACTCTTTACGTGTTCACATTCATACCCTAGATTTATTATAGTATCACAAAGGGATACTGGCAAATTTTCATCAAGAAAAAATTTCATCTTCATGCAATAGCATGGACTTCCTCTCCCCTTACAAAAGAAGCAGTATATCTAATCACAGCAAGAACTTCTTCCTTCTTAAGTCCATATTCTTTTTCTATTTCTTCATAACTCATACCTGATTCGAGCATTCCAAGAACTTCATCAACAGTAATTCTAGTCCCTTCTACAACAGGTTTACCGTGTCTAACATTTTCATTAATAGTTATTTTAATCATATCTTATTTATAACAAAAGAACTATATAAACTTTCCTACAAATAATTTCAATCCATTCCACCCATATTATTCATAGAATTATTAGGAGATTGAGTTCTGCCAGAAGCAATAACATCATCTATCCTTAATATCATAACTGCGACTTCTGATGCAGATTTAACAGCTTGTGTTTTTATTCGCAAAGGTTCAACAACCCCCTCCTCTAAAGAGTTCATAGGTTTGCCTGTGAAAACATTAACTCCTGCCCATTTCTGTCCAGAATCGTGCAAACTTTTTAGTTCAGTAAGGATGTCTATCGGATCTAGCCCAGCATTCTCAACTAATGTTTTAGGTATAATTTCTAAAGAATCAGCAAATGAAATGACCGCTAACTGTTCTCTCCCAGATAAAGATTCTGCATAACTCCTCAGTTCGCGTGCAAGTTCAAGTTCAGGAGCTCCTGCTCCTCCAACAAATTTCTTATCTCTAAGTGAAGCAACAACATCTCCAAGAGCATCAACAACAGCCCTTTTGATTTCATCCACAACATGTTCAGTACCCCCTCTTACTAAGATAGTAACAGCTTTAGGATTCGCACAATCTTGAACATAAGTCATATCCTCATCACCTATTCTTTGTTCGTAAACTTTCCCAGCACTTCCAAGATCTTCAAATGAAATATCATCCAAAGAAGCTAATATAGGAGAATTAACTGCTTTTGATAATTTCTCCATATCAGATTGTTTCACCCGCCTGCAAGCATAAATCCCTTTTTTTGCAAGAAGATGTTGTACATAATCATCTATTCCTTTTTGTGTGAAAACAACATTAGCATCTGTTTTAACAATCTTATTAACGATCTCTAATAACATCTTTTGTTCTTGATCAAGAAATGATTGCAATTGAGAAGGTTGAGTGATTTGTATCTTTGCTTCAGTATCAGTTTCTCTAGGTTCTAGCCCAACATTTAATAATAATATTTTAGGATTATCTAATTTTTTTGGCATCCCTTTATGTACTCTTTCTTTATCTAATACTATTCCTTTTATTAATGAAGTATCTTCTATACTTTCTCCTATTTGTTTTTCTACTTTTATATTATTCATATCAATACTTCCTTCTTCATCTGCTACTTGAAGTACTGCATCAACGACTATTCGTGATAGTTTTTCTTTTGCCACTTCCGCACCTTTCCCAGTCATCGCAGTCATTGCAATCTTTCTTAACATATCTTTGTTATTAATATCAACATCTTCTGCCATTTGTTTAAGTATCTGTTGTGCTTTCTCCGCCGCCATTTGATATCCTTTTGAAAGAACTGCTGGGTGAATGTTTTGATCTAACAGATATTCTGCTCTTTTCAATAACTCTCCTGCTAATACAACAGCAGTTGTAGTTCCATCTCCAACTTCCTGTTCTTGCGTTTTAGCAATCTCTACTATCATCTTCCCTGCAGGATGTTCAATATTCATCTCTTCTAATATTGTAACCCCATCATTTGTTATTGTAACCTCCCCTAATGAAGAAACCAACATCTTATCCATCCCTTTAGGTCCTAATGTAGTTCTAACTGTCTCCGCCACTAACTTCGCTGCCATGATATTGTTTCTCTGAGCACTCTTCCCAGTAGTTCGATTAGATCCTTCTGGTAGAATGAATATTGGTTGCATTTGCTCTGACATATTATTGATTCCCTCTTGACTCTTCTGCAAGTCGTATTGCTTTTTCTAGATTATCAAACAAAGGTTTGTCTCTTTCTCTCAAAGATTCTCTTACTCTCCCTCCAATAACAGAGTTACCTAATCTTAGCATTGCTTCTTTCTTTACATAAGTTAGCTCAAGATCGGGATTTATATTTGGCGATAAAAGATTATTCATTTTGAATTGAGCAATAGTATGTATTATCTTACCAACTCTATCTCTAAATAATCCTACGTTTTCATCAACAGTTGCTTGGGTAACTTGATTTTCTCCTTTAAGATTATCTCTATCAACAGGCAAAGCAAGTGCCCCATATGGAATCCCAAGAAGAGCAAATGGCAATGCTTCATATGTGGTCATTCCCACAACATTTAAACCACCTTCTCTATACCTCTTAGACTCTTCTGGGGTGGAGAAAGAATTGTTCTTATTGATTAAAGCAATTCCTCCAGTAGGATATAAAGTAACTTTAGCTCCACTTGTCGAGTTTAAATGTTTATAACAATCAAAATTGGGAGTATCTGATGATGGTTTCCCAAACTCTACACTCAATACATGATTACAAGCCCTATAAATAAATCTAGAAATATTTGTACTAAAAGGTTCTTTCATATCCATATGAACAGTTGCATGTCTTCCATAGAAATCTAACTCAGATGATGGGGGGTCTTGTCTAAACATTCTATTCAATACGACAAAATCTCCAACATTAATTCTGGGGTCTAGACTACCAACAGCAGTTATCCCAACTGCAAAATCTGCCCCCCATTGAAATGCAGCGTATGCATTAGCTCTATGATTAACTTGAGATGCAGGAACAGTATGACCAGCACCGTGTCTTTTAATAAGCAAGACTTCAACACCTTCAGCTCCTTCTATAGTTCCTTCTTCAACATCAACAGGAGGAGAAACCGATTCACAATCAACAGGATCGTAAACCTTATCATAAGGAGTTATTATTTCACTGGGCTTACTATTAAATCCTTCAATAGAATCGAATCCAGTACCTCCTACAATAGCAATTTTTATATTTTCATTTAACATTAACATACCCCCATATGTATTAAATTAAAGACTAAGAAATAAACACTGTTTAAAAGGATTTTGGATTGATAATATCGTTTCTGAGTGAGAATTAATATCCCTTTTCTCTGATATTACCTATAATTTAAGATAAAATGTTGATTATAATATTATAAAATAATTTTTGTAGATTATTATCATCATTCTAAAAATAATCATACTCACTCAGATTTAGCAGGTTTTACCAAGAATCCAATAAATATGGAAATTCCGATTAAGAATATAATAGTTGCAACATAATCCTGCCTCCAGTTAGCTCTTATCCAATTCCACATTGGCTCAAGCCATCCTAGAGCTGATAAGAATATTAGTAAGAATACAATAAATACTAAAACAACTAAGCTAATAAAAACCCATTTATGTTCTTGTGTGAAATCAAAAGTCCCTCCATCCTTCATGAACACACTAACTGTCGCCAAGAAGAATACTAATAATAAAATCACAACCACGATATTAGCTAATACTTCATTAATAAGTGCAACAACTCGTGTCGAACCCACTACAAACAATGCAATACAGAACGCGATAATAGCATTCAAACTTCTCTTAGGTTCGTCTTGAGTTCCTGCTTCTTTCCCAAGAACCATAGTTTTGTCAAGAATCGCATACACAAGAGCAAAAGTCAATAAAAATGGTAACACAACCTTAAAGAATCCAAGATTTCTCATAAAAGAAATTATCCCATCAAATACTGTTTCATCTGCCATCTCTCATAACATAAAGAGAGGGTAACTTTATAAATATTTCCAAAATCAACTTTATATGACAGATTTAATAGATTCAGCATATTTCTCAAAGATAAAAGAAGAAATAGAAAATTATGATCATAAAAGAGAAGAAGTAGTAAAGGATTCTAATAAGATAGTTAAACTTAGTAAAAATGTTATCTATTCAGTGCATAGAAACAATCTTGATTCTGCACAGAAAGTATTGGATGAGATGAAATCTATTTTAGAAAGATTGAACAAAGAAATCAGCAATAATTCTAAGCTTAATGTGGGAGCGTATAAAGTCGCGGTACAAGAATATGTGGAAGCTCTTTGTTATCTTGAATATAATAAAGGAAATAAACTCCCTACTCATGAAGAGATTGGATTAGAAGGGGTTGATGTAGAGTATTATCTTCTTGGGTTATGCGATCTTGCTGGAGAACTTAGCAGAAATGCTTTGAACTCGGCGATTGATGGAGACTTAGATTCAGTAAATAAAGTAAGATCATTTATGAACTCATTATATGAAGAGCTAATGCTGATAGATTTCAGGAATGGAGAGTTGAGAAAGAAAGTTGATGGGATACGATACGAAGTGCAGAAATTGAACAATCTTGTTTTTGATTTGAATAAGAAGAGTTGATAATCTCATTTAGTATAATCAATCCAACATCTCTTTCAATATCTGGGTAACAACCGAAGGATCGGCTTTACCATTCGTTTTCTTCATTACTTGTCCAACAATATAATTAAAAGATTTTTCTTCACCAAATCTGTAATCTTCAACAGCTTTAGGATTCTCATCTATAGATTCTCTACATAACACATTTAGTTCACTCAAATCAGAAACTGCTTCTAATCCATATTTGGAAACATAATCTTTAGGAGAGAATGGATTCTCCATCAATTTCTCTAACAATTCTTGTGCTGTCGCATCTGTTATCTTTCTCTCATAAACCAATTTTAATAACTCGATTATATGATTTTCATTTATTTTTAGATCATCAAAAGTTTTGTCAGACAAATTCATAACTCTAACCAATTCCCTACGCATCCATTTCGCTGCAAGGAGAGGATGTATTTTCTTTGCAACTTTATCGTACATTTCTCCAAGTGATTTTTCCGCACACAATATATGCGCATCTTCTTCCTTGATAGAGTATTCTTTAATGAAACGGAGAGCTTTTTCATACGGAAGTTCGGGAGTATCTATATTCTTCTTAAATTCTGATAATGATATTGGTACTAAATCTGGATCAATTATGTATCCATAATCTTCTTCTGTTTCTTTAGTTCTTAATAAGAATGTTCTTCCTTTATTTGCGTCCCACCCCCTAGTATCACAAGTTAGTTCTCTTCCCTCTTTGATTTCATTCTTTTGTCTCTCAATCTCATAAGTAAGTGCACGTTCTATCTCTTTGAATCCATTAATATTTTTTATCTCGCTTCTAACATATCCAGATTTACGTATAGAGATATTAGCGTCTGCTTTTATAACTCCTGTGTTAATATCAAATATATCTAGATATCCGAGAAGAGTTATCAATTGTTTCATGAATGTTCTTGCTTCATCTGGGCTTGTGATAACCGGTTCGGTAACTATTTCTATCAACGGCACTCCACTTCTATTATAATCTATGAGAACAAACGGAGAATCAGAGATTGATTTAGGATGAACTAATGCCGCAGGATCTTCTTCAAGATGTACTCTTGTTATGAAGATAGGCTTACCTGAGTTAAGAATTAATTTTCCTCTACTTCCCACAGGGGTTTCGTATTGAGTTATTTGATAATTCTTGGAAAGATCTGGATAAAAATAGGTTTTCCTTGAGAAAATCACTTCATCTGCAATTTCGCATTTGAGTGAGGAAGCTAACTTAGTTATATATTCAATAGCTTTCTTATTAGCGATAGGTTTGCTCCCGGGATGACCAAGACAAACCTCGCACGTAACAGAATTTGGTTCTTCTTCTCCTTTAGGATTCGGACATGAACAAAATAATTTAGTCTTAGTATCTAAACTTATATGTATCTCTAAACCTATAACAATATCTGAATCAAATTTCATTTTATTCTTTTTATTTTTTATATTTTATTTTTTGTATTTTATTTTATTTACTTCCTCTTTAATTTTTATCCATCCCCTCAAGATAGCTCCCGATTCTGATGAGATTATTCTCTTTGAGATGATCTGCGATAAACATTAATCCAACTGGAAGATTATTTGATTCCCAAAAAGGAACCGTTAAATGAGGAACTCCCGCAAGATTAGGACTTACTGTGAAAATATCCATCATATAACTCTGCAACGGAGTTAATTTATCCACCTCATCAAACTTTGGTGCGACTATCGGCATCGCAGGAGATAAAATTACATCATACTTCTTAAATATCTCTTTGTATTCTTCAATTATTTTTGTTCTTATCTTTGCTGCTTTGAGGTAATACGCATCCCTTTGTGTTGCCATCCTCACGAAAGTTCCAAGTATAATTCTTCTCTTAGCTTCTGGATGAAAATTTGTACTTCTTACTTTAGAAAAATATTCGTTAAAATTACCTTCAAGTGGAAGATATGCACCGTAACGTATCCCACAATATCTTGCAAGATTGGTTGAAGCTTCTGAAGTAGCAATGATGTAATATGTAGGGATTCCATACTTAAGAGAAAATGGAAGAGATATTTCTTCGCATTCAACGTCAACAGATTTTAATATATCTATACATTTTTTCATACTATTCTTAATCCCTTCATCTATAGAATCGTTAAAAGATTCTTTCAATATCCCAACACGCATTCCTTTCAATGAGACTCCAATTTGTTTGCTATAATCTCTACATATATTATTTTTGTTTGAGTTAAGAGAAGTACTATCCTTTTCATCATTTCCTGAGATAACTTCTAACATAATCGCAATCTCTTTCATAGAATTTGCAATAGGACCGATTTTGTCCATACTATTCGCATAATCCATAAGTCCATATCTTGAGACCAATCCATAAGTTGGAGTTAATGAAAACACTCCACATAGAGATGAAGGATTTGCCATACTCCCCCCAGTAGATTCTCCAAGAGAGATATGTTTGAATTTTACTTTTTTTGTGAATCCACAACTCCCTCCACTACTTCCTCCAGTAACTCTTGATTTATCTAGAGGATGTTTTGGGATGTTAAGATTTGTGTTGATATTGAAACTCCCGAATCCAAAAGTATCTTGTGTAGTTTTCCCTAGAAGAATAGCTCCCTCATCCAAACATTTCTCCACAACAGTCGCATTAAACAATGGATAATATCCTTCAAGGATAGAAGATCCTGCTCTTGAATGAACTCCTTTCACACATATCGCATCTTTGAAAGTTATGTAATAGTTTGATAACTTCCCCTCTTTTTTCCTCTGGATAGGTTTTTCTATAATAGTATTAAGATAATTATATTCATCATTTATCTTTTTTGTTTCTTCAAGAACTTTGTTTACATCTTCCATTTTATTATCAAATTATTCTTGGTCCTTTAAAATAGGAATCTTTTTTATGAGGAGTGAGACTTAAAACATCCTCTTGAAGTAAACATTCTCCAACAATATCTTCTCTTAATTTTCCTTCTCCGGAAATAGGCTGGAAGCTTGGTTGTACATTCTCAACATCGCATTCATCAATCACAGAAAACATCTCTAATATCTCTTTTAGTTGAGGTACAAAAGATTTTACTTCTTCTTCACTCAATTCCAAACGTGCAACTTTTGCAATATGTTTGACAAAATCTTCGTTAACTTCCATCTTCAAAATCATTTGTTATTTTTTGTAATTAACATAAATATTATTGATCACTATATTATATTGAAGTTGTTATCACATCATTATCATTATTATTATTATTACCCACAACATCTAGTTTAATATGAAGCTCTTTCATTTGTTTTTGTGAAACGTGACTTGGAGCATCTTCCATTAAACTTCTCGCTTGTTTGTTCTTTGGGAATGCTATAACTTCTCTTATACTCTCATTCCCTGTTAGAATAGCACATATCCTATCAACTCCAAGAGCAATTCCTCCATGTGGAGGGGCACCATACTTGAACGCGTTGAGTAAAAACCCAAACTTGGCTTCTGCTTCTTCCTTACCAATACCTAGAGTTTTGAACATTCTTGATTGAACTTCTGGATTATGTATTCTGACACTCCCTCCTCCTATTTCACTTCCATTCAATACCAAATCGTAAGCTTTCGCCAACGCTTTTTCTGGATGTTTATCAAAATTATCCATAAACTCGTTTTTTGGAGAAGTAAACGGATGGTGTACCGCGATATGTCTCTGTTCGTATTCATCATATTCTAATAATGGGAAGTCAATAACCCAAAGTAGATTATATTCTTCTTTATTGATAAGATTCAATCTGTGAGCGAGATGTACTCTTAAATGTCCAAGAGAGGTGTCAACAATATGATGTTTATGGTCTGCAACTATTAGAATAAGATCTCCTTTTTCAACATTCGTCTTTTCTTTCAATTTATCTAATATCTCTTTAGAAAAGAATTTAACAATAGAACTTTCTAAATCTTCCCCCATTTTCATCCATGCCAAACCTTTTGCACCGTAAGGTTTTATTGACTCAGTAAGTCCCTCAATATCTTTTCTTGAGAATTCAGCACATTTTTTTGCATTGATACATTTAACTTTACCGCCTGAAGAAATAGCTTTGGTGAAAACTTCAAATTCAGAACTTTTAACAATATCAGTGACATCAATTAATTCAAGTCCGAATCTAAGATCAGGTTTATCCGATCCATACTTTTCAGTTGCTTCTTCATAAGTTAATTTTGGGAATGGGGTTTTGATATCTATGCCTATAGAAGAAAAGATATCTTTCATGAGCCCTTCTACCATATTATATATGTCTTCTTCTTCCACAAAACTCATCTCTACATCAATTTGTGTGAATTCTGGTTGTCTGTCCGCTCTCAAATCCTCATCCCTGAAACATTTTGCAATCTGATAATATCTATCAAAACCCGATAACATTAATAATTGTTTGAATAATTGAGGGGATTGTGGGAGTGCATAAAATTCTCCCGGATTGACTCTGCTAGGGACTAAGTAATCTCTCGCACCTTCCGGAGTGGATTTTGCAAGTATAGGAGTTTCTATATCTACAAAATTTAGTTTGGTCATATAATTTCTTACAGAATTTATTATTTTACTCCTAACTAAAATATTATTTTGCATTATTGATCTTCTTAGATCCAAATAACGATATTTTAATCTTACTTCCTCTCCATATTCAACAAAATCATCAACTTCAATCGGAGGAGTTTCTGATTTGTTTAGTATATTTAGATTGTTAACAACTATCTCTATCTTTCCAGTAATAAGTTTAGGATTAGTCATATTTTCAGGACGATTCCTAACCTCGCCTGAGATTTGGATAACATCTTCTCTTCTGAGAGTATCTGCAATAGAATGTAATTCTTTATCTCTTGTTGGTTCAAATACTATCTGTGTAATCCCATATCTATCCCTAAGATCAATGAATATTAAATCTCCATGATCTCTTGAAGACTTAACCCACCCTACGAGAGTTACCTCTTTATTGATATCTTTTTCTGTAAGTTCCCCGCATGTATGTGTCCTAAACTTAGTTGATAGCGTCAAATAACATCACCCCTTATACTCTATGAATAGTTTTTATAAAGCTTTCCAAGAGCAAGATTGTTTATTTGAAGAAGATTATAATGTTGAATAAGATATGTGAATGAGATAATAACTAAACTTTAGGGATAAAATTATGAATTCTATTTAAATATCATAATCTTTCTTTTATTATCCAATGATAGTATGTGAAATTATAATTAGAATTATACTTTAATAAAATAATTTATGTATAATATTCTCAACTTCATTATCTTAAAAACCAATCATTCTAACTCCTCAAATATCTAGTCAACCAATTCTTATCGCTTGCGACCAAGTTACGTATAAGTTGGATTTCTTTTAAGAGCCGAGCATCATTAGAAAGAATCATCATCGGAGCAGATAACCCCACTGATCTAGAATGTCTTGATTTTCTTTCTTCTAACTTTCTATCAACATCCTCAATTAGTTGTTCATAAGTTATTAGTTCTGATCCAAACCTTGATAAATAAGTTGCTAAGATTTGTCTTCTATATTCAAGTCTATGATCTACTCTGTCATTAATTACTCCCTCAATAATAACTCCTAAACAATTAGTATGCATATATTGTTTATATTTTTCTCTTGCTTTGTTGAATCTCGCATGAGAGAAAATTTCTCTCCAATCAAAAGTTTGCATTGAGGTATAAACTGCAAGAGGAAAATTATTTATAACTGATTCATCTGGCTCAATATCTAAACCCATTTCTTCCGCGTTCTCTATACCCCACTCTATATCAAAAGGAATAGAGATATCTGATAATTCGTTGAATAATCTTACAGACAAAAACAGTCCAAATTTTTGGTCTGTGTTCATTCCACATATATTAGCTTCAGAAAACAAATCTTGCATGTATATCATTAATTTATCTTGATATTCAATGGATTCTGTTTTTTCTCCAAAAATCCAATCTAAATAACTTCCTTCTTGAAAATCTATTTGTTTCACAACTGATTCTAATAATAAAAACTCGTCTGCTAAATTTCTAGAATCTTTTAGACATAAATTGTAAAAGAAATCATTTTCTTGATCTTCAACATACGAATCTCTTATAGTTATTAACTCATCTCCAAATTCTAAAGTTAAATCATTAAGTGCTCCTCCAATACCATATAATCTTTCCGGAGTTGCTAAAAATCCTTCCAAACCTTGATTTGCAAGTTTATCATTTATCTCAGATGCTATTCTTTCTGGATTGGTATTTAATCTGGTAATTCTTTTGATAATATTAAAAGCTCTTTGTGTTCCAATATATTTCTCTCTCTTTAAATCTTGTACTACGCTTAACATACTCTCCAATCGTTGTTTTTTTTCCATTGATGGAGTTTTTTATTATAATTCTCATTTATAAAATTATCTATTTTTATTACTCTTAAGTAAATATAAGTATCCCAAATCTTTAAAAACATCATACAAATAGTAAACTTATGTACCTCACAATCCAAGAAGCTATTAACAAAGGAAATGGAGAAGTTTCAATCAGAGGATGGGTTCATAGAGAAAGAGGGAATAACAATCTGAGATTTATCGTTCTAAGAGATGTTTCTAACATAATCCAATGTGTGATTAAAAAAGAAGATATTGGAGATGATAAATTCGATAAGATCTCTAAAGCACAGATAGAGACTTCAATAGAAATACACGGGGAGATTAAAGAAGACAAGAGAGCTCCAACTGGATTCGAGATAACCGTTTCTGATTTCAATATTATAGGACAATCTAACGAATTCCCTATACAAAAAGATCAAAGTACTGAATTTTTATTAGATAATAGGCATTTGTGGTTGAGAAGTAGAAGGATGAGTTCTATATTAAAAATAAGAAGTACAGTATTTGGTGCAATCCACGAATATTTTAGAAATAATGGGTTCTATGAATTCCAATCTCCAATATTTAGTGCGAATCAATGCGAAGGTGGTTCTACTGTATTCAAAGTAGATTATTTTGGAAAACCGATTTATCTAGCACAAACATGGCAATTGTATGCAGAAGCAGGAATATTCTCACTTGAGAAAATATATTGCATCTCTCCATCATTCAGAGCGGAAAAATCTAAAACTTCGCGACATCTAACAGAATATTGGCACGCGGAAATGGAAGGTGCATGGTTTAGTTTTGATGATATCATTAAACACGGAGAACAATTGTTGAAATTTATAGTTAAGAAAGTTGTTGGGAACAATGCAGAAGAATTAAAGATTTTAGAAAGAGATGTAAATAAATTAAAACCAATTATGGAAAAACCATTCATTAGAATGACATACAATGACGCTCTTAATATATTAAAAGAAAAATGCGAGATGGATGTTGAATGGGGGAAAGATCTTCGTACGATAGAAGAAGAAAAATTAACTAAACTATATGATGTCCCTTTGATGATTACACATTATCCAAAGATTGTAAAAGCGTTCTACATGAAAGAATCTCCTGAAAATTCTGAAACTGTTCTTGGGGTGGATTTTTTAGCTCCTGAAGGATATGGAGAGATAATAGGTGGGAGTGAAAGAGAATCTAATCCTGATGAGATTGATAGAAAATTGAGAGAACAGGGAGAAGATCCTTCATCTTATGGATGGTATCTGGATTTGCGTAAGTATGGTTCTGTTCCTCATGGAGGGTTTGGTTTAGGAGTGGAGAGAGTTATATCATGGATCTGTGGATTGGACAATATCAAAGATGCAATTCCATTCCCAAGAACAATGTTAAGATATACTCCTTGAGTAGATATAGAAATAGTGCAGTTTCGCACCTACTCTGTTTTTAGTTATTTTCATCATTTTTTCCTCCTTCGTATGTTTTGTAAAGTTCATCATACTTTTCAATTAACTTTTTACTCATTCCTGTTGCTCTTTTAATA
>Ga0210057_1007012_pt1 | contig 13848 bp, 20 predicted proteins | sample CryGeyCG2114_010_2_FD_183968 | JGI IMG/M metagenome (GOLD analysis project Ga0210057, IMG submission 183968) | Groundwater microbial communities from aquifer - Crystal Geyser CG10_big_fil_rev_8/21/14_0.10 (SPAdes) (version 2) | ecosystem: Environmental > Aquatic > Deep subsurface > Groundwater ... | reverse complement strand
ATTTACTTTGAGTAATAACTTTCCTCTTATTCTTTTTAACAATCCAAATCGTTAAAATTATCAAAAGAAGAATGATTATTCCAATTAAAACAGTTATTCCAAAAGAATCTCCTGAATTTTCTTGCAGTGGATTAATGCATTCATACTTTGAGAGACCATCGACAAGAGTTACTTCTACACCATTCTCACAACAGAAAGACGGAACATCTTTATAGTATCCATCAGACTGACAAGTTAAAATACATGTTCTTCCATCAATTGTTCTTGTTGCTTGGTTCTCTGGAGTACATTGAGTAAGTTGAGCAGAGATAAAAGGTATAATGATTAATACAATCAAAATAGATAATATTGTCTTTTTCATAGAAAATCATGCTTTTTGACCTTTATAATAATTGTGTTAATCTTGTTGTATATTTGTTGGATTTACCTTTAAAGATTGTTGTATCTTTGTTCTAATGAAAAAAGATGAGATAAACTGGGATGATGTGAGTTTTGTGAAAAGTGGGAAACATCGGAAAAGGATACTTGAATTGTTAGATAAACCACGCACACCTACCGAAATAAAAGACAAAACTGGTCTTCATTTCAATGCCGTAAGCAGAGCAGTTATAGAGCTTGAAGACAAATCTTTAGTTGTTTGCTTAACGCCGAAGATGAAGCATAATAGACTTTATCAGATTACGGATAAAGGGAAAAAAGTTTTGGATAAGATGAAAGAATTATAATTTAATATTCTTTCTTGAAAATCATTTTTGATTCTTCATCTTCATATGTTGCAACTGTTGATTTGTCTAAATCAAATGTGTATTTCCCATAAATATCTTCTTCCCCAGAAGGAACATTTATTTCATTTTCGTTCGCAGTGATTATATACTGAAAATCTTGATTTTTTAGAAACTCTGAATGCATCAGGTTTAAAACCCTTATCATTATCTTTTTGTCCATTCCGTGAAATACTCCATCATGAATTAGGAATCTTGGTAATTTTCTTTTCTCTCTTACTCCATTTATAAAAACGGTTAAGTCATACGCTAATATCTTGAATCTATTCTTTCCAAGCGCTTCGCTTTTCGGAACATCTATTGATATCTCTAATGGGGATTGGTTGGAAGGATTTGAACTTATATCAAATATTGCTTCTGTGATGTCATTAACTCTTATACTATCTTTTACTATACTAAAAAAAAGATTTGCTATTTTATCTATTTTCGGCTTTATTTCGTTCATCTCTTTTGAAATATCTGATACTTTCTGACTTATTTCTATATTCTTATTATTTATTTTATCATTAATTCCTTCAATTTGGGAAGTTACTGTTAACCATCTTTCCTTTTTTGTTTTTTCCTCTATAAGTAGAGTATAGGTATTCTTTATACTATCAAGGACTTTCTTTTCATCTAATAGTTTATATAACTCTGAGCGTCTTTCTTCAAGTCTCATAACCTCTTTTCTTAATTTTTCAATTTCTTCTTTTAGCTCCATTTCCTTACCCTTTAAAAATAATTTTCTATTTTCTGACAATTTTTTCCTGAATTCTAAAACTTCTTCAAGTGTACTCTTTATTACTTTTCCAAGGTTTTCATCCAAATTATTATAAATTTTACTAACTCTTTCTGCGTCTATTTCAATATCATATTCGTAACTTTTAATATATTCTCGAAGTCTCCTTTCAAAGAAATAAATTTTATCTAATAATGATGAGACTTTAACAGAAATACTGATTAATTCATTTTCAACTTCCTTATATGAATCAATGAATTTATATTCTTTAATTGAATTTTCATAGTTGTTTATTCTCGCATCCAATAAGGATATTTCCGATTTGATTTCTTCAATTTTTTTACCTGTTTCATCTTTTATTCTATCAGTTATCTCTTTCTTTTGTTTATTCAATGATTCCTTTTCATATTTTAATTCGTCAAAAATAGAAATGGATTTATTTGGTAATCCTAATAAGAATAAGTTGTAAGTATATAATTTAAATTTCCTTTTTGTCTTGAAAACAAAATTTAAGGGGTCGTCTCTTTCAAAATGATTTAAGTCATCTTTTATAAAAAACTTAACCAAATCTCTATACCATGCCGTATCAAAATCTCCATCGTAATCTTTATCGAGAAAAAATATTTTTCCAAGAATTCTTTTTAATTCATCTTCTTCGTATTTTTCTAAATTATTTAATTCCATTCCAAAATGGGGATTCTTTGGAGTCTCAAAATTTCTCTTGATGAAATAGGTTTTTCCATCAGCTTCAAATTCAAGAATGACTGAGCTATTTTTTAAAAAGGGATGATTTTTCACATCAAAGTGTTTTTTTATAACTCCTTGGGACAAAAGAGCAAAATCAATTAATCTTATTAGTGTAGACTTTCCAATTCCATTTAGGTCTGTTATATCTTCCCCTTTTTTATTTCTTTTATATACGCCCCTAACTATGTTTATTCCTTTATGAAATTCTACCTCCTCAAACAATTCCTTATCTGAAAAAATTCTTTTAATTATTACCATTTTTTAATTTGATACGATAATTTTCTTCATCTATTATTCCAAGTAGAAAGAGAGTTATTAATGTGTCAAAGAATAAACGATGGTTCCTTCGCTTGTCATTTTTTAAGAAATCTTGGAGTAAATCTTCAATTATTGGGTCCTTTCTTCTCTTTTTTATATTTGAGATTACCTCTGCTCCTAAAACCAACGGATTTAAATTTAAATCAGATTCTGGCTGTGGATATATCATCTTTTTTATTTACCTCCTTTCCAATAAGACATATTTCAAACAAATAAAGCAAACCTATTCTTACAGAATTTAAATAAACTTCTTCGTTTTTATTCTTTTCTGCAATATCTTTTATTAGATTGTTAAACCTCGATTTAAAATCGCCAGAAAGTCTCATATAACCTTCTAAAACTTTATTTTTTAATGCAATTATTTCCTCATTTTCTCTCTGATTAAGCAAATTACCAAATTCTGCCACTTCTGGGTAAGATTCGTTATACATTTTTATCATGGAATCTTCGTCTTCTTTAGAAAAATTTAAACGAATTTTCTCTATCAGATTAGGTGGATTTGTCTTTGGAGTTTTTCCAGATTGATTATTCTTTAATAAATCTTCAATAATTTCCTGAAAAATATTCTTTGTTATATACTCTTCTGGAATTTTTAAAATATTTATAAGAATGTCTCTCTTGATGCCCCAATTTAGAGAATCTATTTTTTCGATTAAATGGTTTATATCTATCTTATCAACACCATTTCCAAGTTCATCAAAAACTGGGTAGACTTTAGCAGAAAACTCCCCATTGTAAATAAATAGCCATTTTGGATATTTATCTTTCCATTTTTCATTATATTTTTTGTAATCAGATTTTATTTTGCCCTTTAGTTCTGCAAGTGTCTTCTTCTCATCAGGACCATATATTGCGAAGATTATTTCTTTCTTTAGTATTCCGTCACAACCATCATCTGCACCAATTTTTGAAGGTAAAAATTCATCTCCGTATAATCTCAAATACAGCTCATTAATGAAATTCTGAAAATTATTCATCTTCAATTTAAATATATTATTCTTTACCAAATCTTTTAGTAAGTAATCCATCTAATAATATTATAGAACAAGGGTTATAAGCGTTTCTTTATTGGTTTTTAAACTTTCATTCCACAACTAATAATGATATACATTTATAAGATTTAAAAGATTGATTATCCTATGAAGAAAACAAATAAACAAGAAGGAACTTTTGCAATCATTGTTGCATTAATTGTACTGTTCTCTGCTATGTGGAATCCATTGGTTTCTGTTGGAGTTTCAATTGTAGCATTAATCGGATTTGCAATTTGGGGGTTTATGAAAAAATGAAAAGAAAATCCTCAAAAACAAAAAATAATGTTTCATCAGAAAGTATGGGTATAGGTGTTGCTTTGGGTGCAGGAATTGGAACAGCATTTGGGGCTGCTTTTAGAAATGTGGGGCTTGGAATTGCAATGGGAGTTAGTTTTGGAATAATAATGGGTTTAATAATTCAAAGCATTCGTAATAAAAAATGAAAAAAGAAGCATTTCAGAAAAAGTGGTATTTTAAATTACTCCAAGTAACCTTCTTTGGTTCTTTAATACTATTCTCTCTTTTTCTAATTATTGTAGGTATATTTGAAGGCGATGTAGAAATTGCTGGGTTCTTCTGGGCAGGAGTTTTATGCCTGCTTTATTGGTTAATTAAAAGAGTATTTTATTATTTGATGTTTAGAGAAAAGGTTTTTGGTAAGAATCAAAAAGGAGTATCTATTGGTTTTATTTTTGGTGTGATAGTTGCTCTTGTCTGGATTGCGATAATGTCTAAAATTTATCCTAATGAAGATTTCGCAGGAATAGTGATTATTGGTTCATTAGTGAGTGGATTGATATTTGGATTTGTAGGTTACTTGATTCAGGGTTATTTTAGAAAGAATAAGAAAAAGTAATTGAAGATTGTTAAAATCCAGTTCTTACAAAACATACTTAAACTTTAATTTCATAATTAAAAGATGAAAATAACTCCTTGTCTTTGGTTTGATAATGAAGCAGAAGATGCTGCCAAATTTTATGTTTCTATTTTTCCAAATTCAAAGATAAAACATATTGAAAAATATACTGTTGAGACTCCTTCTAATAAACCCATTGGAAGTGTTATGACAGTAACTTTTGATTTAGATGGAAATGAATTTATGGGATTAAACGGAGGAGATTACTTTAAGATTACAGAAGCAATTTCTTTTATTATTACTTGCAAGAATCAGGAAGAAATTGATTATTATTATGATAAATTGTCAGCAGTTCCAGAGGCAGAAGTTTGTGGATGGTTAAAAGACAAATATGGAGTAAGTTGGCAATTAATACCAGAAGGATACGATGAAATGATGAATTCTTTAGATGAAGAAAAGAAAAAGAAGATTATGGAAGTTCTTCTAAAGATGAAAAGAATTGATATGAATGAACTAAAAAAAGTTTAAGATAAGACATTTATACAAATAAACGTAATATGCTAAAAAACAATAAAAAGGAGATGAAAAAATGTTTTGGGATAAAAAGATAAAGAACTTAGATACTTGGGACATAGGATTAACTAAACTCTCTGTTGTGGCATTTACTTTGTTTGTATTAACAATATTGCCAGCAGTTATGACTTGGGTTGAGTCTGTAAATCCTTGGTATTTCTTTATAGCATTTGCAATATTTGCTATAAGACCATTTTATAAAATGTTTTTTAAGTAAAAAGTAACTAATCAGAATTTAGATTCTCTCTACTCCTTTAATGGTTAGAGATAAATAACAATCTTGTTGTATGGTCTAATACTATCATTATTTATATAACCTATTTATATCGAATATACGAGAGGATATGGTAAAATTAAAAGGGAATGTAAATAGATTGAACGCCTTACTTAAAGAAGGCAAGATTGCCGAGGCATTTGAAAAATATTACAATGTTGATGTAGATATACATATTGATGGAAATCCTCCTATAACTGGGAAAGAGCAAAAGAGAGAAATGATATTCTTGCAAGAAATAGAAAAATTAAACTCTGCTGAAATAAAGTTAGTTGCTTTTGGAGGAATCGATGATGATTTTTCAGTAACAGAATGGGAAATAAATATTGAAAATAAAGAAGGAGTTAAAAAAATAATTTATCGTGTAAATGTTCAACATTGGAAAGATGATAAAATTATTGATGAAAAGATATACTTTTGTGGTGACCAGAAATTTAAAGTAGAAGATTAATATGTTTATTGAGAGTTTGATTAAAGAGACAATTAAATGTAGGACATTGTTTACAAATTTCTATTCAGTGTGGGGCTATTTTATAAATATTAATTTATTAGTATAGCTATGGATTTAAAACAGATAGTCATAAAATTTGACGAGTGTATTAATAATCAAGATATTGAAAACATTTCTAAATGGATGCATAAAGACTATACCTTTATTGATACAGGGAATAATATTGAAAAAGGAAAGGAGAAAGGACTGAGAAGTTGGAAAGGGTTTTTTGAACATTTCCCAGATTACAAAAATGTTTTTGAGGAATTCCTAGTTCGTGATGATATAGTGATTATAATTGGACATTCTGTTTGTTCAGAAAAAATGTTGGATGGGAAAGCTATCTGGACAGCTAAAATAAAAGATAATAAAATCTATGAATGGCGAGTTTATGAAGATACTAAGGAAATTAAAAAAGAATTAAAAATATAAATGAAATCCGTAAATAAAGTTTGGGTAGTTGTGGAGAAAAAGAAGAAACTTAATCAAAAATGAAAACAAAAAGATACACATTCAGAAATTATATTGAATATATGAAAGACAATCCTAAAGGATTATGGTTCAAGATGAGATTGTATGGTTGGGGTTGGGTTCCTGTAAGTTGGGAAGGTTGGTTAGTTGTTTTAGGATTTATTGGAATTTTATTATTGAATGGTGTTTATTTTGCATCTAAAATATCTCCGAATGGAGAACCAACTATTTTTGATTTAGGTTTATTCTTTGGAGTTATGATAATATCAATAGTTTTCCTATTCTGGGTTTGTTATAAGAAAGGTGAGAAACCTAAGTGGAGTTGGGGAAGATAGAAAATTATCTCTAGTTGCTTATATTGTAATTACATAGTAGTGATAAATACAAAGTTTTATATAGTGTAATTTTTAGAATAAATTATGGAAAAAGAAACGAAATATGGAATGATATCTGACATTCATGGAGACCCAAGAGTGATAGTTCCAACTATGCAGGTTCTCTTAAAGGAAGGTGCAGAAAGGTTTCTTGTCAATGGAGATATTGGTGGATGGCAAGGAGATTTAGAAAAGAGCCAAAACTATACAGCATTCATAATTAATGAAGTCGCAAAGGCAGGTAAGGAAACATTTATCCAACCTGGAAGTCATGAACCTTTGATAGTTTATGGACCTGTCGCAGACCATTTTTCCGATAAATTTTCACATGTTCACAATGCAATTAAAACAAGACAGGTAGAACAAAGTGGACATTCGTTGGTTTTTGTTCCTGGTTCTGATTTTACTTGTGGCGGAGAATATCAAATAGGAAATGATGAAAATCTTCCCACTGGAGGATATGTAAATAATGGAAGAGAGGGGAGAGGTAGTTTGGCGCTCTTTAGAAATTGGGATGAGTACAATATAGCAATGCAAATGGGTGGTCAAACAGCTTTCCATTATAGCAATATACAAGATTTAAGAAAACTTGTAAAAAACCCAGATAATACCATAGTTGTTTGTCATGTTCCAAGAAAGTTTAGTGGTCTTGAAACTTGTGTTGATATGGCTGAATTCGGAGAAGCAATGGAAGATTTCAATCTCCAAGGGAGCGATGTTAAGAAAAATTCTGTATTTCCATTACCTGTTGCACAAAAAATTGTTCAAGCAGGTTATCCAGTTAAGATAAAAAAAGAAAATAGAGGAAATGAAGGCATGAAAACTTTGTATGAGGAATTAGGAATTAACAAAGCAGTAAGTGGACATTTTCACGAATCAAGTCATAGAGCAAATGATAGTTATGGAAATCATGTTGAAGAAGGAAAACCTGTTAGGGAATTGTTTTGGAACTCTGGGCACCTTGATGCAGGAAACACAGGAATATTGACTGTCAAAGGTGGAGAAGTTAGTTATAGAAATATTAGATTGCAAGATTATTTAAGTTAAGTTTATAATATTCTTTTGATTATGTTAGAAATGAAAGTTCTTGCAATTGGAGACCCTCACGGAGATTTAAAGAAAGTTAAAACTATTCCTATTGATGATGTAGATTTAATTCTTTTAACTGGAGATTTAGGAAGTGCTAATCTTATGAGAAAAATGGCTTTCGACAATATCGAAAGGCAGAAAAAAGGTTTGGAAGAAAAAGAATATTCTCCGCATCAAAGAAAAAGGGCGTTTATGGAAGCGTATAGTTCATCTATGAAAGTTGTTAAATATTTAGCAAGATTTGCACCAGTGTATACAATTTATGGAAATGTGGAAAGTTCCAATCCAGAAACAAGAAAGACTTCAAATGAAATTGGATTAACATTACCATTTCTTACAGATGATTTAAAGGCAATTGAGGGTGTTCGAGTTATTAATAATAAAATTGCCAATTTTGATAGGGTAAGAATTGGTGGTTTACAATATTTTGTTGATACAAACTGGGTTCAGGACTTTAAACCAAAAGAATATGAAAAAAGAATGAAAAAAGCGAAGAAGCAGACAGAAAAAGCAAGGAGAATTTTAAGATGGTTTGGCGAGGTAGATATATTGGTTCATCATCAACCACCCCATGGCGTATTAGATAAAGTTGGACCCATGGCTCCAAAACACTGGAGGGGAAAACATGCAGGAAGTAAATTAATATTAGATTACCTTAAAAGAAAGCAACCAAGATATGCTTTTTGTGGGCACATTCATGAAGGAGAAGGAATGAGAAAGATTGGAAGAACAGAAGTTCATAATTTAGGTGTTGGTGGATATAAGGTTGTTGAATTTTAATATATGTAGAAAATTATATAATTAGTAATCTCCTTTGTTTTTGATGGGATTTTTATTTAGAAAAAATAAAAGTGGATACAAGGTTTTCAAAGATGAAGATGGAAGAACTCGTTCAGTTCATAAAAGAGTTGCAGAGAAAAAGTTGGGTGGTCGTGTTTGGAAAGGATATGAAGTCCACCATAGAGATGGTGATAAGACTAATAATCGCCCTTCAAATCTATCTGTTGTAAAGAGAAGCACCCACAGAAAAATACACGCTAAAAGAAGAAGTTTGTGGGATTAATTGTTTATTATGGAACTCTCCAAAATATTTGAGATGATTGAAGAAAAGAGTGGCAATCATTACATTATGGACAGATGTTTAATGTGGTTTCTTTATAGGTATAAACTTCTAAAATGGGAGATTGAGGAATATGAAGAAATGCCTAATTATTTTGAACCTGATAGTTCTGGGAAGATAAATAAAATGTTAAAAGAATTAAAACAAATGTCTATTGAGAGTTCATTTAGAGATTTGGAGATGGAACTAATGTCTGAGATTAATATGATAATGACTGGAAAAACATCTCATGGTGAAAGAGTTAGAATTAAAGATAAGAACAAGGACCTTGCAGAAAGAGAGATGTTAATGAAAGAAGTTGAAAAAGACAAAAATGAGTTTGACAAGATAAAAATAGAAAAAGACGTTGTTAAAGAATTGATGGATGAAAATACCTTTTTGAAGAAAAGAATTGCTGAACTTGAAAGAAATGTAATGCATTAATCTGCAAGCAATACCTTCTTTTTCTTGGCGTACTCTTCTTCTGTAATTTGTCCGTTCGCATATTGAAGTCTTATAGTCTCAAAAGCATTTAATGGCGCAGGTGCTTGGATGGTTGGTTCTTGGAAAGTATAATTTTTTTCTTGATGGGGGATGTAGGAATTTATTGGGGTGGGACCACGAAGGGATGCAAATACTTTTGATAATGATGATTTCATTTTCGTATTGATTATTTTAGTATAAACCATTGTAGTTTCTACCTGTTCGTGACCTAAAAATTCTTTTACCAAATAAATATCTCCTGTTGAGTTGTAGATTATGCAAGCCATTGTGTGTCTAAAACAATGAAAGGTATATCTGTGTCTTGTTACAATTTTTTCCTTTAATTTTCCATGTATTTTTTGTTTGGCAGTCACCTTATATTCTGGAATTAATAATTTTGCCTCTTTCATATACATCTTAAATCTTTCGTGAATTGATTTCGAAACCAAGGGTCTATCTGGTGTTTTATCAGAACAAACGAACCATTTGCCTGTATCTCCTACTATCTCAATCCACCTTTTAAGAATGTTGTCTATCGCAGGGTCAAAAATAACATATCTGTCTTTTCCATATCCTCCTTGCTTTTCTCTATTTGTATTCTTACAGTCTCTAACAAGCATCCGATGTTTTTCAAAATCTATATTACCTATTTGTAATGAGCATACTTCACTTACTCTTAATCCACACATAAGAGCCACAAAACAAGTAATCATATCTTTTGGTCTATCTATTGCATCAAAAATGTCTATTAGTTGTTTTTTTGTAAAATATCTCGGAAGTTTGCCTTTCTTTTTTGTCCATCCTTTCATTCTTGTTCTTTCGACTAATCCTTCATCAATCGCAAAATAAATTAGATTGGAGAACTCTTTTTCAGAGTTAGGAGGAACAATTTTTTCGGAAAGTAAGATTTCATATAATTCTCTCCTATAGTATCTATTATTTACTAACAATTCATTTATTTTTTTGACTACCTTTTTTGCATCAATCATTTTATTCCCACTCTAACCTCTTTACAATATTTCTTATATCTTCCATCATAGCCAAACCTATGGAACTATTCTTTGTTCTTCTTCTATTTGCTGATAGTTGCATAGCCAGTTTCTGCCCAATAATTCCTTTTTCAAGTTCTTCTTTAAGGTCGCTTGGTAGTCTTGTTGCTATGAACCATCGATAAGTGGTGGAAGGATTAAGATTATTTTTTAACATATAGTCATATATTATCTGCTCGTTTATAGTTAATTTTCTTGCTCTGTTTTTTATTTTTACATTTGCTTCTTTGTCTTTAGCATCCTTTCTTTTCCTTCTTCCATATTCAAGAACTTTGTGATAATAATTTCTGCATCTACTCATCATCCCTATTAACTCATCTTCTTTGATTTCTGGGATGATGACTTTAAACTCTTTTTTTATCTCTGCTACCTTGTCGAAGATGCTTCTTTTTCTACCTACAAGTTTGCCGTCTCGAACAAATCTTTCTCTTATTCTCGTGTTTCCAATTCTATCGTATGACATTTTTTTCTTTTTCATACAACTTCTAACAAACACTTCTATTTTAATTTTGTATTTCAGTCGTATGTCATATAGAAAAAATTGATTCAAACTCGACTTTTCTCATCTGAGACGCCTGTGAACGTTCCTGCGAGGAGCCCGAGGAAAACAAAAATAGCAATTTCAATAAGCATTTCAGATATAAGGGGAGATATTTGTTTCTATTACTGCAGCGATTACTAAGAGTACTATTGAGATTATTATTAGTGTTAAAATGTCAAGGAATATCTTTTTCTTTTTTTCACTTACTGTCAGATCTCCTCTAATCATTGCGGAGTAGAGAATTCCCCCTGCAAGGGCAGTAATAAGATATGCAAGCATTTCTGGAATTCCATGAATAAAATATTTTGTAAATGCAAGAGGCAGTGCTGCAGCACCAATTGTCTGTCTTGCAAGGTCCCCTATAACAAATCCCATTACACTGGCATTCCATACCAGAACATATATTGCACCAGCCCCAAAGAAGATGGCGAAAACAAGAGAGATAATAAGAACTTTTATGTTATTGGAGAGTATTGCTGAGAATGCACCCATTTTATCGAAGCTGCCTGTTGCTATCATTGATTGTATTCCTTCAAGTGTTGATTTCTGAAACCCAAATATTTGTGTTGCTTTGTCTAGGGGAAGTGCAAAAGACCATATTGAGAATGAGATAATATATCCTAAGAAAAGAGCCAGGATAAGAATCACAAGTTTTGAGTGTTTTTTCAAAATCCACTTTTCTGTTTTGTATTTTGTCTCTTTTTTCTCCTCTATTTTTATTGCCCCTTGGACAAGATAGAGACATGAAAAGACTGTGAGAAATACAAATGCAATGGAAATATAATTTGGAAAAACCCATAATGAAAATAATATTGCAATAGAGGAATAGACTATTCCGATGAAAAATATCTCAAACGGATGTCTTTGTGCTTTTCTTGGACTAAATAATAGGTCAAACATTAATAATCTCTGTTATGAAAACTTATAATTGTTTTGCTTTTGGAAAGTTTTAATAAGTGGTTTTCTTAATTAAAACTATGGACAAAGTTGAAATTATTACAAGAAATCTGAAGGAGATACTTGGTAAGGATGAACTCCTAAAGAAGATTAAAGGAAAAAACAAATTCTCTGTTTACTGGGGGACAATGCCCACCGGAAGTGTTTCCTTTGCTTATTTTTTCCCTATGATGAAGATCGCTGATTTTCTTAAGGCAGGTGTCAAAGTCAAAATTTTACTGGCGGATTTACATGCAGCACTTGATAGTGTTCCATGGGACATTTTGGAGAAGAGATACAAGTATTATGAGCGAGCAATAACCCTCATTTTAGAGACACTGAATGTTAACCTCAAGGAGCTGGAATTTGTGAAAGGGAGTAAAATTCAGTTAGATAAAAATTATTTGAATGATCTGCTGAAGTTGAGTACATTTACTACTCTCAATGAAGCAAAACATTCTGCTGCCGAGGCTGTCAAAAGTGCTAGTGGCGAGAACGTCAAACTCTCTGGTCTAATCTATCCTCTTATGCAGGCACTTGACGAGGAATATCTTAAAGTTGATGCACAGTTCGCAGGATTGGATCAGAGAAAGATTTTGGTCTATGCAAGAGAGTATCTCCCTAAAATTGGTTACAAGAGTAGGATAGAATTAATGACCCCTATGATAAGGGGACTTGTCGGGGAGAAGATGAGCTCTAGCGTCGCTTCTTCTAAGATAGATCTTTTAGATGATGAAGAAATTGTAAAAAAGAAAATAAATAATGCAGACTGTGTCGTAGGGAATCCAAATAACGGTTTGATGGATCTTTTGAGATATCTTATTTTTGCGCTAAAAGAAGATAATAGCACGGAATTTATTCTTGAGAGGCCTGAGAAATATGGGGGGAACTTGAAGTATAAATCTTTTAGGGATTTAGAGAAAGACTTTATTTCAAAGAAACTACACCCACTTGATCTAAAAAATGCTGTTGCCAGAGAGGTGAATGTTTTGCTTAAGAAATTCAGGGAAGATAAGATGCTTCATAATCTGTATAAAGAGGCTTATTCTTAGTTTTGTTATTACTTCTATAACTTATTTTTTTAAAATGTCTATCTATCAGCGTAGTTGTCCAAGAAAAACTCTCTGGTAAAGATGGTTTTTTATCTGGTTCTAAATTCAACAACATCCAAATCTTTTAATTTGTGTTTTAGGCCGATTTTCTGATTTGGAAATTTGGATGATGGACCTGTAATTCTTGACTCTGAAATTTGTTTTGAGAATCCGTGAAATATTTTTTCAGCAACGTCTTTTACTGTAGAATCTGGGCTTAATATTATCGGCTTTTGTGATTTTTCCTTTCCTGGTTCCTTTGTAAAAACTCTTATCTTATTGAAACTTTTGAAAACTTTCTCTTTGAATTCTTCGAGTCCATCTTCTGTTTTCGTATTTATTATGAGAAAATTTAGTTTTTTGCTTCTCATTGTTGCTTCAAGTTTTCTTTCATCAAGATTATTTTTATTGTTAAGTATAATTATTTTTTTTCCATTTATTTTTCCCATTAGCAACTCTACTTCCTGGATTTCCTCTAGATTATTTACTAATATCAAGACAGTATCTGCAGTGTGAGGAATTCCCTTGTCATAATATTCTGATTCTATTGCCGGGATTTCGACTAGCTGTATCTGTGTTCCTGCATAATTCATCATGCCGACAATTGGCTCTTTTGTCGTGAATTTATATTGGGCGGTTTCTGGAGATGTATTTGTCAAAAGTGAGATAAGAGATGATTTCCCTGAGTTTGTTTTTCCAATAATCACTGCTTGCATCTCTTCTTTTTTAATTCCTGTTTTTTTTGATCCTTTAGATGTTTTCTTTTGTAATCCTATTTTTTCTTTTAACTTTATATAACGAGTTTTAAGATTGGCGAGCATTTTTTCAGAGGATTTATGTTTTGGACATTCCCGAATCATCTCTTCCAGATACATAAGCTTTTCTTCATTTGTCTTTGCTGAGAGAAATTTTCCTTCTGCCTG
>Ga0210057_1007010_pt1 | contig 13850 bp, 15 predicted proteins | sample CryGeyCG2114_010_2_FD_183968 | JGI IMG/M metagenome (GOLD analysis project Ga0210057, IMG submission 183968) | Groundwater microbial communities from aquifer - Crystal Geyser CG10_big_fil_rev_8/21/14_0.10 (SPAdes) (version 2) | ecosystem: Environmental > Aquatic > Deep subsurface > Groundwater ... | reverse complement strand
TTCTTTTTTACCGCTTGCTCCTTACAAAACGGACACTTTTTTATGATTGTTCATAGTTTTTACTTGTTTTTTATCTACACTATGCCATATTTTCCACTTTTTAGCCTCCCGTTTTGTCCATTAAGTCGCTTTTGTCAAGAGCTAAGAATAGGTTATAGATAACAAAAAAGCACTAAAAAAGTGCTTTTTTTGCTTATGTAAGGTATGTTTAGGCTATCCAGCCTTCTTCATAGGCACGCTATCCACGACAGGGCCACTGTGTTGAAAATCTATTTTTGGAGAACCATCAGCGCCTATCTGAATTTCTGGGACGGCATAATAGGATTCTCCCCCTTCTGTCACAGACAGTTTTCCATCACTCGTGATACTAAATACCTTATCAGGATCCACATGATAGATTGGCGTTCCTTCAAAGGTAAGACGAATGGCATGACTCCCATCAGGATGTACCATAATATGACTGAATTGACCAGTGTCAGAAACCTGAGATCCGTCAAAAATAACATATTGTTCTGGGGTCAGCATACCTAAATCACCATGCTCCAAGGCACCTTTCAATGCATCATACATCCCTTGTGTATCTCCCTGAAACTGATGCATAAATTCTCCAAATCCCTGATCAATGTTTGCTTGTGCACCACGTTGAAGAGCAGTGTCACTAAATTGATCAATAAATTTATTGTATTGTTCCAAGGCAGAAGGTCCAGACAATCGGACATCAGCAGTCTGAGCTTCCATCCACTCACGGAATCCTTTCATAGTATCGACATACTCCTGTGATGTCACAACAGCAGGCGCTGTGTCAGGAGACGTCGGTGCGACAGGAGTATCTTGCTTGATAGTATTATCATTCGCAGCGACAGGCTCCTGCCCTGCAATTTCCTGAGATTTATCTGGAAATTGAATAATATCCGCATCTTGACCCGAATCAGAAGTTCCTGCTTCAGCACCTCCTCCACTTGTATCACGATGATCCGCAAGATTAATTACATTTGATGGTTGTTCAGGATGTGCCGGAGGTGATACATGTTCAGCTCCTGAACCACCTGCAGAAACACCACCACTCGTACCGCGTATACCATCATCAGGTGTGACAAAAAACTTCGCACCATCAGGAACTTTTCCCCCCTCAACAAATGTATATGCATCTCCTCCTCCAGCATAATGTCCAGCAACACCGGCGGATGCTGTCCCGACAGGCATCACAGATTCAATAGGAGCATGTATTACCAACTCACCATGTTCTCCCGCAGAGAAACCGAGCATTTCGGCTGGATAGAGTTGTTTGTCACCATTCTCAAATTCGACCATAACATTGCCATCCTTTCGGACACCACCTTGAAATTCTTTGACACCACCTTTTGTCTTCAATGCTTCATCAAATCGTGTTTGCTGTTTTGCAAGAGGTGTGTCACCAACAGGTTTTTCTGATGCTTTACTAAGTTCTTGTTGTGTATCAAGCGTATTCTGTCCTTTTGCATCTACTGTAGCAGTCTTTGTATGCCCAGGTTTTAGAGATGATTTTTCGAGTTGCGTCTGACTATCTGGTTTTGCATTCACGTTCCCAGCACTGTCTTTTTCTTGTCCACCATGGGATGGAATACGATAATGGTCAAGCGTCTTGATCGTCTTTCCTTCTTCACCAATAAGACGAAAATGTGCCTTACCATCTGCGCCTTTATATAAATCTACTTCCGCATGTTCCAATATTTTTCCATTTTTATGTTCAAGTACAGTAATTGCCCATTTCCATTTTCCATCCGGCTGTTGTTCGATGCCCATATCTTTTAGACCTTCCATCTTCAAATCATGCAGTTGTTGCTTCGTCAAACCAAGATCATTTTTTGCAATGAGTCGATTCATTGCGTGCAATGGACCTTCACCCTTTCCAATTTCCTCAGTACCAAGCTGTGTCTCTCTTCCCTCTGGACTTGCAGGAGCATGGTCCACCTGTCCAGCATCCGCAGTATGTTGATCGGCAGATGTAGTGGTATTGCCTCCAGCATGAACATCAGGCGATGCAGTAGGATGTGCGTGCCCAGTAGGAGGATGAACATCACTTACCGATGGCCCTTTTGCAGGGGTCTCCATACCAGCGAGCGCAGCGGCATGCTCATGAGCATCGCCAGTACTGCCGGTATTCTGTGGAGCAGAGTCCTGCCCGACACCAAATACTTTGCTTCCTACCCATCCCAAAACGACACCAGTGATTGCACCTCCCACAGCGCCCAGCGCTTTATACGCAAATTTCTTGGCTCCTTTTTTGAAGCCAGATTTTCGTGCTTCTTGTTGTTGTTCAACAAGATCTCCTGTTTTTTTGATGGTGGCAAATACCTTTTCTAATTTTGCTTTTTGCTTTTCTTCCTCCAAATAAATATGTTCCCGTTCTGCTTCGTATACTATCGATTTAATGTTCACATATCGTTCATCGTCTATACGTTCTTCCGGTGGACGCTTTTGTCCTTTTTTAATATTTTTTTGAGGCTCGTCTTTTTGATAAAATCCGGTCTGTACACGATAAATAACAGCAGCCATGTCTTCCATCGGTGCCGTCCCATGTAAAATACGTTTGAGTGCAATCACATCCTGTTGCAATTTTTTTCTCTCTGAGAATGTATTGCTGAGACCTGCACGTTTATGCTGACGCAACAAATCGGTGTTGTGAATGACATCACGCATAAGTGTATCTACACGCGCTACAGATTCTTTTCGTTCACTATCATAAAAAAGCTTTTCACCAATACTGGCACCAAAACGTCCCATGAGTGCTGCGCCAAATACTTTACTCACGATTGGACTTGCCATGACGGCACCAGTAAGTCCTACATTCCAAATAACAGATTCTTTCAAAGAAGATCTCCCGCTTACCTCATCAAGAATACCGTTGTACCATGCTTGTGTTTGTTCTGTATCTTGATCTTTTTGAAATTCAGAAAGGGTGATACCTTGATTCTTCATCTTCACCCACGCCCATGCAAGTTTTGCTCTAGTTTGTTCATCAATATTTTTTGTTTCAATCCCCTGAATACTTTTTTTGAATGACAAGAGATCGCTTCCGCTCAAAGTAATATTCCCTTCATTCGTTGCGAATGATTCTTCTCCTGCAGTCGTATCACGCAACTGTTGCGAAAGCATACGAGAAAATGAATCAAATCCATTGAGAATATCGCCTCCAGCAGGAACAAGTTTACCATGTTTGTCTCTTGTAAACGTTTCTTTGAGAACCGATTCGATAATCTCGTCCCTTTTTTTATCATGCAATTTCTGTTGTTTTTGTGATGCTTTTTCTTGTGCTTTCTCGCTTCCAAAAAATGTATTGAATGACCACCATTTTCCTGTTCCACTGGCGGTTCCACCTACGACAGCACCTACAACTTGTGCTTCTTCGCCTCCGCCCAATATTGTTATGAGTTCGCCCGCACCCAAGGCTCCAACGGTCAACAATACACCATTTGTCACAGCGGCACCACCGAGTCGACCTTTCATAGATCCCAATTTTTGATACCATTTTGTGTTTTCTGCGATCTTCCTCTCTAACGTCTGAATAAGTGACTGATTCAATAACGCAATACTCCGCTCAGCTAAGGTTGAATCCCACAATGTTTTAAATTTATCCCAATTTTTTATCCCAAATTTTCTCAGTTGTTCACTCGTATATAGAGGAGAGCCATCATCTTTCTTTGGCGGTTCAGTCGTAAACACGGCCCTCATCTGATCTATCAAGGCCGGATTTATTTGTAATGTTCCATCCTTTTCTGTAATACCTCCACGCATGAGAAGTTCCATGGCGAACTTCACTCCATCCAGATGCTGCATGAGCATCTCACGCAATTCGTAATCCGGGATATCAATACCCTCCCCTTTGAATTCGTGCTTCTCTGTACTAGTCTCTTGTTCTTTTTGTTTGTCGGTGATTTGTTTTTGTTCTTCTTTTTTCTCTGCAGCGACATCAATAGCTACCAACGCTGCTTCAACTTGCTTGATCTGATCTAAATGATCACGTAGATATTCCAAGCGAAGTTGGTTGAGACCAACTACATCTTTTGTAAATGGACCTCCGTGTGTTCCTCCTGTCAACTCCGCATCAGGGATAGTATCGAGATTTTGCAATTTTTTATTGTCGTCTTCCATCTGTTCTTCGACTGTCAACAGATGCTCGTATTGTATACGCTTTTGCTTATCTTGCAACACTATTTTATTGTCTTTTTCGAGTTCTGCTTTTAGCTTTTGTACACGCTCCTGAAGAGCCACACGTTCTTTATCCCAATCAAAAATTTCTTTTCCTTTTGCATCGACGGTCTGTTCTTTTGAGGTATATTCCTCTTGCCAATCATCAAGAACAACATCAAGAATTTCTATACTCTTGTGTAATCGTGGTGATTTTTCTGGCTCCGCTTTATTTTCTACAAAATCAGAATTATTTTTAGTGACATCTTTTATTACATGCTTTGCGATCTCCTTTCTTCTTTTTTCTATTTCTTCATATATTGCATGCTGTACATTGTTCTTTGAAAACTGCATCTTTTTGAAAAGTGCTTGATATGCTGTTGCCACTCTTTTTTCTAATTTTTCCTTCCAGGGAATAGTAAATCCAGCAGAGGCTAAAATTTCTCTTCGCGCTTTTTCACGTTCATCCACTTCACTAAAAGGCTTCCTCAACGCTTCGAGTATGAGAGGTTTGCGTCCGCGTCGATTATTTGGAGGGCCTTCCCAATCTCGTACCTCGTCTTCATATCTTTTTTTGACTTGATTATAGGCATTCCGCGCGTTCGTGACGGCAAGTTGAATACTTTGTTCAAGAGCTATATTTTTTTCTCTTTCAACAGCATCCTTTTCTTCTCGAATCACCTCATCAATATCTTGTTTTATAATACGAATGCTTTCTTTTCTATCCTTAGCTTCTTTTGTTTCTTCTTTTTCTTTTCTCGCTGTATCTGCTGCAGATTCTTTTTCATATACATAGTCTGAATTTGGATGATACCCTGCATGCTCATTAAAAGGTGTTGCTTGCTGAGCAAGCTGTTCTTCTGGCGTCAATCTTCTCCGTCCAGAAATATCTTCAAACTGATCCACTACCTGCTTAATCGCATCGATTTCCTCTTGTGCGCTCTTGTGTACAGCATCAATTGCTTTTTTAATATTGTCGATTGATGTTCTATCAGCATCTTGCATCTTATCTACGTCTGGCAGATGCTTATTATCATATACTGTTTGCAACAGTACCTGTAAATCTACTCTTCTTTTCTGAAGAGCTTCTTTTTTGTCTTCTTGTACTTTTTTTATTTCATTCTCCAGATCATCTATTTCTTTTTCCAACTCTAGTGTCTTTTTCCAAGACAACAAAAATTCTTGGGGTACATTGTCATACACTTTTCCATCAGGAGTCTGCACGGTGTACTCCACATATCCATCAGGAGAAACAGTAGGGTTTTTGACATCAAATGTACCATTAAAAGCAACGTCAATAATGCCAGCACGAAATTCTGCATCATGCACTATCAACGGAGGTTCTTCACCTTTTTCAATTATTTTTGGATACGATTTACCATCAACCATCACATTCATAACCAAATTTCCAGCATTGTCAGTTTGGGCATCTTGTTCAACATTGCCAGCTTTCCAGTCTCCGTCAATATTCACTACTACTCTAGTATACTGCTTATACAATTCTGGTGATATTTGTCCATTGTTTTGTAATGCATCAGGTGAACGTTTCATAGAGAATCATTTATGGTATCAATTTGTTTGAGGATGTCATATATCTTTGCCGTATCGATATGACCTGACAATGTCTTGCGAACTACATCAGTATCATGTTCGATGTCTTGCCACGATTTCAAAAATCCTTCGTAGGCAGTACGAAGTTTTGACAAACGTTCTTGTGCATGTTTCTGACGTTCATCGAGTTGTGCTTGGCTTGGCAAAGGCATGTAAAAAACTATTCAATTTCTGCAACAGCTACTTTAAATTCTTTTGCAAAAGCTTCGAGCGTTTTCTGTGCTACCTCTTGATACTGGGGTACATGCTGTTCTAAAAACGCTTTAATTTCATCTTGTGAGATATCTTCTCCCTCAAAAAGAGCAGCAAATGCATCCGATCCTGATTCATCGAGAAGTGCGGTATATGCCAGACCAATACGTCGTTCTGCTTCTGCGACAAACTGAGGTAAAAATTGATTCATTGTTTCTTCACTCATTGCAGAGAGACCGGCATCGTCCATCATGGCATAGATACGAGACTCAAGAAAACTAAACTGTTTGGATTGCTGTGTCATAAAAAATAGCTTAAAAGATTACCGACGAGTTACAACCAACGCCCCAAGCAACACACCCACAGCAAATCCCAATACTGCATTGGTAAATATATTTGGTCGTACTGGCCATTTTGTCACCACAGGATGATTGACCACTTGAAGTGTGACATCACCGCCAACATATTGCCAACCTTTTGATACAAGCGTATCTGCGGCCGCTCCAGCCAAATCCTTTGCTTGTTCAGGATCAGTACTATATGCGCTAATATTCAACACTCCTGTTCCATACACCACAGAACCTTGGACACCTTTCTGCCATGCATTTCGTTTTTTCCGAGCATCGAGTGTATCAAACACATTCCAATTGATGGTATACCCATCTTGTTGTTTTACCTTTTCATAAAAATCGTCTGTCCCCATCACTTGGACGATGTTGTCAGCGATACGTTCTGCAGACTTCACGACCGTATAGGGATCCACACCATATCGAGATTGAGAAATGATCAAGACGCCTGCGTCGGCTCTATATTCCAATGGAAACAGCAACGTAACCCCGGCAGCGAGAATGGCAGTCACAAGGCCAAGCGCAACCAAGATCTTGGATCCTTGCAAGATACGAGAAAGTGGTGAATGGAACATATCCAAAAAGAGTAAAAAAATGAAAAATTATAACAATACTTTTGGTAAAGACAAGTCTTGACGAGTACCATCTCTCAATACACGAACTCTGACCGTATCTCCACCTTGTTTTGCAACAATACCCTGCAATGTCCACGGTTCAATCGCCCTGTCCGCAATATGTGTAATCACATCACCAGAAACAATATCTTCATTGCCAAATGACGTATCAACAGTGTCCACATACAACGCATATGCTGCACCTTCTGCTTGAACACTTTGTTTTTCTGTGAGCCGAATCACATGTCCTTTCACAGGCAAGACATGATGCTCTATAGATGTACTCGTAAATACATTTGTATATGTAGATTCTATCACAAACCACGGAACAATAACACCGATATCATTGGCAAATCCAAAGAAAGTACCGTCTTCTGTCCACAGCACAGTTCCTGGTGCAGATGGTTGTTGTGTTTTGAATGTATACATCTCTTGACCTACATATGCTGGTATATCTTTTTGAGAAAATGATGTTGGGGATGCAAGTGTCGTACGTCCGAATTCACCATCTGACATTGCCCACAAAAATGTCCCTGGAACAAGTGCCGAAAGCGTGGCAAACGATGCTACACGAAAACCATCTCCATCCAATGCTCCATATATAAAATGATAGGTGGGATCTGATACGAATGTGTGTATAGGATAAGACTGTCCTGCGGCTGTGATGGCTACCCATTCTTTTGGAAGCAGAGCACCTTCAAAACTTGGGACAACAAACCATCCCGTATCTGTAAGGACTACCCCCGTATAGGTGTGATCGAGTGGGATATATCCTGTCCGTTCATATTCTTTTTTGGGAACCAACGTGATAGTCCGACGCAATTGATCTCGGAAAAATATAGGGTCATTCGTATCTGCCAAGGTATGTGATGGTACACGACTTGAAAATATATTTGCATTGGTACCAGAAACTTGCTCTGGCAGAATATAAACATCTGATACAATACCTCCAACAACGCCAGCAAACAAAGCCACCGCTGTTAGAATAACCAACGATCCACTCATCATAAGCCGACGATAGAGTGGTACTGAACAACTTTTTGGAGGGAGATGTGGAGGAGACTGCATACTCTAATAATCAATAAACAATAAACAATAATCATCTTTACTCTGACATACGTTTCATAGTAGTCCAAAGTATTTTTGCAACTTCTTCTGAAAGTTCATAAAGGTTTTTGTATTGTATGTCAGACATATACTTTTGTTCAAGAGCAAATTCTAATAAGTATTTTGTTTCTTTGAGTGAACCAAATGATATAGAAAGAAAATGCCGATACTCTTTTTGTCCCATTCTGGCAAATCCTTCAACAATATTCAAAATAACAGATAATCCTGCGCGTCTTAGTTGTGAGGTCATTCCATACAATTCATGCGATGGAAAATCTTTTGTAACATGGTAAATTTCCTTTGCAAAAAGATCAGCTTTTTTATATAACGGATTCTCCTTCCCTCCTGAATACATACACCCAATGTTAGTTGCTTATTGTTTATTGACTATATCCATCTTATCACAAAAAGTAATAGAATAAATACTCCAGCATTGGTGAGTAAAAATCGTCGTTGTTCTTTCCATCGTATTCCTTCTGCACTCATATGAAATCGGATAAGTAAAAGTAACAAATACCACAACCATGTCGCCAAAAATCCAAGAACGAGATATCCAAACGGTAATAAATGGATAACCCAAAATAATTCCATGCTCATGACAGCAATAATAAGAAGCCACACAGTAAATCTACCAAGCGGAACCTGATAATACATGCGCCAAATAGCGTATGAACCAATAGCAACGACAGACCCAACAAAAAGAAAGAGAACTTCGAGAGGAATATTTGGAAAAAAGAATGACATGGCATAGAGCATAATCATGATAGACGCTACCACAAATACCCATGCCATAACACGAATCCGACGAAATGCTTTTTTGACATATACAGGAGTAGTTTCACTGTTGGAAAGCAAAATATCCACCAACGTACCAATCGTCAGTGCCCCCAACACCTCAAGCGTAATTTCCACAAGTCGCCACTCGGTGAGCAACATGAGAAGAACCGTCGCAACGTACGCCATGACAAGGAGTGCCATGTCCCACAGTGCCATATGAATCCGAATATACCGACGACACAAAAGGATGATCACACCCGTAAAGACAAGAAAGGTTCCTGGCAAATACCACTTCAAAGAAAGAGGAAAAAAAATTCCTGGCAAATACATCCGTGAAGAAAACAGAGTAATACTTTCGAAGAGTGCACCAGCGACAAGGGTCGCCACAACCGATCTCAAATGAAATACAACAAATCGTATCATATAGTATCTGACAGAGAATCTTTTTGTTTTTCAAACACATCTTTGAGAATCACACTCAAGACAGTCGCTACAGGTATAGCGAGAATGACCCCCACAACACCACCAACACGCGCGCCAACAAGAATAGCAATAATGCTCACAATAGGATTGAGACCCACAGCACGTTGCATAACCTTTGGCACAAGAATATGGTTTTCAAATTGCTGAATCACAATATACATAATAAAGACAACCATTGCGGTCACAAACCCGCCACCAGAAAATGCAAAAAAGAGCGCTGGAAGTGATGCAAAAATGGGTCCTAGAATAGGAATAAATTCTAGCAACGCGGCAAGAAGCCCCAGCACAGCGGCATATTTTACCCCAATGATTGATAATCCTATCGTCACCAATATACCTATACTCATACTCAAGATGAGTTGTGCACGCATCCATGAACCAAGCTTGTCTCGAATGCGCCGAAAGACACCTGACACATATGGAATATGATTTTCTGGAACCAATGAACGTAAAATTTTCCCAAGCGGATCATCTTGTGAGACAAGATAAAATGTCATCACAAGGACAATCAGCAATGACACCATACCACCAAAAAAATCACTCACCGTAGAAAATAATCCAGCCAACGCACCATTGGCACTTCCACCAGAAAAAAGCGATGTCTTCGTTTGACTATCTATCTGTACTCCCCCACTTCCAAACAACCGAACAAATGATTCTTGTTTGGTAAGACTTGAGAGAGCATCATTGCTCGTCGCCACGAGCTGAGGCACATCATGTGCGACGACCGGTGCCAAAATGCCTACGGCCGTCCCAACGACACCGAAAAAAATGATGTAGACAAGAAAGACCGCCATGCCTCGTGGAATCTTCCGACGCGCAAGAGAGGCTGCAAAAGGATCAATAAGTGCTGCAAAAATAAGTGCTACAAAAATAAGAAGCACAATATCCCACATGAGATAAATACCATACAACGCTGCCAAGATACCTAGTACCTTGAGTATGTCTCGAATATGAATATGTATGACCGTATTCCCATTCATACTTGAAATTTTATATGAATAAGTATACACTACTGTGTCACAAACGTACAGAAAATCCCCCAGTTGAGCAAAGATTCAATTTTCATAATTCCTATACAGCTCTAGGGATGAATGGTACAATATATATATGCCTAGCTACGCAAAAAATAAATTTGCTTACCACGACTACGAAATCCTCGATACACTCGAGGCTGGCTTGGTATTGACAGGAGCTGAGACAAAAGCCGTACGAACAGAAACAATCAGACTCAAAGGAAGCTATGTCAGTCTCAGAGAAAACGAGGCCTGGCTCATGAATGTCCATATTCCACGATACAAATACGTCGGTCAAGCAACAACATATGACCCCGAACGACCTCGAAAATTACTCATAAAAAAGAAAGAAATCGCTTATTTACAAGGAAAATCGCATGAAAAAGGCTTGACAATTGTGCCTCTTTCCATGTATAGTAATGGTCGCTATATTAAGCTCCAGATAGGAATCGCTCGTGGAAAAAAACTTCACGACAAGCGAAAAACCCTGAAGGATCGTGATATAGCCAGAGATATCCGAAGAGAATTGAAAGAACGGATATAACTGTACATGGGGATGACAGGGTTCGATAAGTGGACCTTGGTATCATTCATATGCATGCCGAGTATGTATATCTGCTCGTACCCACCGATATATACTAGACAAGTGCAAACATTGTCACCCGAGTGAAGACCGCTATAGCTTCGGCTTTCAGCGTTCCGACATTCGCAGCTGTCGTCGCCTAACGGCTTGATGACCATCGCATCGCACGATACTCGATATCGCGAAGGCGGTGTCAACCCCCAATCGAGTGTAGGATATACTGACACCTGAGTGGTATATCTGAACCTTTGCCTCGGGTTTTCACACCTGCCATTTTGTTTCTTTCTAAGGCATGTGTGGCGATACCAAAGGAACTCAGCATGAAGATTATGGTGATATCCCATTTAGACCCGGGTTCGATTCCCGGCATCTCCACGAATCTGCCCAAGGCGGATGAGTGCCACGTGATGAACCATTGGTTCATTTTACGTGGCGACATTGGGCTATAAACCAACGGCGTCATCTCGTGGCGAGCCACTCATCTGGAGGGAGTATGAGTTTTACCGTATATTTTTTAGAATCAATACAAGACACACAGAGACACTATAAAAGAAAAATTTCTCAAAATTGGTTCCGGCTGGAAATTTTTACAAAAACAACTTTCACATCATTTCAACTCTACATAAACTCTATGCGAATCTCAAGGAAAAAACGCCCAGACAAACCATTGATCCCAAAATATTTTACCAACGAACGAATTCGCTCTGAAGAGGTGCGTGTGCTTGATGCGGAAGGAAAAAATCTTGGCGTCATGAAAACAAAAGATGCTATTCTTGTTGCGAAAGAACGAGAGCAAGATTTGGTAGAAATCAATCCAAAAGCAAATCCTCCGGTAGCAAAAATCATGGATTTTAGCCAATTTAAGTACCAAAAGGAAAAAGAGGTACGAAAACAAAAATTAAATAGCCATATTGCCGAACTGAAAGGGATCCGCCTCTCAATGCGTATCAGTGACCATGATATGGATGTTCGTCTGCAACAAGCGCTCAAATTCCTCAATCGAGGAGATAAAGTCCGTACAGAAGTCATCTTGCGAGGACGTGAACGAGGAAAATCAGCGATTGGATTTGATGTCACACGACGCTTTTGTGCTTGTGTAGAGGCTGAATTCCCTATCCGATTTGAACAGGAAGTCACCCAGCAAGGGGGCAAAATAACGGCCATTATTACCAAAAAATAATACCCACAAGTGATATCTTGACATCTGACGCTGATTGGTGATATACTCACGCCCACTTGAGAAAGTGCCAATGCTCGAGTAATGAATCTTTTTTATGCCAAAAATCAAAACAAAAAAATCAATTTCAAAACGCTTCAAGCTGACAAGCACGGGCAAAATTATGAAACGACGAGATGGGCAAGACCATTTCAATGCTCGCCAGACAGGGAAAAAGAAACGAAACAAGCGTACTGACAATGTCTTAGCAAAAACAGGAATGCAAAAAACAATTACGCGTGTTCTCTCGTAAGAGACACGTACATTCTGATTATTGATTATTCTATATGCCACGCGTAAAACGAGGAACACAACATGTCAAACACCGCAAGAATATCCTCAAACTCACAAAAGGATTTCGTGGTGGACTACGAAACCGTATCAAGATTGCAAAGACTGCTGGTACAAAAGCTGGCGCACATGCATATCGTGATCGACGAGTGAAAAAACGAAATGCTCGACGACTTTGGCAGATCCGTATCAATGCAGCCGTTCGCAAGCTGGATCTTTCGTATAGTGCATTTACAGGACTCCTCAAAAAGAAGGAAGTCGCTATCGACAGAAAAGTGCTTTCAGAAATCGCGCAACTACAACCAGAGACCTTCAAAAAAATCGTTGAGTTTGTACAGTAACACATCTCCACTCAAAAAGCGCCTGTCCATATGACTGGCGTTTTTTTATCCACCAAATATCCACAAAAGGTACACTTGACAGTACACCTTTTTAGGTGTAATATATGGTACTGAGTGTACATTGCATGTTCGGTGGAAGCGGGAACATCCCCTCCTTTGTTCCCAATGCTTTCGCTGAACATAGAGTGTATACTCATCCAACACATCATCTAAACATCTGCCGTATGTTCGGTGGAAGCGGGAACATCCCCTCCTTTGTTCCCAATGCTTTCGCTGAACATAGAGCAGATGTTTTTTTGTATCAAAAAGCAAAACAGATACACAATCAATATCCCTCCACATAATGCCTGTTGACACAACGGACACAATCGGGTATGATGGTGGAGCTTTCTTAGCAATTTTTTTTATGGGAACACGAAAAACAAACAACGCGCTCAAGGCAATTGCTCGCACGGCTTCACTCAAAAAGCAAGCATCTGCACAGATCAAGCGTGAAAAAAAAGGACCAACAGCAGGAAAGAAGCTTGCTGAAAAAATGGCAGGGAGAAGTGTCTAATCACCATTGTCCCCTCTTTGTTGAGGTGATATACTGATGACACTTTTCTCACTACTGGACCGGTAGTTTCCGCCCACGGCAGACCCGCCTTGGGCAGGCAACTGGTTTGAGCACTGCCCTGTCAAATATGTATTACCTGTATATTTTGTATAGCAAAAAATTTGGGAGAGCGCAGAAAACAGCACAATCAAAAAGAGACGACTTTTACCAAAACAGGTGCTCCATGGCAACTCATTTATTATGAAACATTTCGTAGTAAAAAAGATGCAATGGAAGAAGAAAAATTTCTAAAATCAGGCAAAGGAAGAGAAAGGCTTTCCTTTCTTCTCAAAGATACATTGCAAAACATACGGACCGGTAGTTCAACTGGTTAGAGCACTGCCCTGTCACGGCAGAAGTTGCGGGTTCGAGTCCCGTCCGGTCCGCAGATTGCAACAAAGCGAGGTTAAGGCCTCGTTTTTTGCTTGTATAGAGCTAAATTTAGTTAGTTCGAGAGTAGCAAAATCGTGTGCAAAGGGGTTTGCGACACGCTCGAACACAGACATCCAA
>Ga0210057_1007008_pt1 | contig 13854 bp, 17 predicted proteins | sample CryGeyCG2114_010_2_FD_183968 | JGI IMG/M metagenome (GOLD analysis project Ga0210057, IMG submission 183968) | Groundwater microbial communities from aquifer - Crystal Geyser CG10_big_fil_rev_8/21/14_0.10 (SPAdes) (version 2) | ecosystem: Environmental > Aquatic > Deep subsurface > Groundwater ... | reverse complement strand
TCATCAATATGTTGCAGAAGATGCACTTGGAGGAAAATATGAAGGGAAATGGACTTTCGGGGTTGGACTTCCCATGGAGGGTGAATTAGAAAAATTGATGTCTGATGGGTTGGATGAAGATGCAATTCTTGCTTTGTCAGCTATTTCTGTAGAAAAATTAGGTCAGGCCTATTTTGATGAAAGGATGATGCAAGAAGTTGAGAGGATGGGGGAGCAACACAATCGAACTGGAATTTTGAATTTTTTAAAGAGATAAATATACTAAAACTCTGTCTTATCTGATTTAAGGTGGCCGTTCTTTTTTAGCCATTCAATTTGGGTTGGTCTGTATTTAAAGATTACATCCCCTTTGTTCTTGTCAAACTCCCATGGTTGGATTATTACAATGTCACCAGGTCGAAGCCATAGCGCTCTTTTGAGTCTTCCAGGAACCCGACAGTTACGCGATTTTCCGTCCATGCAGGCAACAAGCATTTTGTTTCCCCCGTGTCTTTGTTCAATTATTCCTATTACTTCTTCGCCTCTTGGAAGTTTTACTCTTCCAAATGATTTTTGCTCGCTTTCCTGCAAGCCTTCTTCTTTTTTTGTTTTGTCTTCAAAATATTCTTCTGGCATAATTATAAATTGAGAAGTGGTTTTATATATGTTGTGATATAAAAATATTTAATAATGGTGAGTTTTTTGAATTTTTATGAAGAGTTATAGTGCTCAAAATGGACTTGATGTGATGAAGTATTTAGGAGTTACTAATTTGACTGATGATGAAATAAGAGTTTTTAATGATAAGTGGAAGGAAGTCTATGGCGGTCGCGGAAATGATTTTGTGGGAACTATATGGACTTTATATGCAGAGGTTTTACCATTTACTTGTGGAGATGGCGATAGAGGTTCATTTGTTGTTTCTCAATTAAGAGATTCTGATTTTGGAGATAGAATTGAAAAATCTGGATTAGAAGATGATTTAAAAAAATGAATGTCTCTTAAAGAAATCTTAAAGAAAGAGCCTCATGTTTTTGTGAAAGCTATAGAAATCTCTGGTTCAGATTAAAATTTGATTATATCAAAACCAACGCAAAGGGGATTCCTGCGATTTCTCCGATTGATTCTTCTGAAATAATTCCTGCTTTGATTGCTGCTTGAGTTGCTTTTTTCCCTACAATGTTAAATGTTGCATCTTCTGCAAGCATGAACCTGAATAAGTCTATTGCCTCAACTTCAGATTTTTCTTCGCCTTTGTAGAATGATTCTTTGACATCAAGCTGAAATTTGTCTTCTTCAAAAGTCTTTCCAAGTAATTCTGAGTCGCAAGCGGCGACCACGTCTCTATAAGTTTTTATAACTTTTACGAAAATCATTTTCTAATAACTAAATAAACAGTTCTATTTTAAAATAAAAAATTAAAATCCTTTTTTAGCGCCTTCTTTGATTGCTTTTTCTGCGTTGTCTTTGGACATCATTGCGCATACAGTAATTCCGTGCTCAGCACACTTACCTTTTGCCATGTATCCACCTCTTGCAGTCTGGACAATCAAAGGATTCTGCAATTCAACTTGCTTCTTACATTTCATGCATCTTCCTTGTACCATTTTGTCAACCTCGTGTTTAATTATGTTCCTTGTAGTAAAAGTGCTTTTATAAAGATTTTGAATTTATTATTTTGCTAATTTTCACATATATCTTTTTAAATCAAATTGGTTTGATTGGAACAATTCACATGGTCAGAAAAGGATCTGGAAGCGAAGTTGAACTTTATTGGAGAATGGGGAAAGGCGCTATGACTGATGTTAGCCGGGCTCTGTCCACCGATCCTTATGTGATTGCGACGGAGATGGTTGCCAATGCGTGGGATGCCGATTCTCCTGTTTGTGCCGTTTTTTATGATCCTCAAGATGATTTATTATCCTTCGGAGATTTTGGACATGGAATGACTCCTAGAGGATTAGTCAATTATTTTCAGGTGGGAGATAGTGAGAAAAGAAGGCAGCCTTTAAGTCCTGGTGGAAGACACATGATGGGCAGATTCAATTTTGCAACTTTTTCTATACCTAGTCTTTGCACACAGTTTGAGTTAAGAACTGTTTATAATGGTGTTGAGTCTGTGGTTAGACAGGATTTTTCTAGAGGTATTCCCGAGTCTGATCAGAAGATTCCCTACGAGACACACCGAGCCAAGCAAACTAGAAATCAGACTACTTTAAAATTGACTGGGCTGAGGTTTGGTGAAGGAGAGGGATTTACTTTAAGAGGCCTCTACAGAAGACTCCAGTGGGAATTTCAGTTGCCTCCAGATGAGATGACTATTTTTTTGAATGATACTGAAGTTACGCCCAAAGTGATTCCTTCTGCTAGGAAATTTAAAGTTGACCAGCCAATTACTGGCGGGAGGGTTATAGGAACTTATTATCTTTTGAATAGGGGAAGCAAAGATAGCGGAATCCATGTTTATGTTCATGGAAGAAGAAACGGTGATCCTTCAAGTCTTATTGATTATGACTCTTTGACTAGATCGGCGGAGAATAGGATTTTGGCAATTCTTCATGCTAATCCATTAGAAACAGCAATCTTAGCAGACCGAACAAGGTTTGACAGGACTGACAAAAGGTTTAGAGAATTCATGAATGTTGTAAATGGTTTTAATAGGCAGGTTTCTCAAAAGGCAAGACAAGTTTCTGCCCAAAGACAAAAGACAAGGACGTTTAGTTTTATTCCTTCTGCTTTAGCAAAAGTGACAGATCATCTTGCAAGGGTGGGTGTTCCCGAGGTTACAAGAGATACAGAAGTTACTTTTGATGAAGGTTACAAGGGAAGTGATTTGGGAAGGTATGATTCAATAAATAATAAAATTGTTATCAATGGAAGTAATCCCTCAGCATTTTTGCCTGAAGGAACTGCTGATGTGCCTTTTACTGCTAGAGCACATCACGAGGCAGTCATGGTCGGGGCAATAGTGGATATTCTAGCCAAAGATAGGGTGTCTAAGGGTAAAGGAGTTCCAACGCTAGCTGATTTTTTAAGTCAAAGAGAAGAAATTTTCACAAAATTCAAAAAGATGAAGCCAAAAAGGTAGGTTAAATTTATTCTTTGTTATGGACTTGGATCACACTTAGATCTCCCTGAATTATTCTATCAAGCGTTTTGAAAAGCTGTTCTGGTTCCTGTTCTTGAAGATCGTGTGTTGTAAGAACTGTTTTTTTGGGTTTTTTGTAGTTTTTCTCTCCACCTTCATCCCCATTTGCGTCTGGATCTCCCCATTGTTTAATTATCCTTGTTTTAATAAGATTGATATCTGGAGGAGATAGTTCCGTGTAATCAACGTGATAAGGGTTTTCTGGAAGCATTGGAGAACCATGCTCTAGTGTAAGCAAATAAGTTCCTATTACTTTTCCATCTTTTCCAATATTTTCTTTTCCGTATAATATTTCAAACTCTTCTTTTTGATTTGGAGATAGTTTGTGGTTTATGTGGCCTGTTCTGGTAGCTTTTTCTAATTTGCTCTCTTTTTTTCTTTTTGGTCCTTCTTTTATTTCTTGCTCCCTTTTTGTTTTTATCTCATTAGCTCTTCTGTTTGCTCCATCATTTCCATATGTGGCAATTAATGTTAGGGATTCCTCAAGATACAAAGAGGTGTTATCCTCCTGATTAGTGACCTCTTCTACGCCCGACATATTAGGAATTTGTATTTCTTCGGGATTAATTTTTGTTTCTTTTTCTAGAAAAATTGGTGTTTTTTGTCTGGCGTTTTGAGCTTTTCCATTTTCTTTTTTTCTCTTTTCGTAAAGAGCTATTGCTTTGATAAAAGCTTGTTCTCCATAAGAAGCAACTAGTGTGTCAAGTTCGTTTTCAGAGACATAGCCTTGGGTGAGTGTCAGAACACCACTATAAGTATGAGTATGAGGGGAATCTTTGTCGTTTCCTTCGTTCATAGTTGAATATCAAAATTTTGAGCTTTTAAAAGCATTTGTGTCTTCAAATCTTGCTTCTCACTGAATGCTTTGCTCCACAAGCTAATCGCAAATCGCTGTTTGCTCAAATCTTGCTTCTTACACTATGTTTTGCTCCGCAAGCTAAACAATTTACAAAAGACAATCTGTCTTCTTTTTTTAATTCTGTGTCAGGCTTGCCACATTCTTTGCAAATTACAAATTCTTTTGCGTAGCTTTGGACTTTTTCATTGATTTTTGCAGAAGGAACTTTTATATTAAGAACTAGTCTGTTTCCTTCTATTTGTCCTGATGCTGCAAGTTCTTTTAGAAGGAATTTTTGAAAGTGTTCTGGATTTCTCCTTAGATAATCTGTAATATAAAGAAAATTTGTAAGAATTGTTTTTTTGCCCTCAAAGTGACCTTCTATTTTTGGGATTTTAAATCTGTTACTATTTGATTCGATTTTTTTTACTTTTTCATAAGCCTTATCAAGTAGTTTTTCATATTCCATATTTATGAAGCGAAGAGTTAGTTTATAAGGTTTTTGAACACTTAACAAGTTTTATAAATTGGTTTCTTCTTGATGGTTTATGAAAATAAAAGAGGTGATACTTGCAATTGCAATTATTGTTCTTACAATTTTTGTGACTTTTTATGGAATTAACACAGTTTTCCCTAAAGCTAATTATGATGATTATTGTGGGGCTCCAACTGCGCAGAAACTAATTCAAACTGAGCAGGAATGTTTGGGCCAAAATGGAGCTTGGGTTTCTCAGGAGAGGCAGTGTGTTACAGAGCCGTGTCCTCAAGGTTATTGTGAGGTAAATTATGTTGATGATTGTTGGGTTAAATATGATGAAGTCAACAAAGAAAGATCCAGATATGTTTTCTTTTTGGCTTTGCCGTTGGGAATTATAATAATTCTATTAGGAGCATTTAAGTTTGGAATGGAAAGTGTTGGGGCTGGTTTGATGGGTGGAGGAGTTGGGACATTGATTTATGGAGCAGGAGCATTTTGGCCTTATACTCAAAATTGGATTAGGTTTTTACTTTCTCTTTTAGGATTAGCAATTTTGATTTGGTTTGTTTATTTTTGGAGTAATAGAAATAATAAGAGGAAGGGGAAGAGATAACTAATTTTTGTTTCTTTTTAGTGCGCTTAGGCCATAAAATAATAAGAATATTCCAATAATTAAACTTATTATGGATGTTGTGGTTCCCCAATTAGAAAAGTTAAAGATGCTAAATAGGATCAAGAGTGCGCCAATAATTATAATGGGTAGAAACACAATTGTTTTTGATTCTCTTTTCGCCATAGGCGATTTAGTATAGGGTTCTTTTTAAATTTAACCCAAATATCTAACTTTTCCAGGTCGAGGTTCAAATATGATACCTTCTTCAAGAAGTTTTTGAATTTCTTGGTTTATCATTTGTGGAGATGTGTCTCTTAGATTCATAATTATTGTGTCTCGTTCTATTCCTCCCTGGTCTTCTGATTTTTTGATTTCATTAAGAAGTCTGTCTTTTATTGCAATTATCTCTGCTTTTTTTTCAGGAGTTGGTGTTGCCTGGGATCTATTTTTTTCAAGTTCTAATTTTCTTATCAGCAGATATTTTGGATTGTGTTCTTTTATTATTTCAGGCTGAGCATAAAGCTCATTATTCCAGTGTCTTAGAACTCCTATTACCACTATTGTCTGCCCTTGTGAAACATTTTTGAACTTATCTGTGTCATCACCAAATGTTTTGAGTTTTATCTGGCCTGAACCATCATCAAGAGTCATAGACATGAATTTTGACTCCTGGTTGCTTTCATATTTATCCACAATATTTCCTACAATATTTACTCTAACTATTTTTTTGTCTCCTAATTCCAGGAATGAGAATCTTTCCTCGCTGATTATTGGAGTTCCCATTAAAAGTTCTCCAACTCTCATTTTATATGCAATGTTTCTTTTGAATTGTTGGTCTGCCATTTTCTCTTTTGAATAGTTTTTGAAATAAGTTGGAGTTTATAAGTTTTTATTGACTTAAGTTTTACTTACAAAGCCCCTTCTTGGTCTGAAAATTTCTCCCTGTGAATTTAATTTTGATAGTGCTTCATCCATTTCTTCTTTTGTGATTTTTCCTTCCAATTCCTGTTCAAGTTCTTCAAGTGGAATCATTTTTCCAAGTCTGCCCTCAAGTTCTGTTATGGTGTCTCTTACAAGGAATATTTTGCCTCTTTGCGAAGAAGTTATTCCTGTTGTGACTCTATCAATGTCAAATGTTTTTGATTCATAATCATATCCTACCTGCATAAGGTAATATTTCATTATTTCTATTGCTTTTTTTGCATCTTCAATTGAAACTTTCTCTGATAATCTTAATTTTGCCGAGGCTTCTGCCATTCTCACTAATGCCTGAAGCTGTCTTGCTGAAATTGGAATTGGCCTAAGCGCTGATTCAGAGGAAACTGGTTTATTTCTTAATTCAACATAGAATTTTTTTATCTCTGCAACTGCTTCTTCACTTAATTCTGGATGAAATCTTTGCTTTGCATATGCAACATACTTTCTAAACAACTCTCTTGGAACTATCATATCTTCACCTTTTTTCTGATGCTCACGCAAAACATGGGATGCAATCATTTCATCTTTTTCTTTGTCGGGAATATCTCTTAATGTGAAAATAACATCAAAACGATTAATTAAAGTTGGCGGCAAGTCTATCTGTTGGGCGATTGATTGGTATGGGTCGAATCTTCCGAATTTTGGGTTTGCCGCTGCTAAAACTGATGTCTCTGCTCTTAAGCTTGCCTGAACATTTGCTTTAGAAATTGTAACTGATTGCTGTTCCATTGCTTCATGCATAGCAGACCTGTCTTGAGGATCCATTTTCTCCAGTTCATCAATGCAGACAAGTCCTTTGTTTGAAAGAACCATTGCACCTGCTTCAAGAGACCATCCTTTGAGATATTCATCCCTTACAACTGTTGCTGTAAGGCCTGCACCTGATGCAGATTTACCTACGACATATCTTCCTTTTGGTGATATTTTTGCCATGAAATCAAGTGTTACGGATTTTGCAACTCCTGGGTCTCCAATTAAGAGTATATGAATATCTCCACGGGATTTTTGTCCGTCAGAGTGTTTTTTAGAAACTCCGCCGAATAATTGCAACACAAGTGATTTTTTTATTTCTTCATAACCCCAGACACTTGGTGTGATGCTTCTTGCAAGCTTGTCAAAAACATTCAGGTCTTGGGATAGTTCTAAGATTTGTTTTTCATCTTCATCATTTATATCCAGTTCTTCAAAGGTTTCCTCCAAAGGAATTATATTATTTGCTTCAACTGCCAGTTCAAATCTCGTTGAGAGCCCTCCTGATTGTAGTGGGACAGGAACTTCTTTTAGAATTCCTATTGTTTTAACTCTTGAACCCGGAGTTGTCTTTTCTTCCATTCGTGGTTCCACTAAATCTTCTTTTACAAATACATTTATTCTTTTTGGTTGCTCACCACCGCTTAAAGATTCTGGTGCTTCTTCAATTACAAGCCTTTGTGTATCTACCATCTCTTTACTTGCAAGCCTAAAACCTCCTCTTCTTCCACAGGAACATCTTGCAGGCTCTCTGAATTTTTTTTCGAGTTGCATTACCTGTATTATTGTTCCACAGCTCGGGCATTCGAATTTCGCATTTACAACCTGGGGTCTTACGTCAGAAGCCTGTCTTATGATTCCTTCAATTACGATCATTTCATCTAAATTTCTGGAACGAATATTTCTTACTTTTATTTCCTGACTTTTTGGAAGATTGAAAAGGCGTACCCTTGCATTTCTTGTAAGGCCTGTCTCCTCAATTGCAACTTCCACTAGACTTAAAGTTTCTTCTGGATTCATTATAATTTCTTCAGAAATAAAAGGAGAGAACTCAGTAAGTTTGATAAAATCAATGAATATAACATTATTTATCTTTCTTAATGATTCTCCAAGCTCTTTCTTATGAGTGTCAAAGAACTTTTTTGCTTCAATTATTATCTCTTCTTTTTTTGGCTTGGCTACTTTTGTCTTTGGGGCAAATTCTTCCTCTTCCATATTTTTTCAAGAAATAGCTTATTTTTATAGATTTATGTCACTTTAGGAGTGGTTTTTTAGAAAGATAATTATTTGATAGGGGTGAAACTAAAGAAAAACTTAAATAACTAGGAATTTGGTTTTTTTATGGAAAAATTTAGTGCTGTTGGGTATGTCGGAACTTTGGCTGCAGTTCTTGTCTTTGGGGCTTCTATTTTTGGATGCAGCAGGAATTCTAATGAGAGATTTGGAGATGTTTCAGATTATTTATCTAGGGCGCAAAAAGAAGAATTAGTAGATGTGTTGAGTGCAGATAGTCTTCGTACTTATCTTGATGCAGGTCTTAGATTTCAAAGAATTGATAATTTTGTAGGGATCCATGCAGATAGTAGTTTTGGAGGAGAAGTTGATTTAAGACCTTATAATATTGCAATACAGAGGGCCTATGATAAAAAGACTATCTCTAGTTCTGAACTTAGGGAGTTTAATTCAAAACTTGCACAACTTGCACTTGATGGGGCTAATGGAATTTTAAGGAGTCGTCCAGAGAGAACATTGCCTTTGTTTGAGATTGCGTGGGATGCAGCAAAAAAGACTGGGGATCCTATGATGTTTTATAGGGAAATTGATTTAGGAATCTGTAACGCAATAAATCACATTCATGGGAATGGTGGTCTTACTGCTAATAAAGGAATTGGTCCAATTGAGAGCAAATCAAGCGGGCTTGTTGTAGGCGGACTTTATTATTTTGAAGAGATAATGGAAGCAGAAGCTACTGAAATGGGATTGATAGAACCAGTTAAAATTGATAGTATCCTGCAAAGTCTTAAAGAATAATAAAGTCAAGCAACGAATTCATATTTCGGCATATTTATTATTCTTATTGATTCGTAGTCTTTTATTATGCTTGAAAATTCTTTTGTGAGATTCATTACAAATTCTCTTAACTGGTTAGGGTGTTCTACTTCAATATCTATCTCATAGTCCCATTCAGCCAGCGTTTCTACTACTGCCAAAACTCTGTTATTTTGCTTTATCTTGTTCAGAAGGTTTGTTATTTTTTCTTTTGAAAGATTTGTTAAATGTAAAAGCACTTTGTAATAGAGTTGATTTGTTTTTTCTTGATTGAGGGTTAGAAGTGAACCTAAAATTATATTTTCTTTTTTTAATTTTTTGAATCTTTGAGCAACAGAATCTGCCGATATTTTCATTTTTACTGCTATGTTTACAAAAGAAACTCTTCCGTCTTTGGCTAGTAAAGAACATATTTGTTTGTCTTTTTTATTTAAAGTTGTTGCTGTCTTTTCAGGAAGATATTTTGGATTTTGAGAGACTGTTCTTTTTTTGTCAATGAGATAATCTCTTGGAAGAAATTCTCCTGACATATGGACAGAAATTGTTTTTTTGAGAATTTGATTGTTGAATAATCTGAAAATTTTTCTTACAACCTCTTGAAATTCTAGGGGGTTTTTTGCACCAATGATTATTGCCAAATCATAATTTCCTTCTAGATTTGCAATCCATGCAACTTTTTCTTCTTTGGCTAATGAGGAAATTGCTTTTTCTTTTGATTTTTCGTCCAGGTTTTGCAACTTTAGAAATATCTGACAAGGAATTATCCCGAGCTTTGTTGCGTTTATTATTGTAACATACTTTTTAATAATCTCTTTTTTGGTGAGATTGTTTATTCTGTATCTTATAGTTTCTTGAGAAGATTTTGTTAGCTTTGCTAATTGTGAGAAGGTTAATCTAGCATCTTTATCTAGGTGATAAATTATTTCTCTGTCTTTTTTGTCCATATTAACTACCAATCTAAATATTATATAAATATATCGGTTTATAGTAAAAATAAGATGATAAGTTTTAGATATATCTAAAAATATATATTTTTAATTGAATTAATGGAGAACTATGATGGAAAAAAGCTATTGGGAAATGATGAGAAAAGAAACTGAAAGGTTGCAAAAGAAAAGTGCATTAGAATTGAAACACGTTCTGGAGTTAAAGGCAGAGGAAGATAAACTGGGTAAGAAAGATAAGATTAAGAGAATTGTTAGGAATGTGGGGATTGATTTTTCAGAGGCTTTAGTTAATGCTTTGTTTACTCCTTTTTCTATGGGAGGACTTACAATTAGGTTTGATTTTAGCCAATATAAGATCCTTAATAGATACAAGCGTGTATGGAAAGAATTTAAAGATGAACACTACAGTGGTTATCCTGTTGATTTAGAAGAGTGTAAGAGAGGGTATCAATCTTATTTATAATTCTTCAAAGCTGTCTTTACATTCCTTAAAAGCTGGTCCATGGAGTCTTCAAGTTGTTGCTTGTTTTTTGTTCCTGTACAGACAAGTTTTCCGTTTGAGAAAAGAAGGAATGTTGCAGTTGGAGAGACTAGTTTGTAAACTAAACCTGGAAATTGTTCTGGTTCATACTCTGTGTTCTCCATCTCAAGTGCCAGGAAATTAAGATTTAGCTTCAAGTCAATTGAACCTGATGCGACAATGTTTTGGACAGTAATTTTTGGTTTTGCAGTTACATTAACATTTATTTTTTTTAGCTGTTTTATCACTGCCTGTATAACTTGCTTTACCTGGGCAATTGATTTTGTTCCTGTGCAAACTAAATTTCCCGAAGAGAAAACTAAGACTGCTGATTTTGGCTCTTTTATTCTTAAAACTAAGCCAGGAAATGTTTCAGGATTGTATTCTGTGTTAGGCTGGGTTCTTGCAAGTTTTGTTAAAGGAACAGGTTTTTCAAGAGAAGTTGTTGCTACAATATTTTGTATTTTGTAGTTGCTTGTTGACTTAGATGCTGCCATTTTGCTTATAAACTAATAATTAGGTGCAAAAAGGGGTTTATAAAGGTTTTTTAATTGATACCTTTATGTTGACGAGATGTGAGTGGCCAAAAGGTAATCCTTTGATGATTGAGTATCATGATAGGGAGTGGGGGGTGCCTTTGCACGACGACAAGAAGATATTTGAGTTTTTTGTTTTAGATACTTTTCAGGCTGGTTTGAGTTGGGAAATTGTGCTGAAAAAAAGGAAAGGATTCAGGAAAACTTTTTCTGATTTTGACTTTCATAAGGTTTCAAAATATGGACAGAAAGAAATAAATTTTCTCCTGAAAGATGCAAGCATAATCCGAAACAAGATGAAGATTGAGGCTACTGTTCATAACGCCAAGAAATTTATTGAAATAAGAAAAGAATTTGGAAGCTTTAATAATTACATTTGGAACTTTGTGAAGAATAAACCGATTAAGAATAAGTGGAAAACTGTCAAGGAGTTGCCTGCGACTTCAAAAGAGTCTGATGAAATAAGCAAGGATTTGAAAAAGCGAGGTTTTAAGTTTGTTGGCTCAACAATTTGTTATGCTTTTATGCAGGCTGCAGGAATGGTTAATGACCATTTAGTTGATTGTTTTAGATATAACAAGGTTTGATTATTCGTCTAGTCCTTTTGGAGTGTTGCTGTAAGTTTCATCCATGCTTTTTGGAAGTTTAGATTCTACTTGATTTTTATTTTCCGATTTTTTAGTTCTCAATTTTTTATATAAGAGGATAAGCGTGCCAAGAATGAGAATAGCAACAATAACAATTATAAATATTATTATCCAACTGAAATCAGATTTTAGTTCACATGTTTGAATTTCTGCTGGTTTATTATTTGGGAGATTGCAGTAGTTTGTATCAACACAATTTCTTGTTTGAGTTGTTGTATTTTTACATTCAATTGGTTGCCATTCCTCACATTCCCAACTTGGTGTACATGTTGTGCCACATGCTCTTGTTTCTGCAGGTTTGTTTGTTTGGTCCCCACATGTGTTATTATCATAGCATGTTCTTACTTGATTGTTTCCTAGGCATGGTGACCAATCTGCACATATCCAATTTGGGGAACAAGTAGTATTCTCTGTAAAATAAAAGGAATCATTTGCAGCTAAAACTATTGGGAACAATATGATTATCACTAAAATTAAAAGTTCTCTTTTCATTTAACCGTATTTCCAGTTTCTTTTTTGATTCTTAAAATCTTCTTCTATCTCTTTTAGAGTTGCTACATCTTTTGCATTTCTGTCAGGTCTTAAGTTAAGAAGTCTTGGAAATCTTAAAGCAAACCCCGAATTGTAGTTTGGAGATTTTTGAATTTCTTGAAATGTTATCATTACTACAACCTTTGGTTTTATTTCAACAACCCTTCCTTTTTCTTTTGTTATTAATGGAGTTAGTTCTTTAGTCAGTTCTTCAAAAGTTGTTCCTTCTTCGCTTTCTTTCTCGCGAATTCCAGTTCCCATTTTTCCAACTTCTAGAAATTTATCTTCTTTTCTACAGGATAGAATAAATGAGGACATCCACCCAGAGCGTTTTCCTGTTCCGTATTCAGCACCAGTTATAACTAAATCTAAATCTCTATCTTCTGGTTTTAGTTTTAGCATGTGACCTACCCTGCTTCCTGGTTGATAAATTGCGTTGAGGTTTTTGAACATAACTCCTTCTTGATTATCTCTGAGGGCTTTTTTGTAGAAGTCTTGTGTCTTTTTTTCATCAGAGGTAATTATTTGTTTTGCATGAATCAATCTGTAAGGATGATTTGTTATTATTTTGGCGAGAAGTTTTGTTCTTTTTTCAAAAGGTTCTTCGAGAAGTGATTCTCCATTGTAATATAGAATGTCAAATGCATTTACTTCTATAGGGAGTTCTTTTCGCATTTTTTCAATATCATATTTTCTTCTTATTCTTTGTGAAATAGATTGGAAAGGAGTGTATTCTTTTGTGTCTTTGTGATAACCCACTGCTTCAGAGTCTATGATAAATGATTTTCCCTTCACATATTTTTTGAGATAATCAACTATTTCTGGAAATTGTTTTGTGACATTTTCAAGCCTTCTTGTGAATAATGTAACCTTATCATCTTTTTTGTGAATTATTAATCTAAATCCGTCGTATTTGTACTCAATTGCTGCAGGTTTCCCGACGGCTTTGAACCCGCCTGCAACACTTTTTGCTTTTTGTGCAAGCATTGCTTTAATTGGTTTTCCAACTTCTAATAAAACCTTGTTAAGTGATTTTAGTTTTCCTTTTTTTGCAATCTCAAAAACCTCTGCAATGTCATTGGATTTGTCAATTGCTTTTTGGATTGCTTCCATTGATTCTTTATCTCTTTTGAAAAAAGCATCTGCCATTGCGTCTCTTATTGTCGCATCTTTTAACCCGATTCTCAGGTCTCCGATTAGTGTTCTGCAAAGATAAAGTGCTTCAATTGGTTCTGCTGAAGTCAGGAGTTCAGTTATTAATGAAACTTTTTTTCCAACTGTTCCTTTGCCTTCAAGCTCTGGAAGTTTTCTGAAGTTGTCAAGAACTTTTTGAGTTGTAAGGATATGTGAGGCAAGAGTTGATTGACTTTTCTTTTTTGTTAAAGACTCTGCAACTTTTCCCAAATCCCCTATTTTTTTCCATTCCTGGACTATTTTTTTGTCTTCCGTGCCTGTTGCTTTTGATAGTGCTTTTATTACAAGCTGATTAGAAATCCCGATTCTTTTTTCATCGTATTCAGGATAGATTCTTCCAATTAGCAAATACAAAACATCTTTGTCTTCCTCTGGAATTGTTTGTAAGAATTTTGAAAGTATATCAATTTTTTTTAGCCGTTTTGTTGTGGAAGAAAGTTCTTCATACACCTCTGCAAGTTTTTTGTACCTCATATTTTAGATTTCCTTTTTATTAATAAGCGAAAATCGAAAGATATATATATATTTCCATTAAGGAGGATATCTTTTTTGAGAGAATAAAAAATGAAAGGGGGTGGTAAAATGGATAAAAAGAATAATTGGTTGATTTTGATTATAATATTGATAGTGATTATTGGAGCAATTG
>Ga0210057_1007007_pt1 | contig 13854 bp, 18 predicted proteins | sample CryGeyCG2114_010_2_FD_183968 | JGI IMG/M metagenome (GOLD analysis project Ga0210057, IMG submission 183968) | Groundwater microbial communities from aquifer - Crystal Geyser CG10_big_fil_rev_8/21/14_0.10 (SPAdes) (version 2) | ecosystem: Environmental > Aquatic > Deep subsurface > Groundwater ... | reverse complement strand
GTCATGATAGCCTCCTTTTTGGCTTGCTAGTTTTTAATAACACTAACTAGTTTAGCCTTGGAGGCTATCGTTTTACAAGAACCCAAAGAAAAACCTACATGTCAACTAAATTGCTGAAACTTTAACAATATTACTGTCAATAGTTTTGCAGTTTTTCCCTTCTATTTTACTGCCGGAGGGTTAAGATTAAGGACTTGTTCATCTTTACCCTTAAGATTTTTCATTGCTAAACCAAGGACTGGGTCTAGGTTGGCGCTGATTGTTTTTCTAATCTCTATTTGCCATTTTTCTTTAAGAAAAGCCGCTAACTGGCTGGTTTTTTCCGCTATGAGAACAGGGTTAGTGAAGGTTATGACTTCAAAAACTTGGCCCTGAAAAGCAGCACAGAGGATAATTTGGTTCCCTTTATAATAAATAAGGAAATGGGGTTCTTTTTCTTTCAAAGTCAGTCTGGCTAAAGCAAAGGAAATTGGTTCATAAGCTTCAATTGTTAAACCAGCTTTCTTAAAAGCCTGTTGAATAGGGAGCAAATAGTTTTTAGAAACCGCTAGAATCTGGATTCTGACGTTGATCTTATCTTGACTTACCTGTTTCCAGTCAAAATAACCCTCTTCTAAAAACTCGGGAATTAATTCTTGGGCTTTTTGCCTAATAGTATTGCGGTCAAGAGTTTCCTTTAGGGGAAAATCAAACAAAACAAGATAAGTTTTTTCCTCATCTAAAAGCAATCTGAGGCTATTAATTTTTAGTTCTGTTTTAAGACTGGTTAGAACTTGAACTAAGCTTTCCGGGGTGAATGTTTTTTTCAGTTTGCCTTCAAATTCAGACTGATTGTTGTTCACCTTAATTTTCCAGGCTGATAATTCGTTTGCTTCAAAAGAAATGATTGTTTTGGTTTGTTCAAATAACATTATTCCACCTCCTGCCAAAAAATGATGTTAAGGCTGTGGCCCACCCGTTTAGCGGTTAACTCCAATTTTTTAACATACTCTGGCGGACCAGGAATAGTCGCTGTAATGTCAATTGTCCGATCATTAGCACTTGCCTCTATATCTACTATACAACTTCCAGTTAGTCCTGGTAAAGGGATTTGGCTAGCATTAGGATCCCAGGCGGCATTATCTCTTAAGCGCAAAAGGGCTTCTTCAGCGCAGCTTTGGGCAATTTGGAAAGCTTCCTGGCCTTTTTTAAAACTTAAAGAGGCCGCTGCTTCACTCACACCCAGCAAACTAATGGAAACAATGATGCTTAAGGTAATGGCAGAAATAATTAAAAGACTGGTAAAGGCGATAAAGCCTTGTTTGTTAATGATTAAATTGTTAGATTGTTTCATGGTTAAATTATTGACAGCAGCAAATATTGGGCGAGCTGCACTCATAAATTCTATTTTCATCATAACCTCCGCAGTCATTTTGTTTAATACAACTTCCAGGTAATCCATATTTTCCTTGACAGTACTGATTGCAATTCAAAGGTGAAGGACTGGAAGAAGGAGAAGAAGAAGGTGAAGGTGAAGGAGAAACACTTGGACTTGGGCTTGGACTTGGGCTTGGACTGGCAGGAGCGCCAAAAACTAATTCGGTGGAGGCAGTCGAATTGTCAGCCATGGTATATAAAACAGTTATGGTTGAATTATTCATGTTGTTGGAAAAGCGGAAACGATCAATGCTAATCGGGGAATTGCTGCTAATTAAGGTAGTGTCTGTAATATCCAGTTCTGTTCCTGATAAAGCGGTTCCCGACCAGACAGTAAGACCATTAATAATAATATCTAAAATATCTGTGTTTGCTGTCCAAAAAAGAGTTATTTTATCAATCGTAATGTCAGTCGGAGCCGAGTTTTGCAAGGTAGCGCCTTCAAGGCGTCTATCCTCATTGATTAAATAAGCCCCGGAAGCATCCATGAGCAAACTGCGGCCTTGGTTAAATTGACTTTTCAGTTCGATTGACTGACTCATTGTTGTTTGGGCTTGGAATTGAGGCAGAGCATTAGTCTCAGCCTGACGCAGAGTCAGGACAACATTAATGTTTTTAGTATTTTCATCATCTGGGCTAAGTTCAGTGAAAGTAAGGTCGGTGGTGTAAACCTGATTTGAGGTAAGATTGTAGGCGGGAAGACCTTCACTGGCAATTTGAACTACACCTGAAGAAAGGCTGATAAGGGTATCATTATCTCCATTTTCAAATTCAATGGAATTGGCACTAATGGCCTTAATTTCATCCGCCCGCCTAATTTCATAAGCGATTCTTGCCAGAACAGAACGGCAATTTTGTTCGACTAACTGCTGCTGAAAAGCTTTTTCCCGGCCGTAAATTATATCCCAAGCATAGAAAATAGCGCCAGTAATGAAAACGGAAACAATGACTAAATATAATAGTAGTTCAATTAAGGTAAAGCCTTTTTGATTTTTTTTCATGGTAAACAGCAACAAGTATCGGCTGATGGGCCACCAGTACAATAAAGGTCACCGGCTGGTCTATAATCTTCGCTATTTATGTCACATTGAGTCAGATTTTCCCGGCAGGTGCCGGCTGAATAGCCGGCCGTCAGGCAATATTCATGGCAACTAGTGAGGATTGGTGCTCCTGCTCCGCCGACATTCTTGCCTTTTTGCCAATTAGTCAGATAACTAGTAAGAGTGATAGTGTTGGTTCTCATCGGCGTAAAATTCCAGGAAACAGCCACGGTTATTTTTTTGGTATCTTCATCAATGGTGCCGTCAGAGTCAACCAGATCACCTTGAGACCTCTCAACATTTTCAACTGTCACTGTCCGGCTGAACTTAGCCGTTTTGTCAGGATCATCACTTTCTCCTGAGAAATTCCAGATATTGCCTGTTTTTGTTAGGCCGCAGCCAGCGGAACAATCAGTGGCTAAAAATGGTTCATCCCAACCCTGGTTTCTAATCGATTGGACTGCTTCAAGCCCTTCTTGAGCAAAAAAGCTTGCCTGAGTTTCCTCTTTAGCTAGGCGAGTGCTGGAAAATGAACCGAGCATGGCGATTACTGAAGTGGAGGCAATGATGACAAAAATAGAAACAGCGACAATAACTTCAATAAGGGATTGACCGGCACTGTTTTTTAACTTATTGAACATCGACTGTTCCTACTTCATTTATGGAAATTGTTTTGCTTTCTCCGGCGTTGCTGGTGATAGTAATGGTGGTGGCATCACTAGCATTACCGGTTAATTGATTAAAAACTAATTCTTTTTGGCTGATGGTGATGCTTTTGGGGATATCATATTGGTAATCAAAAGCAGTTCCAGGATCAACATAAGCAGAACCTTTAAACATAATTATCTTACTAGGGCTGATATGAACTCCCCACTGACTATTTTCTTTGCCTGAGATAGTGTTGAGTTGGGCGGTACGCAGGCAAGAAACCAATTCATTTGTTTTGTCTTTAAAATAGGTTCTGACCAAAAAATTAGAATAGAGCGGAGCCGTGCTGGCCCCAATGACTGCCATAATTGATACGACGATAAGAATTTCAATAATGGTAATACCATTTTTATTTCTTAAATTCATAATTTTATCTTCTTATCGATCCTGTTAGTTGATAAATAGGACTGATAATAGCCAAAGCGACAAAGCCAACAATTAAACCAATAATAATTAAAAGGAATGGCTCTAAGGTGGTCGATAAATTTTTAGAAATATTATCAATTTCATCTTCATAAAAATCAGCCAGGTAGATTAAGCATTCATCGAGTTTGCCTGTTTTTTCGCCTATCCCAATCATATTAGTGACTAAAAGAGGAAATTCCGGGAATTTCTTTTCCTTCAATGTTTCGCTAATATTTTTTCCTCCATATAAGGCTTTTTCCAGTTCGACGACATCATTTCTAAAGCTGAGATTAGATAAAGTACTGGCGGTTGTTATCAGGCTTGAACTGATAGGAACCCCGCTTTTTAATAAAACTCCCAAATTTCTGGAAAAACGCGTCAGCTGGCCATAGCTTAAAAATTCACCAAAAAGAGGCAGTTTTAAAAGCAATTTATGCCATTTAGGCTTAACCAGGCGTATTTGAGAAATGAAATAAATAGAAAAGATAAAGCCTAAAAACCCGCCAATCAGTAATAAACCATAATTTTTTGTTAAATTGGCCAGAGCCAGCAAAATCCTGGTTGGCAAAGGCAAAGCCAGCTCAAAGGCGCTGAAAAAATCAGTCAGTTTAGGCAGAACAAACAAAACAATAAAACTTCCCATTACTAAGGTGGCTGACAAAACTAAACCAGGGTAAAGCATGGCTCCCTGGATTTTTCTACCCAAAGCATAGTCTTTAGACAACTGAAGGCTTAAAAATTCAAGGTTTTGCTCCAGGGTTCCTGATTCTTCACCAACAGCAATTAAGCTTAAGTAAAACTCATCAAAAACAGCCGGGTATTTTGCCAAAGACTTATATAAAGACTGGCCGTTATCAACATCAATTAAAATCTTGGCTAAGATACGGTGGAAAGGCTTTGATTTGGTTTGGGTGACTAAGTGGTTTAACGCCTCAGCAATGGGGATGCCGGCTTTAACCATGGTGGCAAGATGCTTGGTGAAAAGAAGCTTGTCTAAAAAGCTTATCCTATGAAAAAACGATATTTGGGCAGATAATTTCATTTTAGTAAATTATTCTTTTATTTCTCTTAAAACTTCTTCAAGGGTGGTGATGCCTTGTTTTATTTTTTTCAAGCCATCATCAACCATGGTAGTCAGGTTGTTTTTAATGGCAACTTCTTGGATGGCGGCCACATCTTTCCGGTCAATAATTGCCTGGCGAATATTATCTTTCATTAATAAAACCTCAAAAATCCCAATTCTGCCTGCATAACCCGTTTCATGGCAAACTGGACAGCCTTTTCCCTGATATACCCTTACCTTTGGATTATTAATCCCAAAGTGTTTAGCAATTACTTTTTCATCAAGGTATTTTTTCAAATCATTAGCATTTATTTCTGAGCTGACACGGCACTTTGAACAAATAGTTCGGACCAATCTTTGAGCAATAATCACGTTCACTGAAGAAGCAGCCAAAAAGGGCTGCACGTTCATCTCTAAAAACCGGGGAATAGCGGTGCAGGCATTATTAGCATGGAGGCTGGATAAAACTAAATGGCCGGTCATGGCCGCATTAATAGCCATATGGGCCGTTTTTTCATCTCTAATTTCGCCGACTAAGATAATATTAGGGTCCTGGCGGACAATGGAGCGGAGGCCATTGTCAAAAGTAAGACCGCTCTTAAGGTTAACCTGGATTTGATTAACGCCTTGGATATCATATTCTATCGGGTCCTCAATGGTGGTGATATTAACATCGCGCTTATTGAGGATTTTTAAAATAGCGTACAAAGTGGTTGTTTTACCGCAGCCGCTGGGACCAGTAGTCAGGATCATTCCATGGGGTTCTTTATAAGCCTTAGTTATTTGAGCTAAATCAGTCTCGGAAAAACCCAGGCTGGAAAAAGAAAACTGTCTTGACGCTTCTGACAAAAGCCTCATGACCACTTTTTCACCATTAGTAATTGGAACAATGGAAACACGGATATCTAAATTCTCTTTTTCTGTTTTGAAGCGCATTTTGCCGTCCTGGGCCGCTTGATGTTCGTCAGTTCGCAATTTTGATAAGACTTTAATTCTGGTAACAACTCGGGGGTGGATTTCTGAGGACAAACTAATGATATCGTGTAAAACGCCGTCAATCCTGAATCGGAATAAGGCTTCATTTTCCAGAGGCTCAATATGAATATCCGAAGCTTTATTTTGATAAGCATAAGCAATAATCGTATCGACAATTTGGACAATTGGGGCTTCTATTTCTTTTCCTTTAATTGCTTTTTCAATACTTTTCTTAATAATTTCATCAAAGTCAGCCTGAATTCCTTTTCGATATAAATTAAGGGCATTGGTTAAATCCTGTTCAGTGGCATAATTAGGTATAACCGGGATGCCCGCCTTTTTTTTAATAAACTCAATTATTTCCAAATTTCCTGGATTAACCATGGCCAGATGCAGGCCTTGCCGGTCTTTTTTAAAGGCAATAATTTTTTGTTTTTTGGCGACCACTTCAGGGATTATTCTTAAGATTTCTTGGGAAATGGAAATACTAGTCAGGTTGACAAAAGGCAAGTTTAATAAATCGGCCACTATTTTGCCTAAATTTTTATCAGAGACAATATCTTTTTCAAGAAGAATTTTACTAAGAGGAATTTTTTTTGTCTGACTCAAAGCAAAAGCATCGTCTAAGGATCTTTTATCAACCAAAGAAAGTTCTTGGAGGTATTTATAGAGTTTTTGACTATCAATTAGCATATAAGGTTATTGCTTAATTTTCTCTCCTTTGCTCAACAAAAATACTATTATTCTTAAGCCGGCCATCTTAATGATCAGTCTGGACCTCAGCTACAACCCTAATATTTTTTTTACTTTTTCCGTAATTTCAGCCAGAGTGATTTCGGCCTTGATAATATAATCTTTGGCGCCAAGTTCTTTAGCCAGGTTAATATCTTCTTTCTGGCCTAAGTTGGATGCCACAATAACCGGTGTAGGAATTTTGAGCTTTTTAATTTCCTCTAAAACAAAAAAGCCGTCTTTTTTGGGTAAAATTAGATCAAGAATTATCAAATCAAACGGGAATTTCTGGAGGGTGGAAACGGCCGTTTCCCCATCTTGAGCTAAAAATATTTCAAAGCCGGCAGAGCGGAGTTTTAAAGTTAAAGCATTTGCTATTGCTTTTTCATCTTCGACAATAAGAATTTTTTTACCCATATTCTTATTTAATTATATCAAAAACTACCACAAAAAAACTACCAGATAATTTTTATATATTGCAATACTAAGGATAATTAAACAGCAAAGAAGATGTCTAAAGCAATAAGCAAGAGGAAAATCAGAACCATCTAGTGGGGATTTAAATAAAAAAACTGTTTTATTAATCTTTTATATATTTTGTCGGGGCTAGTAAACTATCTTCAAACCTGGGTTTGGGAGAGAGTGAAAGACTTAAAACCTCAAGATTATGCTTTTTTACTTAAAACCCTTTTGGTTTATTTATAGTTACTTACAAGCTTTCTTAACTTCTTCTAAGGTAAAGCCAAAAAACATAACTTCTTTAACAATTTTTGCAGATAGAGTGCGGTATATTTTATGAGGAATAATGATGAAGTTACGTTGAATTCTATAATCACTAGTTTTTCTTGAAACATGTTTGAACTTATGAGCATGTTTTCCTATACCGATTCTTGAAACCTCAAAAAAACCTAATTTTCTTAAAGATTTTTTCCATTCTTTCGTATTGTTTGGAGGGAAATGTCCCATTTTAAGTCGTGGCGACTTGAACTCTTATTTCTCTTTCCCAAAAAGGAATCTTTGGTTCAACAGTCGTTCCATTGGGGAGTTGTAATCTAAGTTTATCTTTAAGTCTTTTGGCGTAAGGTCTAGGTACATCAAAGTAGGTAAGAATTGAATCCCAAAGAGCTTTTCTTAATTCTTCAGGAGTATCTCCACTTGCGATCAAACCTGGATGATTTTTAGCCTCAAGCCAAATACCCCCACCTTTTTCTTTATGAGAAATAAAATCCAGTTCAAGCTCCAATTTTTTAGGCTTAGGAGGAGTCTTTTTAAGGAGATCATAAAATATGACATCTCTAATATCTAAAAGAAAATCTTTCATATTATTACTATGACACAGAAAAAGCAGTGGTGTCAATATAACTTATTATACCATTTTTAGAAAAGAGACAATATGTCAAAATATATCAGCAGGGGCTGGTAAACTATCTTGGAACCTGGATTTGGAAGAGGAGAAATTATTTAGCTTTTTCAAAAAGTTCTTTTTAATATTATTTACAAAAATAACTAAAGAATGTGAGTTAACAACTTGTTGTTTTTTGATTAAATTATGAGTTTAACTAAAGCAGATCTTAAAAAGATTGAAAAATCTATAACGAAGAAATTGGATCTTATGCTTTTCAATTTACTTAAAACCCTTTTGGTTTATTTATAGCTGCTTTCTTAACTTCTTCCAGGGTAAGGCCAAAAAACATAGTTTCTTTAACAATTTTTGCAGATAGAAAGTGGGACAACAGATTTTTTCTTCCTGGTTTGTAGTTCTAGGCTAAAAGAAAAACTACCAAGTCTTAATAGGGGCTTTTAGTGAATTGGGGCTGTCTTCTAATCTTTCTCCAAAACATAATGTGTACTTGGTCCTTGGCCTTTTCTTCTAATAAATCCTTCTTGTCTTAAAAACTCCAATTCTCTGTAGGCTGTCTTTTCACTCACTGTTCCAATATCCACTACATCCGACCGATAAATCCTCCCATTTACCATAATAAAATCTAAAATTCTTCTTTGCCTTTTAGATAAATAAACCTGCTTCTTTTCCTCTTTCAACCCAAAAGAAAACTCTTCTATTTGTTCCCAAACCTGATCCAATTCATATAGAAATCCTTGGCAAAAAAACTCTAGCCATGAAGTTAAATCTTTGTTTTTTCTGGCTCCAGCAATTGCCTGATAGTATCTTTGCCTATCGAGATTGTAATAATCTTCTAAGGCAAATAATTTTCTGATGTCATAGTTTTTTCTATACAAAATCAGCGTCGCCAAAGCCCGGGCCGTCCGGCCGTTACCGTCAGTAAAGGGATGAATGGTGACCAGTTGATGATGTCCTATTCCTGCCATGATTACTGGTGATAATTCTGTCTGTTCATTATTATTTAACCATTGACAAAATTCAGTCATCATTTTGGTTGCCAGCTTTGCTTCAGGCGCTTTATAAACCAGTTTATTTTCTGGTCTTTGAATAACAAAAACCGGTCCTTGACGATAGAAGCCACTTTCGCTATTTGCCAACATCCCTTTTGTAATTAAACGATGTATTTTTAAAATACTTTTTTCCCAGTCAAATTTATCAAGTTTGGCTTTTTTATCAATAAAATCCAGTACTTTTTGATAATTAATTACTTCCAGCCGATCTTTTTCTTTGATACCGCTTACCATTTTCCCGGCTAAAATTTGTTCAACCTCACGCAAATCAAGCGGATTACCCTCAATTGCTGTTGAAGAATGAATCATTCTTAATCTAGCTTTATTGCTTAAAAATATTTCCCTTTTTGGTAAAACTTTAGCGGAAACAATTTTTTCCCGAAAGACGGCAATCTCTGTCAAAAATTCTGATAAAACCTGGCTAATTTGAAAGCGCGGCTGAAACATTAACTATATAATACAATAATGACCCGATTTTGTCAAGAGTAATCGTGTCATAATCGGGTCATAAATTGGGTCATGCTCTATAAAATCCAATTTAACCAAAAACAGCTTTTTTAAGATAACTTTTTATCAAAACAGAAAGACAGATATCAGCAGGGGTTGGTGGACTTTATTGGAACTTGGGTTAAAGAAAAGATTGAAAATTTTCGATTTAACTCTTCAATCTACTTTTGATTACAACAATTAAAGATTTCTTTTTCAGTAAATCCAAAACTTTTTATTCGTTCGATTATCTTTAAGGCCAAATGTTTTGATTGAACTCTTGCTCTGGGAACGCTTATATATTTTATATATTGACTTGTTGAATCTTTCAGGGGGTGAGTGTATAAAATAAGTCCTTCCTTGGTTGACAGGGTATTAGCAATAAAACCTAGACAACGAAGCACTTTCCGTATTTCGTCTGTTTTATATAACTCATACTTAATTTTGCGCATACGCTAATTTTTTCATTGTGGTTTTAACAACCACTCCTTTGGGAAGTTTGTCGAAAGCCTCTTGTGGAGGAAGATAACGGTTTCCTAACTTTTTTGCTAAATATCTAGGGACGTCAAAGTATGTATAGACAGCATCATTTACACTATTAATAACTTCTTCAATTGACTTGCCAGCAGTATAAATTTCTGGATGACTAGGAGATTCTGCATAGAAAGATTTATTTTTCTTATCATATGTCCATCTAATATTTATACTTTCAGGAAGATAATCAACCGTAGGAGGGGGAGTTGCAAGGACTTTATATTTAATAAATTCTTCAAGATCCAAAAACCTACTTTTTAAAAGGAGATAAATGTCTTCAAGGAATAATTCAACTTCACTCATTTTATATTATTAATATGACATGGACAGAAAATGATGTCAATACTGGCATTATATCATAATCAAAAAATATCTATATCAAACTGTATCAGCAGGCCCGCCAGGACTTGAACCTGGAAAAAGGGTTTTGGAGACCCTCATGATACCATTTCATCACGGGCCTAGATAATTCTTATTTTATCAAATTAGGCTTTTAATTTCCATTTTTGATTATTTTTACTGATAAGTTTTAAATGTTTTTTAGGGCTTCTTTGGAGACTTGATGACAGTTTTAATATTGGAGTTGGGAATAATGTGGATGTTTTTATCTTTATCTTTTAAAGTAATGGTTCTTAAGGATATTTTGATGACTTTGCCTTTGCTTTTGTCAATTTGAATTGTATCACCAAGGTTAAATTGGTTTTCTAAAATAATAAAAAAGCCGGCAATTAGATCTGAAACTAAGGTTCTGGCGCCAAAACCAATCCCTAGGCCTAAAATGCCGGCGCCGGTTAAAAGGGGAGTAATATTTATCCCCAGTTCTGAAAGAATCATCATTAAAACAATAAAGTTTATAATAAATTTAGAGGTGTTTTTGATTAATAAACGGATAGTTTTTAGTCTTTCCTGCTGTCCTGGATTAATTCTTTCCCCGACTTTAGAAGTAAAGAACCTGATTTTTCTTAAAAAAGCGGCAATTAGCTTATTAACAATAATTGCTCCTAAGATTAAAAAAATAATTCTGACTGCTTTTTGCCAAATAAGGGTTATTAGGTAGGGATCATAAATCATAAAATAATTTTAAATAATGATTAAAAAAATAGCAAGGTCTGTTTTTTTCTTGAGTGTAAAAACTATTTTCTAGTTTTTTTAAGGTATTAAAGGCATTTCGGGTTGATAAGTACCGGCTTCTCTTAATTTTTCAGCTTTTACTTCTTTTTCTGCCCGTTCTTCTTTAGCTTGTTTTAAAACCCATTGAGGAGGACGTTTTTTCTTTTTTTTCTTAACTGCTTTATCTCTGCCATTATCGCAGTGATGGGAAAAGTCACAATAATATTGGCAGGTCCATTCTGAAGCCGGGTCAGCTTCAGGCAGTTCACCTTTTTCTATTTTTTCCCTGGCTTTTTTTAATTTTTCAACATATTGTTTTGTTTGATATTTAGTTTGGCTGTCCCAGGGAATAATGGCTTCTTTTGTCTGGCCGGAATTTCGGTTAAGATAAAAAATATTTCCGGCTCCAACGTCAAAACCCTGTTTTTCCAAGATCCACATATATAAAAGAATTTGCCTTAAATCATTTTCAAAAGGCCAGACAATATTTTTAGTGTTTCTTAAAAATTGAGGTAATTTATCTCTATTTAACTTATTAAAAGCTGCCTGGCTGACTGTTTTTAAGTCAGCTACCTGCCATTGGGAAGTGATAGGATTTTGAAAAACAAAATCTGCTTTGCCTGTTTGGGGAGTTTCAAAGTCAAATATTTTAATTTCATGATGGCCGGGAGTTAAAAAGCCCAATTTTCTTAAAAGCCAAATATGAGTACCGGTTCCTATTCCCATGGTCATAATAGACTCTAATCTTAAAGGAGCTTCTGAATAACCTAGGGCTTTATAGCCAAGTTGACGAGGGCAGTGAGCTGCTTTAGAAGGCGGAAAAGACAAACTGTCTATTTCTTCTCCCCAGATTGACTTCCAGATATCTTGGCGGACAATATCATTTCTTTCCCAATTTTCCTTATCTGCTTTTAAAACTGCCTCTATAAGGGGAGATATTCTATAAGGATCATAGGCTTCAACCAAAGAAACTACTTTCTTCCTTTTTAAGGGAAGATTTTGACCAAAAATAGGTGGAACTGTTTCTGCCATATATTTAAGGCAGGACTAAGCGGTGTGCGTTCGAAAAAATTCGAACAGATTTCGCCCAAAATTTGTAGGGCGGGCGGAATTCCCCCCAAACCCCCCTTCCGCCCGCCTGCGGAAGCGACCCTTTCGGATTGGACGATTTCAAGTTTTTCGTTCCGCTTTTGGCGGAATTCCGAGCTTCGCTCGGTCTGGCGGCAAATTCTTTTTTAATTATACAAATTCTAAAACCTTTTTAATAATTTTCTCTCCGTCTTCAACGGATTTCTTACACAACCAAAGGACGTTAATATCACTGCCCTCAAACAAAAACGATATCCAACTCTCAACTTTAGTTTCAGCAACATTATTGGGAACTGGCATTTGTGTTGCTGGATCGATAGGAACACCCATAACACTAACACCGCCACCGAAAGTCACGCCCGAACCCCAAGATACCGAGCCACCACCACGAGAAACAGTTACTCTTTTCGTCTCCGTTTTTGTTTGAGGTGTTAATCTGATATGCTTTTCCAAAGCATAGTTCGCTAAATGCTTTAACCACAAATATTCTTGATTGTAAGGCTGAATGGAATCTATAAATTTATAAAAATCTTGATAACTTGTTTCGAGATCGCCCATTTTTGCCCTACCTAAAACTGATTTCAAATCGTCATTTTTAGAAACTATCGGGAAATAAACTTTTGCAGATTTTTTATCTGTATCAGAAAGACTGGGCAAATAATGTTTTTCAAAAAATTTATAAATTGATTGGTCTAGCAAATGCCTAACTTTAAGCAGAACTTCTTGCGATAAATTTTTTGTCTTTCCAGAAACATCTTTTGCTCGCAAATCATCATCGCAAGCCTTTTCTAATGCCTGTAATAATTCTTTCGCTCGGTCTAATTGTGATTGAATATCTTGATCCATAATTATTTGACCATATTTATAACCACACGATCGCTTTTACCAAGATTGCATTCTTCGCAGAGAGTTTGAAGGTTTTCTAGCGTACTCTTGCCACCCTTTGAAAAAGGTTCAATGTGGTCAATGTGTAATTTAGTACCAATATCAGTAGCCGGACTTTTGCCACAAAAAACGCACCTAAATTTATCTCTACTCAAAACTTCCAGACGCACACTCAAAGAAATATTTCTTGAATTTTCTTTTTTGTATTCAACTTTGTTTTCCCGTTGCGTTTTTTGTTCTTCTCGATCTGGCAAAACAAAATCATCTGCCAAAATATCGCCACCCGTTTTGTATTCAATGAATTTCAAACAAGCCTTAGTCCAACCACCAAAACGCTGTTTGTAAGTATTGTAAGATATTTTTGGCTCGGACATTTCCCATTCGGTGCGTGATGGACGTTGCCCAACCTTTTGCCAGATTCGTTCCATCTCATCAAACATTTCTTTATCAGATAAAATTCGATTTGGAGCATATGGGCGCGGGGATAAATTCAAACCTTTTTGTTGAAGAGATTTTTTCAATACCTCAAGTGCTTTTGTCCAACTACCCTCAAAATGCTTTCTTACGGTACTTGAGCTTATGGTAGCTATTTTGTCGAAATCACGTCGTCCAAACTCTATATAATTAAAATGCTTGGCCGCTTTTTCAAGCTCCTCCAAAATTTTTGATTCGGGCATTTTATTTATCTGTTTTCGTTGAAAATTGAAGTCCATAATTATTATTTCATTAAATCATCGACGCCAATACCCAAACCCCTAGTAATTTTCATAACCGTCTGAATAGAGGGTTTGGTGATGACATTTGTTTCAATTTTAGTCAGTGTTGTATAGGGAAGATCGGATTTTCTCGCCAATTCATCCTGCGTTAAACCCTGCTTATTTCTAAGCTGTTTTATCTTATCCCCAATTGTTTCGTTATTGTTTTGACTTTTCATAGTTTCCTAAGTATGATAGTATTAGTATGGGTGCTTATCTAACCCTTCATAAATATGATAACAAA
>Ga0210057_1007006_pt1 | contig 13855 bp, 16 predicted proteins | sample CryGeyCG2114_010_2_FD_183968 | JGI IMG/M metagenome (GOLD analysis project Ga0210057, IMG submission 183968) | Groundwater microbial communities from aquifer - Crystal Geyser CG10_big_fil_rev_8/21/14_0.10 (SPAdes) (version 2) | ecosystem: Environmental > Aquatic > Deep subsurface > Groundwater ... | reverse complement strand
TTTACAGTTAACTATGTTAAACAACAGAAGTACGGTTCAAGTAGAGATCAAGCAAAGCAGTACCGGTTAACAGCTTTTGTTAGCTAATTAATCATACCACCACGTCTATTGACTGGTGGTTCTTGATTTTTTGTTATTTGTTGAACCAATCTTTTTTGTAAAATCATTTCCTAATATCTGATTTACTTTTGAATAAGTGATTATTGGATTAGAATCTATAAGATTTTTTAGATAAACATCAAAAGAAGAGTTAGATATAACTGAATAATCTGTTATACTTTTACTTTCGTCTTTTCCCCACAAAACAAAATTATCAATATTTATTAAATTAAAATTAATCCCTAAACTAAATAATGAGAAAGAAAAGGAGAGCACAATTATGATTTTCCATATTTTAGATAGTTTTATTTGTTTAAAACCAAATGGTGGTTGAGTTTTCTTTCATTTCATAAATGTCTTTGTAACTTTTAAGTATATATATATATATATATATTTATCTTAAATAAACTCTGAGATTGAGTTTAACATTTGGAATCCCAAAATTATTTTTTCTACTTCTCAAACATGTCCTGAACTTCTTCGGACGTCGTTGCCTGCTCTGCTTTTTTATCGTCACGTAATCGTACAAATCGCGGAAATCGTAGTGCTAATCCTGATGCACATGTATGAAACGGACTTTTGGTAATCTCTGCAGCAAGAACTTCAACGACAATTTGTGGAGTAAACCATACGTCAGCTTCCATTTCTTTCTTTGCAACTACTCTGCCTGGTTTCATTTTAACTTTATATGCGTCCAATTTTATAGGAAGGGATGCCAACATATCATCAGTTAACCCTGTGCCAAGTTTACATACAGTTTCAAATGTGTCCTCCTTTGCATTATATACTGCACAGAGAAATGCGCCGTACGTCCCATGTCTTTTTCCACGACCATAAAATGCGCCAATAATAACTAAATCAAACGTATCAATCATATCTTGCGAATAATCTTTTTTCCATTTTATCCAATTCCATCCGCGTGTTCCTGCCTGATACGTTCCTTCTAAAGATTTTATCATTATTCCTTCTTGTTTATCTTCAAGCATCTCCCCAAAAAACGTTTTCAATTTGGTAATATTATCAGTTATTATCCTGTCAGCAGTTGTACAATGTTTTCCTTTGTGAACAATTTTTTCTATATGATCAATGCGTTTTTTGTAGGGCTCGTTGAGAAACGATTTCCCATTCAAATAAAGTATCTCAAATACTTTTGCTTGAACTGGTATTTTCTTGATATATTCTTCAATGTCGTGCTTTCGACGACGTTGCATAAGTGTCTGGAACGGCAAATGTTTACCCTCCTTATCAATGGCAAGAATTTCAGCTTCAATGATGAACTCTTTCGCGTTAATCTGTTTTTGCATATATTCAACTAAATCTGGAAACTGGTCAGTAATATTTTCTAACCTTCGAGAAAATAGTATTACTTTTCCTTCTGTTGTTTTATGTGCTTGGACACGTTCTCCGTCATATTTTCCTTCAGCTGCCAACGTTCCCGGAATTTTTTTCACAACCTCTTCCCATTCTTTGACCCGTTGCGCCAGCATCATTTTTATGGGTCTTCCAACACGAACCTGAATCTTTTCTAATCCTTTAAGACCGTGTGTTGCAAGCGTTTCTGCAATAACACCAACGTCTGGGCAAATATTATATGCACGTTCAAGATGTTCTTTATTTTTCTTATCCCCCGTAAATGCTATCGCTAATGAATCAATAACTGTCATGTCACCGGCACCCATACGTAACGTTCCTAAGACAATACGTGTGAGATACTTCGCGCCTTGTGGCGATGCTTTTTGCAATGCTGAAACGAGTAACTGTGTTTTCTTATCCTGCGAGCCCGTACCAGAAAGTGTTACGATTTTATGTAATATGTCATACAAACATTGGATAGTTAATTTCCCGAGAGGGATAAGTGTCTGTGGTTTTTTCTGCAATACTTTCTCTGCAGTTAATCCTACATCGCCCGTTTTCTGCATAATTTCTTGTACTTTCTTTAATGATACTCCGCCCGCAGACGAAATTGCTTTAAGAACAGTCTTTTCTGCTAATCCAAGAACTGCACTTTCATATTCAGATGCAATTTGGCCCAGCGTTAGATAAGATACAAGTGCAATGTCTTCTTTTGGAACTTTTTTAAAAAAGTCTGAAAGAATTTCTCGCATTTGGTTCCCAGATGCAGTTTTTTCCAGTTCTTCATACACATCAACGAGTTTATCAAATTCCATAGTTTAAAGAGAATGTGTATGTTTTTAAAGGTTATTGTGTGTAAAAACCAAAAAGCAAATGTATAAATACTCAATTTGATATGATAAGTATCATGCCTACAAAAGAAGATCTTATACGATTTTGGAAAGAGAAGAATATTGTTACCAATCCTATTCTTTTTGGCGCATTTGAAGCAATTCCGAGAGAAGCGTTTATAGCACCTACGTTACATCATCTAGCGTATGAGGATAGGCCGCTTCCCACAATACGAAAACAGTCAATATCACAGCCAACAACGATAATGTTGATGTTGGAAGCACTTGAACTTCGTAAAGGACATAACGTGTTTGAGTTAGGTGCTGGGGTTGGATACCAAGCGGCATTACTCTCAAAAGCAGTTGGTCCTCAAGGAAAATGTACAACTGTTGATATTATTCCTGAACTGATTAATGCAACAAAGGAAAACTTTCTTAAACTTAACATTCTAAATGCTCACGTTATCGAAACTGATGGGGGCGACGGGTATAATGAAAATGCTCCCTATGACAGGATTATTATTACTGCAGCGTGTCCTTCCATACCACAACCTTTGATAGATCAACTTAAAGAAGGTGGAATACTTGTTGCCCCTGTCGGCAATTTACAAAGTCAAACAATGGTGAAAGGTGTGAAAGAAAATGGGCGGTTAGACCTTGATTTTATTGGTCAGTTTGCATTTGTTCCTCTCCGAGGAAAATATGGGTTTAAAGAGTTAGAAAATATGCAAGAATAATTATATGCGTGCCATTTGTTCTATCATCTTTACGAGATCTTCAAACGAGAATTGGTGTAAAGGAATAACTCTAAAATGTTCTTGGTTACGTGGGCTGTACAATTTTGTAGACTGTTCCATCGCTGCGAGCAACTCTTGCTTTGAAATAATGCCATAAAACTTTGTATGTCCATTGAGATGGTTACATACAATATGGTAATCAGCAATTTTGTTTTTTTCTTCTCTGAAACGATCGTCAGGGTACGCAACAGACTTCCATCGTTCAAGAGATTCTGGCGCGACACTTCGTAAACCAATTGTAACTTCCTTGCCGCCGATTTTTACTGTAAAATCCGCCCCTGCTCCCCGTGAATCGCCAAAATAAAGTCCTCGATTTCTAAACCATATACTTTTCGTAATAAGAATTTGTTTAAATGCTTCTTCTGTTGTCCAGCAATGCACAAAATTTTGGATTTTTACATCAACATTTCTTCCTTGTTTTTTCCATCCTTCAACTTCTATCTTTTGTTCTGCTTGTTTCTGGAAAAAGGTAAGAATATCTTGTGGTACTTGATATTCAATATAAAACATTTCAGTCATTTTTTTCTGTCCAGTCAATCCAACTGCCGCCACGTTGTGCATTTTCGTGCGTGAATCCTTCTGGGTACCTTGCTTTCAGTTTTGTAATGTTCTCATCAAGAACATCGTGTAAGTTCCATCCAAAGAAATTACAAATCATTGCTGCATACCACAACGTATCGCCAAGATTTTCTTTTATTCCATGTGTAACATCATTACTATGCGCAAATGTCTTTTTGATACATGACGCAACATCCCCAGCTTCACCCGCAATTCCAAGCCCCCATGTAAATATCTCTTTTTCTTTATTGTCAAATTTTTTGGCAGTCACGGCACACAGTTTTTGATATTCCTGTAAATTCATTCTTTCACCTCTTCAGTTTTCTTAAATATCAAACAATAATGATGGTGGACGTTAGGGACGAAACTATATTTGTATCCATAGGGGAATAATGTCTTATTATTTTGACACCATATTCTTTCACCACGTAATTGGTAATGGTGTGCCATTTCCCTTGCAAAGTCCCATGCAAGCATTTTATATTCACCTTTGTCCATATAATTTTGTAATATGACAACAAGGTATGCACCTTCTTTTACATATGGTTTTAGCTTTACAAAAATTGATACTAGTTTTGTAAGAAAATCGTCATATCCCTCAGCATTTCCAAGATCTTCGGGATCATCGCTATATTTTGTATCAAGACCTTTATCTTCTCGTTCTTGTGATGCAAGACCTTTCTTGTTAAGCATCGGTCCGTACGGCGGAGATGTTATGACAAAATCAATGTTTGGAAGGGCATATTGTTTCCAAATATAATCCAAACGGGAAGAATCGTCTTTGAGAACAAGCTGTTTACATGGTTTTTCTACCCCTTTTTCTGTAAGTTGAGTTTGACTTTCAACTTTCTTAATCCTTTCATTTGCAATATCAGCGTACTTCTTCTGGAGTTCAATTCCAATGCCGTTTCGTTGAGTATTGTAACAGGCAACTAGAGTACTTCCAGTTCCAAGGAACGGATCAAAAACAACCGCATCACGTTTTGTAAAGAACCTAATAAAATCCTCAATTAAGTTCTCTGGATATTTTGCCGGATGAAGAATTTCGTCCTTTTTTCTTGGCGGTGGATTATGGATGAACCACGTTTTGGTAAAAGGTAACCATTCCTTTGCAGTAAGTTCATTGAGTCTGTTGTACGGAGAGACTTCAGTCATATACGGACCAAAGAATCAACCTATATAAAATTATAGGAATGTGAGAATATACTACTCTTAATCTGATTGTATAAAATATAATAAAAATAAAAAAGTAAAATTAATTATCTTTTTCTTTTCTTCGCAGGTCTTTTTTTAGCTGCTTTTCTTTTAACCGCCTTTTTCTTTGCAGGTTTTCTCTTCACAGCTTTTTTCTTTGTAACTTTTCGTTTCGCAGCTTTTCTCTTTACTGCTTTCTTCTTACCTACTTTTCTGCCACGAGCCATTTTTGCTCGACAAACATTTCCCTTTTTATCGATGAAGTAAAGGTAGCCGCTTTCTTTCTTAATACCAACTTTTGCAACGACTTCTTTCTGTACTCGGCCCTTTTTTCTTCCTGCTCTGCTCATTTGAGCTCGAGAGACGTTTCCATTTTTATCGATAAAGTAGAGATAGCCTGACTCCTTCTTAATTCCAACGTTTGCTACAATTTGTGCCATAACTCATCCCACCTCTTTGTTTTTTTCTTTTTCTAAGTCTGAAAACCCTTAGTTTTCTAGTCGTAAAGAAACATTAGAAGTATTTAAATCTTTCTTTTATCTCGTCGTACATAGTGCATATTATTTTATACGATTTCTTATTTAAAAAAACTCTCTTTTCGTAGAATAGCGTCTGCTTGCAGTGCATCATGGAGATTAAGTACTGATTTTCGAAACAATTCATGGTCGTCAAATCCAATTCTTGGACAAGCAGTGTTTATCCACATATCAATAAATGGGAAATTTTCCAGCTGATCAAAAGAAAGAGTATTATCAATAAAATAATAGAATTTCTTATGAATATACATTTTTTCCAATTTTGATGCCGGTTTATACTGCTCCTGTCCAGGTTTTATAGTTATAATTATTCCGATACTCTTGGCAGACATGAATTTGATGAGTGACCCTTTGTATCTTTTAAGATTCCGAGTAATATCATCAAGAGTAAGAACAGACATTGTTTTTGCTATGGGGTTATCACAAATAACTTCTTTTACTTTTTTTGTATCCTTTTGACTATATACCAATGCCAGTGGATGAAACCTTCCGTCGCCAATGTAAAAATAACAATCTACTTCTTCTGTAAGATTAAGTGAATCTTTGTAACAATCACACCCCAAAAGCTGTTTTTGACATTGAGTTCTTTTTGGTTTTGATGAGATAATCGTAATTCCTATTTTTTTGAGTTGTTCTTCTACTTTTTGAAGATTGTTACAGAATTGGACGGATGCATAAAGAGCAACTTTAGTATATTTCTTATTTTTGATGTAGTTGAGCGTTTCTGTACAGAGTTTTATGTTTTTATCATACGGTGCTTCTAAAAAGAGTGTTTCCATTACCACCCCTCCTCTTTCTGAAATTTATTGTGGCCCCAACTAATAAGAAGGTCAATATGTAACCTATTGAGTCCTAAAGGAACGTCACATGCACCAAAATTGCTTCCTAACCATATGAAAACACGTGCCCCGGTTTCTTTTGAAATTGTTTCTTCAACGATGTTTGCGTGTGGTTTCATGCCATCGGGTAATTGAACACATACTGTTTTTGCATTTGTTTCTTTGATCTTTGCAATAACTTTTTCAAGTTCGAGATTATACATAGTGGTCTATTTTAGACGATTTTTTATATATATTTCTGTGCATATACAACAAAGGTTAATCCTGTTTATCTTACCATAGAAAAGAATATAAACTAATTAAGTTTAATACAACTATGTCTCAATGGGAATTTTATGTTTTTGTGAAAGATGGGAAACTAATGATTCGACATCCAGAAGCGGGTCGTGACCCAAAGGAGAAAAATCTTTCCTCAATTAAAGCAGAAGACATTCAATCTACAGTTGAAGGCGTTTTAAATCGCTTTAAGAAAGAGAATCGTTCCCAATGGACCTTCCTATTTTATTTGTTGCCAGATGCACGTAATTTGATCGGAGAGAAAAAAGCTGACCAAATTGCACTCAATTGTAAAAGGGCTGTTAAGAAACATAATGATTGGGCTCTTAGTCATTAAGAACCAATTTCTAGCTTAATAAATAAAAATTAAAATTTACTTTTATTAATACCCAACCAATATCCAATATGGTTCACAGCTATGTGAAGAAGGGGACTTACAACAACAAGGACAAGAACAACTTCTGCTTTTGGCACATAAGCAAAGAATGAAAAGAGTATCCCTCCAATAACAAAATCTAATTGATCAAATGGAATCCATTTTTCTCCTGGTCTAATACCTGCTTTTCGTTTATAGTAACTTTCAACAAGATCGCCGACAATGGCCCCAAGTCCGAGAAGAAATCCCAACAATATTGAGAAACCAGCATAATCAATAAGTGCAAATTGAGTAAATCCCGCAGTGAATGCTATTTTTTGCAACCAGAATATAAGCATTCCCATCAACGGTGCGATGATAAGTCCTCGCCATGTTTTATTCTTTCCTAACAATCTTGTATGGATTGATTTATTAAGAAAAGGTACCCATTTAAACAATACAGGGGCCATATTTGCAATGTACGCGGGAAGAAAAAAGTACAGGCTTTTAAGGATAAGTGTCCAGACCATGATATACTAAGAAAATCTTTTTATTATTTAAAAGTGTTTATTTCAAGAAATAATCTAACAAACCTAGTACAATATATATTCTCAAGAACTAAAATATATTTAAACGAATGGAAATTCTGTAAATAATACAAAAACACTACATCTGTTGATATATTTGCTTTCAACACTATATGTGGTGTTTTGTCACAAGTAAATGAAAAAGGGGTGTGTTTGATGTTTTGTCCTTTTTGCTCGCATGAAGATACAAAAGTATTGGAAAGTCGTGTTCTAGACAGTTCTATGCGTCGTCGTCGTGAATGTGCAAAATGTAAAAATAGATTTACAACATATGAGAAAGCAGAATTTCAATTAACTGTTCTCAAAAAAGATGGACGAATACAACCTTTCGATTCTCAGAAGATTGCACATAGTATTCAACGAGCGTTAGGAAAAGTTGATTCGACAATTGTGAATACCATTTCGTTAAAAGTAGAACGAAGCGTTCTCAAGAAGAAAATTAATCCTGTTAAAACGGTATATATCGGGAAATGTGTCTTAGACGAACTTAAAAAAATTGATAAAATCGCATACTTACGATTTGCATCTGTCCACAAAGATATTGAAGATCCCAAAATGTTTGAAAAAGAGTTACAGACAATAGTATAATCATAAAGAGATAGTAGATAAGAAAAAGAAGGTGGTTACAAATGGAACAGAATACTGATTTATATGAAAAACAACGAGAGATCATGGAAGGAAGAACAACAAACCTTCCTTTTAGTTTGAACGCTCTTCAGGTAATTGCAAAAAGGTACCTTGTACGAGATGAAGAAGGAAACATTACTGAAAATCCTGAAGAAATGTTTGAACGTGTTGCAAAAGCATTGGCAGACGTTGAGTTCCGGTACGGTAAAAGTCAAGAAGAAGTGGAAAAGATTCGGTATCAATTCTTTGATGTCCTTACAAGTTTTACATTTTCTCCCGCAGGAAGAACATTAGCAAATGCTGGTGGTCCAACACGTCTTGTGTCAAACTGTATTGTTCTTAATATTCAAGACAATATGGATTCGATATTTCAGACACTTAAAGATGCATCGTTATTACAACAAGCAGGTTCTGGGTTAGGATTTCCGTTACATCTTATGCGTCCAGCAGGATACAGGACAATCAAGTCGCGGGGTATGGCATCAGGTCCGGTAAGTTTCTTACGTGTGTTTAATTCTGCGTTTGGTGTTATTAAACAACAAAACAGACATGGTGCAAACATGGCGGTGATGCGGGTTGATCATCCGGACATTCTTGAGTTTATTCACTGTAAAGAAACAGAAGGTGACATACGAAACTTTAACGTCTCTGTTGGCCTTACAAATAAATTCATGGAATATGTTAAACGAAACAATCCTGAACCGTGGCTCTGTGACTGGAACGGTACAAAAATGAGACCACGTCACATTTTACGAAATGACAATTTTAGTTTTGTCAGTGCGGAAGAAGTGACGTTAACTGCTCGTGAATTGTTCCAAGAAATTATTGAATGTGCATGGAAAAATGGTGAACCTGGTTGTGTCTTTCTTGACACAGTGAACGAAACTAATCCCATCCCAGAACTTGGAAAGTTGGAAGCGTGTAATCCATGCGGTGAACAGTTCCTTCATGATGGTGATGTCTGTAACCTTGGTTCTATAAATCTTGAAAAGTTTTCAAAAGATGACGGAACAATTGATTATGAAAAGTTGCGAGACGTGACGCGGGTAGCAACTCGAATGTTAGATAATGTTATCGACCTTTCAGATTTTCCTGTAGAAAAAATAAATAATGTTTTCCGAGGTAACCGGCGGATTGGTTTGGGAATCATGGGCTTTGCAGATTTGTTGTACAAGATACGTGTCCCTTATAATTCAATGGAAGGTTTTGACATTGCTGAAAAAATCATGGGGTGTATACAACGTTCATCACACGAAATGTCACAAGAACTGGCTGATGAAAAGGGCATGTTTCCTAATTGGAACAAAAGTGTCTATAAACAACGGGGTATTAAGATGCGTAATGCCGCTTTGACAAACATTGCACCAACGGGAACTATAAGTATGGTATATGATGTTTCTGGTGGTGTTGAACCTTATTTCGCACTTGCATATCATTACCAAAAGATTCTTGGAGGAAATGTTGAATTATATTACGTGAACAAACATCTGAGGGCCGAATTGGAACAATTAGGATTATATACAGAAGAGATTATGGGACGTATTTCAAATGAAGGGACGTTACAAAATATTCCGGAGATACCTGAAGAAACAAAACGTATATTTGTAACTTCTATGGACATTTCTGCAGCAGACCATACACGAATGCAGGCAGCGTTTCAACGGCATATCGATAATGCTATCTCAAAGACCATTAATTTTCCTAACGAAGCAACACAGGAAGATGTTCTTCAGGGATATATCCTTGCATGGGAATTAGGATGTAAAGGATGTACTGTGTATCGTGATGGGAGTAGGAACGAACAGGTTCTTAATGTTAAGAAAACAAACGATGCAAAACAAGATGCGAATGGGAAAGAGAATAGCGAAATGGTTGTTGTTGCTGAACTCTCAAATATTCCTCGCGGTAAACATGAAGTGATACAATCCGGGAAATGTCCTGAATGTTCAGCTAAACTCACAATTTCAGAAGGGTGTTACACATGTGTTAATTGTGGTTCATCTGCGTGTAGTATTTAAATATCAAACTTAAGCATAACTTTACACACAAACAATTAAAAACTTCGTTCGGTTTTAGACTCTCAATGGAATCGTCACATCATACTATTGCAGCTGCAGACATAAAAATAAAAAGTGTTCTGATACATAATGGGACACTGATTGATTTTAGTATACAAAAAATCATTAGTTCCATATTTGAAGCTGCACAACTTGCTGGTGGAGACGATCATGATTTAGCGACACGATTAGCGTACGATGTGTACTACTTTCTCGAACCGCTTTATATCGAAAAAGTGCCAACTGTTGACCAAGTCCAAGACGCTATCGAGAAAGTCTTGATAGAAAAAGGTCACGCGAGAACAGCAAAAGCGTTTATACTTAACAGGCACAGAAAAAACGAAGAAAAAAAAAAAAAAGAACTTATAACAGGGGCACGTGAAAACAAAGATAACCTTAATTTTTCTAACCAAGCACTTACGATTCTTAAAAGGCGGTATCTCTTTAAAGATTCTGAAGGGAATCTTGTTGAGACACCAAGTGAAATGGTACGAAGAGTTGCAAAAAATGTTGCTTTGGGAGATTTATTATATGGTGCAACGAAAGATACTGTCCAACAAACTGAAGATATGTTTTATCAGATGATGTGCGACTTAAAGTTTCTTCCCAATTCTCCCACGTTAGTTAACGCCGGCAAGAAAAAACCACAGTTAAGTTCATGTGTTGTTCTTCCTATTGAGGATACGATGCAAGGTGTATTTGGAACATTACGAGAAGCTGCACTTATTCATCAACGAGGAAGCGGAACTGGTTTTTCATTTTCCCGACTGAGACCAAAAGGAAGTCCCGTTGGCGGAAATTTAGGCGTTGCTGCCGGCCCCATTGCGTTTTTGGGGGTGTACGATGGGGCTCTGGAAACAATTAAACAAGGTGGTGTTCGTCCTGGAGCAAACATGGCGGTGTTACGTGTTGATCATCCAGACATTATTCGTTTCATTGAACTTAAACGTGATAGACAATCCCTTAAAAATTTTAACATTTCTGTTGCTGTAACTGACAGATTTATGAAAGCTGTCGAGGGAGATAAAGAATATTACCTTACAAATCCAAAAACCGAAAAATATGTTGGCAGATTACGGGCAAGAGACGTTTTTGCCATGATCACACAAAATGCATGGAAGACTGGCGACCCCGGTTTAGTATTCATTGACGAGATTAATAGAAAACATCCTGCAAAACATCTTGGTGAAATAGAAACGACAAACCAGTGTGGTGAAGCACCGCTTCTTCCAAATGAAGGATGTATTTTAGGTTCTATTAATCTTAACAAATTTATTAATGATACTGGTAATATTCTTTGGGACGATCTTAAGACCACTGTTTGTACAGCCGTTCATTTCCTTGATAATGTTATTGACATGAACAGTTATCTTAAACAAGATATAGAAAAACAAACAAAAAAAACACGAAAGTTTGGTCTTGGTATTATGGGTTTTGCAGATATGTTATGCAAACTGAAAATAAAATATAATTCTGATGAGGGATTAGAATTTGCAGAAAAACTCATGTCGTTTATTAAGGATGTTACGTATGCAAAATCAAGTGAGCTGGGAGAAGAACGTGGTGTGTGTGAAGCGTGGGAAGGGTCAGATCATCAACGTGCAGGACGGAAAATGAGAAATATGTCATGTCTTTCCATTGCACCAACGGGAACTATTAGTCTTTTGGCAGATGCGTCATCTGGATGCGAACCTTTGTTTGCAATATCGTACCAACGTACAGTACTTGGTGATACAGATTTTTTATATCTTAACAAAGCATTTGAAAAAGTAGCGCGGGAACGAGGTTTTTATTCTCCAGAACTCATAATTAAATTAGCTCGGGTTGGAAAAATTCAAGATTTTAAAGAAATACCAAAAGATGTTAGGGAAATTTTTGTTACTGCGCAAGAAATAGATCCTGGGTGGCACATAAAGATGCAGGCCACATTACAGAAATACGTTGATAATTCAATATCAAAAACAATAAACTTTCCACGGACAGCGTCCATAAAAGATGTTGAAGAGGCGTACATGTTTGCATGGAAATCAAAATGTAAAGGCATAACCATTTATCGTGATGGAAGTTATGAAGAACAAGTCCTCAGTATTGGTGAGCAAATATGAAGATTTATACTAAAATTGGTGATGAAGGCAAGACAGCTTTTTTTGGCTGTGGAATGATTACAAAAGATGATCCAAGGATAGAAGCTCTTGGTGCACTTGATGAAGTCAATTCCGTCATAGGTGTAACACTTTGTTTTATTGAAAACGAAAAGTTGCGTCAAGCACTCCAGAAAATTCAAAATGATTTGTTTCAGGTTGGGTCTGATTTGTCTGGAAGTAGTATTGAAGAAACATACGTTCCTCGAGTAAAGAACGAGCATGTTGTTGAGGTTGAATCGCTTATTGACGAATTAGAAGAAAAGCTAGGTATGCCTCAAAAATTTATTATTCCTGGTGGGACTGTTGCCAGTTCTTTCTTACATATGTGTAGAACAGTTACACGAAGGGCAGAAAGAGAACTTGTCAGAACAAAACATGCAATTAATATTAATCCAACCATGTTACAGTATATTAATCGTTTAAGTGATTTATTGTTTGTGTTAGCACGTGAAGCAAACAAGGAACTTGATGTGAAAGAACAACAACCAATCTATAAGTATTTTGATAAGTGATTGAAAGAATTATCCACAGTAAATTATCTTTTCTCTTTTTTCAATTCTTGTACTAATAATGAAGTTATATCAATTTTATTTGTTATGTGTTCAATACAATTAGTTGTAATAATTCTCGTAACGCCTGCTTTTTTCAGTTTGCCAAGAGCATTCTCAACAAACAATCCATGAACACCGATTGCGGTAACACTTTGTGCACCCATTTTCCGTGCTGCCTTTGTCGCTTCTGCTATTGTGTGTCCGGTAGAAATAATATCGTCAACGATAATAACATTCTTATCTTTGATTGGTACCTGTTTAATCATCTTAACTTTGACATGTCGGGACGAGAATCGCGTTTTTTTGAGTACTGTTGCAGCAATATGTATATGTTTTGCAATAGTTTCTGCCCATTGGTATGATTCCCAATCTGGGCCAATAATAATGTTATCTTTGAAATGTTTCTGAATATAATCTGCAATTAACATGTTTGCGGTGAGTTTTGTTACAGGTATGGTAAAGATATCTTTAAGCGATTTATATCGGTGAATGTGTGGATCGATTGTAATGAGTTTGTCTATAGAGTTATTAAGAAGTTTTGCCATGACTCTACTTGAAATGCACTCACCCTCATGAAACCGTTTGTCCTGTCGCATGTATGCAAGGTATGGTGCGACAAGTATAACTTTTCTCGCCCCTAAACTTTTAGCCGTTTCCGCTGCGAAAACAATGTCAAATAATGACATATCAGAATGTGGCTGAAATGATTGTACAATAACAACCTTCTTTCCTTTAAGATTAGTGTTAAATTTTAGATAGATATCTCCATCAGGAAATGAAGATATAGTAAGGGGAGAATATTTCGCTTTTAGTTTAGTAGCAATCTTTTTTGCTATCGCTTCAGAATTACCACAACTCGTTATTATCATTTCTGTGTACCTCTTTAGGTTATAGAACAATTTTACTATTTATAAACATACCGAGGGACAGTGTAAACTTATCGGCAGGTTAATAAATAAGGACTTCTTTCTTCTTAATTAAGAGGTGAAAATATGTTTTACTGCAAACATTGCAAAACAAATTCTGCCGTGAAAGCTGGTCTTAGGAAAAAT
>Ga0210057_1007005_pt1 | contig 13856 bp, 9 predicted proteins | sample CryGeyCG2114_010_2_FD_183968 | JGI IMG/M metagenome (GOLD analysis project Ga0210057, IMG submission 183968) | Groundwater microbial communities from aquifer - Crystal Geyser CG10_big_fil_rev_8/21/14_0.10 (SPAdes) (version 2) | ecosystem: Environmental > Aquatic > Deep subsurface > Groundwater ... | reverse complement strand
ATGCCTCTGGAAGCAGATTTGACCTTAAAAGATCAGCCAACACAGAGGCATCTATCTTGTCGGTCTTAATGCGGGCAGAGGCAATGGCCTTGACTTTCATGGGATGGGCTAAATGGACATCATGCCCTAATTGTTCAAGCATATCAGCATAAGTATACCACTGGGACACTGGTTCTAAAACAATGGACGCGCTCTTGCCTAAAGACAGCATGAAATCACGAATTTGATTCTTATCTGTCAAGATTTTCTCTTGGCGCAGTATAGTTCCGGCATAGTCTTTCACGCAGAACGATGAAGTGTTCTTGTGCAAGTCCATGCCGACATACAATGTATTATTATTAAAGTTCATAGATTGTGCGATAGTTAGATTAATTAATGGTTCGACCTGTTTCTATTCTACCGCAGAATCTATAGGTTTTATAGCATTATGAAAGTAATACTAACAAAGCAAGTTCTAAAATTAGGTGGGATTGGGGATGTTGTTTCAGTAGCGCCTGGGTATGGTAGGAATTTTTTGATTGCTAATGGTTTGGCAAAAGAGGCAACTGAGCAAGCAATAAAGGAGGTAGAGAATACTCGCGCGAGAGCGCATCGCAAGAAAGAAGTTGTGGATAAAAAAAGAACAAAATTGCGAAACGTGCTTGAGAATGCGAGAATACTTGTGCGCTCAGCAGCTAATGAGGAAGGGCATTTGTTTGGAGGGGTCGGGGCAAAGGAAATCACGATTGCGATCGCGAAGCGCAAGAAGATTGAGATTGACGAGAAGAGCATTGATCTTGCGCATCGCATCAAAAACATAGGAGAGCATGAAGTTTATTTTAATATAGGCAAAGGAGAAAAAATAAAATTTATTGTTGATATACAGAAAACATGACAAATACTAAATACATTTTCGTAATTGGAGGGGTGATGAGTAGCGTTGGAAAGGGCGTGGCTTCGGCATCCATTGGCAAGATTTTGCAGGCGCGCGGATATGAGGCTACTATTATGAAGATTGATCCATATATCAATGTTGATGCCGGCACTATGAACCCTACTGAGCATGGGGAAGTTTTTGTCACAGAAGATGGGGATGAGACAGATCAAGATATTGGAAATTACGAGAGATTTATTGAAAAGAATATTTTATCAACTAATTACATGACCACAGGCAGAGTGTATCGCGAAGTTATACAGCGCGAGCGCAATTTAGAATATGATGGAAAATGCGTTGAGGTAGTGCCTCATATTCCAATGGAAGTGATTGATCGCATCAAAACAGCCGGCAAAAAGACAAAATCCGATATTGTAATAATAGAAATTGGCGGAACAATTGGCGAATACCAGAATGTTTTGTTTCTTGAGGCCGGTAGAATGCTTAAGCTAAAATATCCGCAAGATGTTTTATTTGTTTTGGTTTCATATCTTCCTATTCCAGCAATGGTTGGGGAAATGAAGACAAAGCCCACCCAGCACGCTGTCCGCACTTTGAATTCAGCCGGGCTTCAGCCGGATTTTATTATATGCAGGTCAGAGCGCGCTATTGATAAAAAGAGAAGAGAGAAGCTGGCAGTTTTCTGCGGTATAAATCCAAAATCAGCTATTTCATGCCCTGATGTTGATAGTGTTTATGAAGTGCCTCTCATGTTCAAAAAAGAAAAGCTAGATGAGCAGATTCTGGATAAGTTTGATTTGAAAGCACGCAAAACTGATTTGAAAAAATGGAAAAACTTAGTCCAAAAAAGCAAGCGATTGAAAAAGAAAATTCGTATTGCTGTGGTGGGCAAATATTTCGGTACTGGGGACTTTACTTTGTCTGATTCATATATTTCCGTAATAGAGGCAGTAAAGCACGCCTCATGGCAGCAAGGCCTTCAGCCGGAAATGGAATGGGTGGATTCAGAGGACTATGAAAAAGACCCAAAGCGCGTTAAAGAATTAGGACAGTATGATGGCGTAATTGTGCCAGGCGGATTTGGTACGCGCGGAATTGAGGGAATAATAAAAGCAATTAAGTATGTGCGCGAGAATAATATTCCATATCTGGGTTTGTGTTATGGAATGCAACTCGCTACCATAGAATTTGCTAGAAGCGTCGCGAAAATCAAGAACGCCACTTCAACGGAATTGGACCCGAACGCCCAGAATCAGGTAATTCACATTATGCCAGACCAGGAAAAGAAATTATTAAAGCAGGATTATGGCGGAACAATGCGATTAGGGGCGTGGCCGTGCAAACTGCGGCGCGGAACGCACGCGCAAAAGGCCTATGGCAAATCCGAAATTTCCGAGCGTCATCGTCATCGCTATGAATTTAATAATGCATATAGGTCTCGTTTGGAAAAAGCAGGATTGAAAATCGCGGGCACTTCGCCTGATAATCATATTGTGGAAATAATTGAGCTAGAAGATCATCCCTTCTTCATTGGCGTGCAATTCCATCCTGAATTCAAATCAAGGCCTCTGGACCCGCATCCTTTGTACCTCGCGTTCGTGAAGGCGTGCATGAAGAAGAAGTAAGGAATAAAAAATGGGTCATGTCCCCATTTTCCACCATTAACTTGCTGGTGTATCCGTATATGGTGTATGATATAGGCATATGGACATAGAAGAAAATAAGCACATTCTTGATGCCGAGGAAGAAATTAGATTACCTGAACACATGGAACAAGAGCCAGAACCTCAATCTGGCAATGAGCATCCAGAGATAGAACAAAAAACAGAGAAACAGCGTTTTGTTGAGCAAAATAATTACGAAACAGAATTGTTTATTGGTGCCATTGAAAAGATGCGTGGATTGTCTTTTGATGAGAAAGAGGTCAACGCTTTTGTGGAAAGTCAGGATAAGAGAGAGCAAGATCAGCAACCAATAGAACAGGTTAAGAATTCAATTCAGGAATTAGACAATCAACAGTATGATCTGATAAATCAGGCAAAAGAATTGTTCAGCCATGCCCAGGAGAGTATTTTAAAAAAAATTCAGGCAATTAATTTAACCACAGATCACGACTTGTATCATTTGGGGTTTTTTGTTGATCAGGCAGCGGAAGCGACCCATAAAGCCCAGGATATGGTTGCTAAAATAAAATCATTACAGATTAAAAAGCAATGCTGTGTTGTTGATGAGAGCGCATATGAAGATCTGGGGATTGCGGTTGATCCGGATGACGTGTTTCGCTCTGATGCGGCTATAAAAATAATTGAAGAAAAAATCAGCGCGCATGCGAAAGAAATACAAGCCATACAAGAAAAACGTTTTTCTTCGGTGCGCAAACTGATTCCCGTATTTTCGGATAAAAGAAAAATTGATGATTTATCAAAACAATTATCTGCATTGTCCGATTTGCGCGATATTCTTAAAAATCAAGACGAAATGCCTGCATCGTTGTATATTATTGGCCAGTCAGCCATAAATTTCAATGGGGATGTCGCTGAAGCAATCATAGAGAAGATACTGGATTTTTACATAAGGCAAGACCAGCAGAGCGAACAAGAAACAAGAGCTAAATTCTTTCCGCAGGATATTAAAGATTCTTTATCCGGACAGATAAAAGATCCTGAAGCATTTTATGATTCAATTAAAGAACTGGCATCAAAAACAGATGCCAGCGCTGTATCATATAAAATTCATGACAACAAGAGAAAGGCATTTGATGCGCTTTGTTCTGTTATTGATGAAACGCCGGGTATGAACATGAGCTATGAATCTAAAAGTGATGTCAGGCATGCGCTTAAAGATGTTCAGGAATGGTTCACCCTGTCTGATGAGCAAGAGCTAGGTTTGCCTTCTATTAATGAAAAAGAATGGATTGCTTTTAAGGAAAACAAGCAAGCCCGTCAGTTTTTTGAGCAAGAAACAGGCGCACATATGGAAGATGCGGAAGCGCGCATAAGCAAGGCAATTGCCAAATCAATGGACAGTGAAAATTCTGAAAGATTAAGTTGGAAGCTGATGCGCTTGAAAAACGCAATCGCGGCGCCGTATCTTTTGGTTGGCCTATTGCAAAATAAGTCAAAATTGTATACCAATAGTCCTTTGCGAACGGAATTTGCTGAATATATCCAGTCAATCAGCCATGAAGAGATTGCGCAAAAAACAAAGCAAGGAGAACCTGGCTTTGGTCCGGATTTGGAAGATGCCATGCGAATTATTCAAGAAAATCAAGATACATATTACAAGGACGATATTCAGAATCCTGATATAGAAGCATTCAAACAGGAAATACAAAATGATCCGGAATTTATTGATTTAATCGTGCGGGATAAAGTTGATTCTCCTTTTGAAATGAAAGCTTCGGATGATTCGAACAAGCGTAATGTGTGGTCCGAAATGGTATGGCGATTGAAAGAGAGCACATTCAGGAAATATGTTCCGGACATTTCAAGTGAAGAACTTAAATCATTGCGCCAGGGCATCAAGGAAGATAATCCATTGTATAAAAAAATCATTAAAGCAATGGTTCGGGAGTATTTGTCTGAATATGATATAAGAGGGCATGATGACCATTCCAATTTAGCGCCGAATAAGCATCAATATTTTTTAAGCGAGAAAGATGAGGAATATTTTTTAAAGAAATTGGGGTATGCGGATGATTTATTTAAATATATATATATCAGAAATCCAATCGCCAATGAACTTAATGAAAAAATAGGCGCTATTGCTCTTGAATTCCTGAAAGATAAGGAAACGCAAACGCTGGCTGTCGGGTATATCACAGCAAAGCCGGAACTGCTGGATGAAAAAACAAAAGACGCGTTAGCGCGCATTTTTTCAGACGCGCTTCCGGATGAAGAAAAAGCATCAATTCAAAGCATTGCCTTAAGCGATTTTGAACAAGGAGATGGTAGATTCATTGTTTCCATAGCAAAATATTGCTACAAAGGCAGCCGTGATTTTAATAATCTCCTCTTAAAAGCCGGTGAGAAATTATTGGAGTTTCCAGAAGAAAAAATTCAAAGCATGGACGCTGAGTTGTTTTCACTTATAAGCAATTCGTATGCCTCAAATCCGGACGTTTTCAAAAACGCTGTTTTATTTGTGGCAAAATACGCGGGCAAGGCAAGCGATGTCTTGCATCAATATGTTTACTATTTTAGAGACCCTGAAACAGCTAAGATTTTACAAGATATGGATACGCGTATGCAAAATCCGCAAGACAGTATCAGTGCTTTTAAGGATTTTTATATTAATGAATACATGATTGATTTTTTTCGCGAACACCCGGATAAATACCAGGATGCTTTATCGCTGGCAGAAGAAGGGCATCTCAATAATAAATCATTGCAGCAATTTGTGCTTCAATCCCTTGAGAAAATAGTTTCCTTACCCAGGGAAAAGCGGGAACATTATATTATGTTAATGCAGAAAGTGGATCAGTCCCCTTCACAGGAAATCCAGCATCTTAAGAATCAGTTACTTGCTGAGCTTGCGGATGCAGAAGATCCTGAAAAAGCGTTTAAGGAAATTGAAGATATTTTTATAAAAAACAATTTGCCAATAGCCGGAAAAGTGTACAAAGTTTTCCAAGTTATGTATCCGCCCGAAAAAATGGAGCAAGCTCTTATATCCCTTAATTTGAGCCCGGTGTTGACTCAATCAAGAGCAAAAGCTCGGTATTATACCGTGTATCGGGATTTGCTAAAAACGCACATACAAACCGGCAACCAGTCGTTAAAAAATTATTTGGAAGTATTGCACAGCGGGCAGCATATTCTGGACAGAGCTGACCAGAATGGAATTGATTCTTTGGAAGAGCTAGAAAAAAAAGAGCTGGGTGCTTTTTTGGCGAAAATGGAAACCTTGTTCGCAAATTCGCTTTTAGGCAAGCGCTCTGATCGGACCATTGATTCATCTAAACCACTGGAGGAGCGCTATGCTGTTTTGCGTGAAGAGCTGGGTTGCGCGCAGGATCAGCCCATTGCCGCGCGGATTTCGGAACTATTCTTAAAACCAATAGGGATGCGTTCCGCGGAGCAAGTGCTAGAGGCCATGGCTCAATCAAAAGAACAAGCTAATGCACGCTCGCGAGCAATGGCGCACAACGCTCAAGATAATAAGCTTGAGATTGAGCCAGGCGATTTGCTAAAAGGAGTGAATCCTCATTATATTGAGGATATTCTTCAAAACGGTTCAGTTGCTAAAGAGTATCTTGGCGCGAGCGCGGTGTCAGACCAAACTCCTTTTGATACTGACCTGAGCTTAGTGGAGCAGAAAGATATCCAAGAGGATGGCTTCAAAGGCGCTGTGGAAGAGAGCATAGCAAAGACGCACGGTGATTTGTTATTCGTCATTAAAGACCGTGGCCAATTTCAAAGAACCAACAAAGAAGAAAAAACAAAATATGATTCTGAAAAATACGAACTTTTTCAGACTGGTGGCTCCAAGCATTATGGCATACGGACCGGATTTCCAGCCACAGAGATTGATTTTATGGTTGTTAAGGGATTTTTTGCGGAAAATGACCGCCAGATTGAGGATTTATATATTGAAATTGCTCAAAACGGATACTATATTCCAATAACCAATGAAGCCGGGGAAATAATTTTTTCTTTGCAGGATTTTGAGGCATATCGGTCCATATATGCGGGTTTGGATCGTTTTGAAGGAGCCCAGCTTGCGGTTATGGTTTCTGACGAGAACGACGCGAATTATCATGAAATATCTGATATTGCGAAAAAAATAGAAGATGGCAGGCAAGCGGTTGAACAGGCATCAAACAAAGTTCAGGAGATAATTAAACAAGCATTGTCAAACAGCGCCATTGAGCTGAAAGACAAGTTTGACAGCGGTATTTTAGGGGCGCAGATGTACGATACTGGTTCAACCGGCAGGCACACTAATTTGTCTGATAATTTTGACTTTGATTTCGCTGTTAGGGTTGATGATAAAGACTTTGAAAAGGTTGGCCAGGTTGTTGCGGAGATTATCGCACATTTTAATCCGGAGGAGAATGGCTCTCATTCAGATGAAGGCGGTAAATCGTATCAACTGCGCGCGTTTAAAGTTTCCGGAATAGCAAATGAGCCGATTGATGTTGATATTACATTTGTTAACAAATCATCTCCTGATGTTTTTGGTTCTCATGGCGCTGCCGGAGAAAAGCTGGAACACATTAAGCAAACACAAGGCGAGGACGCATATACTTCTGTTTTGGCGAACATTGTTTTGGCAAAAACCGTTTTAAAGCAGGGCGAAGCGTATAAAAAACTTGAGCATGGCGGTATTGGTGGCATTGGGGTTGAGAATTGGATTTTAGAGAACAAAGGAAACGCAATTGAGGCATTTCAATCGTTTTACCGTTCAGCTCACGACAAATCCGGAACACTTTTGCCGTTTGACGAATTTCAAAAGAATTATAAAATTATTGACCCTGGCATTAATGTTAAATTCGGGAGGCATGATAATTTTCTATATGTTTTAAAGTCTGATGGATATGTAAAAATGAACGAGGCGATTGGGAAATATTTGCGCGAGCATGCAGAACTATAAAGAATTAAAAAATCCGGCGAATGCCGGGTTTTTTAGAAATATCATTACGCGACTACATTCACTTCAACTCTTTGCTTCAGTTTGTTATCGTATCCGCGCTTCATTTTTTTCTTGAATTCAACAATGCCTTCTTTTAAAGCGAAAATGGTGTCGTCCTTTGAACGTTTCACATTCTTTCCGGCAAAATATTTAGTGCCTCTCTGGCGCACAATAATCATTCCTGATTTTGCGAATTGCCCGCCAGAAAGCTTAACGCCTAAGCGTTGACCTTTTGAGTCCTTTAAATTAGATGAGGAACCCCCTGCTTTCTTATGTGCCATATAGAAATAGATTAGCAAACAATATAAATTTGGTCAAGCCCGCTAAAAAGTGGTATAATAGACCATATGACAGATTTCTTAAAATCAAAAGAAATACCCAAAATACCAGTCCAAACTCCTGAAATCGCGAATGCGCCTGATCAAAATACTCAAGAATTCATGCAATCGCGAGAAAACGCGCCAATTCCGCTAGAACCGCAAGAAAAACTTTCCTCTATTCCAGCGCATCAAGGCAGGCCCATGCAGAAAAATGAAGTATCCGCGCTTCAGGATCGCGTTCCAACGCCAACTACCAAGTCCGAGCGCTTAATTGAGATTGAAAAAATTATGTCTGAAAATTTAGACCAAGCATACCAAAACCTTGATCCGCAAACTCAGGAAATGATTAAAAAACAAGGCGAGCAAACAGCAACCGCAATAGAGCAGCTAATTGAACAAGGAAAGGCAATGGCCAAAGGCGTTTTGGGTTTAATCCGCGCTTGGCTTCATAAAATTCCTGGAATGAATAAGTTTTTCCTTGAGCAGGAATCAAAATTAAAAACTGACAAAATAATGGCTATAGAGCGAAAAACTAGAACAGAAACATAATTTGTCATGCTGGAGTGAACATATTCCTGAACCATAGCATCTCCACAAAAGACTCAGATTCTATCGGGCAGTAACACTTCCAGAATGACACTTACATTTTTATGCTAAATATATATTTTTGGACAGGAATCGCGATACTTTTATGTATACCGCTTTCGTTCGTAGCGCGCATATTTACGCGCAAATGGTATAATCGGTTCAACCCGTTTGATATGATTACTTTGCGCGTGCTTTTGCCTAAAGAATCATTGGAAATTGAACAGTCAAGCAATCAACAATTAGAGCCAAGAGCCCAGATCGCGCAAATTGAATCATTTATGTCAAACCTAGCTGGAATGCGAGCGGAAAGAGGATGGAACGCGTTTTGGTTCGGAAGAAGGGATCATTTCGCGTTTGAAATAGTGGCTGACGAAGGAGTAATATCTTTTTATGTTACCTTGCCACAGGAATTGCGTGAATTTGTGGAACAACAGATTCAGGCACAGAATCATGACGCAGTAATAGAAGAGCGCGAGGATTATAATATTTTTAATCCTAAGTGCGCTATCGCGGCCTATAGCATGCAGTTCAAGAAAAAATATTTTTTCCCTATAAAAACATATCAAGAAATGGAAACAGATCCTTTGGATGGCCTCTTAAATTCGCTTTCAAAATTCCGGGATATTGAAAAAGGCGGAGCCACGATTCAATACGTGCTCCGCAGCGCGCATCCTAGGTGGCACTCAGCTGGCAATCAATTAGCGCGCGAAGTTCGGCAAGGAAAAAAGTTAAATGACGCTTCCAAAATGATCGGCTCAACCCCGGTTGCCACATCATTGCGCATGATCGCGCATTCAAGAAAAAAGAACGAAGAGCAGTTGGCTCGCGACAGCCAGCAATATCGCTCATTATCCCAATTTGAAGAAGAAGCAATATCCCGCATTCAAGGCAAGACAGCTAAATCAGGATTTGAGGCGAACATCCGCATTGTGGTTTCCGCTGAAACCGAGGCAATGGCTCTAAGCCAGCTCAACGGAATCGCTGATTCGTTTGCCCAATACGCGGGATATGAATATGGAAATGGATTTAAAAAGGTCAAACCGCGCAATCTGGACAAATTTTTAAATGATTTCATATATCGCAATTTTGTTGAGCGCAGGCAGATGATTATGAATACCGAAGAAGTGGCTTCTTTGTTTCATTTCCCACTTCCGCAGGCAGAAACCCCGAATATTCTTTGGCTTTCTTCAAAACAAGCATCAGCCCCAGTGAATATTCCTCAAAAAGGCATTGTTCTTGGCCATAATATGTACAGGGGTCAGGACACAGTAATCCGAATTAAAAAGGAAGATAGGCGAAGGCATTTATATGTTATAGGAAAAAGTGGAACTGGAAAATCAGTTATGATTTCCAATTTAGCAAAGCAAGATATTGAAAACGGAGAAGGCGTATGCGTGATAGATCCGCACGGCGATTTGGTGGACACAGTGCTTTCCTATGTTCCTGAGAGCAGAATGGAGGATGTTATCTATTTTGACCCTTCTGACATTGAGCGGCCAATGGGATTGAACATGCTTGAGTATAAGGATGATTCGCAAAAGGATTTTGTTGTGCAGGATATGATCCGAATTTTTGAAAAGCTGTTTCCGCCTGAGATGATCGGCCCTATGTTTGAGCATAATATGCGCAATGTGATGCTCACGCTCATGGCAGACAAAGATCATCCTGGCACTATTGTGGACATTCCGCGCATGTTTACTGATACTGAATTCCAAAAATACAAAGTGAGCAAGCTGAAAGACGCGAATGTCCGGCTTTTCTGGGAAAAGGAAATGGCAAAGACATCAGATTTTCATAAGTCAGAAATGCTCGGATATCTGGTTTCAAAAGTGGGTAGATTCGTGGAAAATGAAATGTTGCGTAATATAATTGGCCAAAGCAAGAGCGCGTTTGATTTTCGTGAAGTTATGGATAATAAAAAGATTCTACTTATTAACTTGGCCAAAGGCAAAGTAGGAGAAGTGAATAGCGCGCTTTTAGGTTTGATTATTGTTTCAAAATTGCAAATGGCTGCTATGGGAAGAGCTTCTCTTCCGGAAGATCAAAGGCATGATTTTTATCTTTATGTTGATGAGTTCCAGAATTTTGTGACTGATTCAATTGCCACGATTCTTTCTGAAGCTAGAAAGTATCGTCTTGATCTGATAATCGCGCATCAATATATTGGTCAACTTCTTGATGACAAAGGAGGATCGCAAATTAAAGACGCTGTGTTCGGGAATGTTGGCACTTTGTGTTCGTTTAAGATTGGGGTTGAAGACGCGGAAATAATCGCCAAAGAATTCGCTCCTGTCTTTAATGAGTATGACGTTATAAATATTGATAAATACCATGCTTATGTGAAATTATTAATAGACAACGCGCCATCAAAGCCGTTTATTATGCAGACATATTTGCCTGATCAAGGAAGTCCAGAGATCGCGAAAAAGCTTAAAGAATATTCGCGTTTGAAATATGGGGTTGAAAAAGCAGTGATTGAGCAGGATATGGGAGAGCGCATGCAGTTAGGCAAAAATTCGGAAACTGACAAAGCAATGGAGCAGGAAATGATAAAAGCAATGAAATGATTTTGCGTGAAATTTAATTTTATGCTATACTGTGGATAACCTGATGCGCTATTAAAAGCGCGAAAATCAAAAATAAATATAAAATAAAATGTCAAAAAATCAAGTTGTTTTATTAAAACAAATGATTGATAGGGCGCAAAAGCAGATTGAAACAGCCACAAAAATGATGCAAAAGATTGAGAAAGGAGATGATGTGGATATCTCATCTTTGTCTACGCGCGCTCCAAGAAATGATTCTCAAGAAGAAGGCGAGATTGTTGAGGGTATTTTTGATGGGGTGAACATGATTGGCAATGACGCAAAGCAGTACACTATTCCAGCGAATTACGCTTCTAAGTCAAAATTGGTTGAGGGGGATGTTTTAAAGCTCACTATTTTGGATGATGGCTCGTTTTTGTATAAGCAGATTGGTCCGATTGAGAGAAAGAGAGTTCGGGGGACTTTGATGCAGGATGATGATACTGGGGAATATAGTGTTATGGCGCAGGGAAATGCCTATAAGGTGCTTAGTGCTTCTATTACGTATTTCAAGGGTGAGGTTGGGGATGAGGTGATTATTCTTATTCCTTCTGATAAGCAGTCGCAATGGGCTGCTGTTGAGAATATTATAAAGTCGCTTGATGATGGAACGCCTGATGATGAGGATTCTGCTGATGAGGTTAGTCAGGATGCGCTTGATAAGGCAACTTCTGATTTGCTGTAAATTGATTATATAAAACCCGCATCTTGATTGATGCGGGTTTTTGGTTTATAGTGAATAGGTATTATGACACTTTATAGAAAGTATCGCCCCAAAAAATTTAGCGAGGTTGTTGGCAGAGATTCAATTTCTAAGATTCTTGTCCAAGAAATCAAGGATGAGCGCGTGAGTCACGCGTATCTGTTTTCTGGCACGCGCGGAACTGGCAAAACCACTATGGCTCGGCTGTTTGCTAAGGCATTGAATTGCGCGAAAAGGGACAAAAAAACTGGGGAACCGTGCAATGAATGTTCGTCGTGCTCCGCGATTAATCAGGGCAGGGCTCAGGATCTTGTTGAGATTGACGCGGCTTCAAATAGACGCATAGAGGAGATTCGGGAATTGCGCGAGCATGTGAAGTATGTTCCATCTCAGTCAAAGTATAAGGTATATATCATAGATGAGGTGCATATGCTTACTACTGAGGCGTTTAACGCTCTTTTGAAAACTTTGGAAGAGCCCCCAAGCCAGGTTATCTTTATATTAGCTACCACAGAACTTCATAAAATTCCTGAAACAATTTTTTCGCGGTGTCAGCATTTTAGTTTTGGCAAGGTCGCGGTTGTGGATATGGTTGATCGATTAAAGCGTATTATAAAGCTTGAGAACGCTGAAGTGTCGGAAGACGTAATCGCTGATATCGCGCGCAGGTCAGGCGGGGCTTTGCGGGATGCTGAGTCGCTTTTAGGCCAGATTCTTTCTATTGGCAAAAAAATCGGGCCAGATGAGGCAGCTTTGTTTTTGCCAAAGATAGGGTTTGGAAGGACTATTGAATGGTTAAAATTTATTATTGATTCTGACGCGAATAATGCTATAGCGTCTTTGGATGAAATGGAGCAAGAGGGCATTAATTTGAATTTCTTTTTGTCTGAAGTTTTAGAAACCGCGCGCCAGATGATGTTATATGTTGCTACTAAGGACCAGGATCGTTTAAAATTGTATTTCACGCCTGATGAGACTGAAGATATCAAACAAGCGTGCGCGGATGCGAGCCATCAAAAATTGCGCCAGATTGTGATTGAACTTTTGCGTGCTCAACAAGATATGAAACTTTCGCCTGATATTCCTTCTCTTCCGATTGAGCTGGCTGTGATTCTGATTTGCGATTCTAACACGTCATCCGGACCCGCCGAATCGGCCAGGAGGGATCCCTTAAACAAAGAACAGCAAGAGAACAATCAAGAATCTATTGTTTTGTCTGTTGATGCTCCCACCCCTCCTAACCCTTCCTTAGGCAAGGGAGGGATTGATATCGCAAAGCATTGTTTAGAGGACATCTTAGACGGCTGGGGAGAGGTTCTAACCAAAGTCAAGGATAAAAATCAGGCGTTAAATTTCGTTTTGGGCGTGGCTCAGCCAGTTAGCGTGAATGGCGGTACTTTGGAATTGGGTTTTAAGTATAAATTACAGCAGGAAAAAATCGCGGAATTCAAAAATCGGGAAATAGTTGAAAATATTATAAAAGAGGTGTATGGTACTAATTATCGGATTGAGCCGGTTTTGCGGGATGACATGGTGTCTGATAATGCCAGCCAGAAGCCGTCAGAATCGCAAAATTTAGAGGAACAGGAAGAAGATGAGTTCGTAAAAGTCGCGCTAGAAGTGTTTGAAGGTGCGGAAATAATAAACTAATATTCGGGGATCGTCTAATGGTAGGACACTAGGTTCTGGACCTAGGAATCGGGGTTCGAGCCCCTGTCCCCGAGCCAGTAGCAAAGGATCGCGGCGTGAGCCGGGATTTTTTGTTTTGGGTGTTGACGTTTTTCAGTAGGGTAAAGGGTTTTTGGAGGTTCAGGGTGATGGTTTTGTCTTTGAGGATGAAGTTCGAGCCAAGGGCTGGGATGATTTCCCGTTTTTGCTGGTCTGTGCCGTTTTGGAAGGTTTTTGGGGCAAGGTTAGCGAAATTCAGGGCGCGTTCGGTGAGTTCGAGCCAATCGGCTGCCCGTTTCTCGGTATCGGTCAATTTGAGCTTTTGGGAGGCGAGTTCGCTCTGAAGCTTTGAATTACAAAACCCCTTTTTTACACATAAAACCCAAAGCACAATATTTGAAAAAATGGTATAATATTAAAAGACACCGTAGATGATACGGTGTCTTTTAATTCAACAAGCCATTGAGGTGATTATGTATACCAAG